>Ga0160460_100933_pt1 | contig 12432 bp, 10 predicted proteins | sample HID1973M_E6MG_FD_108238 | JGI IMG/M metagenome (GOLD analysis project Ga0160460, IMG submission 108238) | Enriched mosquito-associated microbial communities from UW Madison campus, WI, USA - HID1973M_E6 MG | ecosystem: Host-associated > Arthropoda: Insects > Digestive system > Unclassified ... | reverse complement strand
ACCGGATCTGCTGCAGCGCCCACTCGACACGGTCGGCGGGGTCGGCGGATCTGACCGCGGTGGTCTGCCGCTGGTGCCAGGAGAAGAGCGTCTGCGGCCTGCCGTCGCCGCCGAAGGTCAGCTCGGGGCGGGTGCTCGGTTCGTAGAACCCGCCGAAGACGCCGTCGGTGGCGTCCTTCGCCGGCTTCGCCATGCGCTCGATCTCGGAGGGCGCGGCGGCCGTGCCCGCGGCGCGGGCACTCTCGTAGGCCTTGTCGATCTTCACGGTCAGCGCCGCCGTGACCAGCGTGCGGTACTTGCCGCCGGGCGCGAACATCGCCTTGCGCTCGGCCTCCTCCTTCGCCTTCGCGGCCGCCTCCGCCTTCTTGCGCGCAGCCTCTTCCTTCCGACGGGCGGCCTCCTCCTTTCGACGTTCGGCGGCCGATTTCTTGGGCGCGGCGGTTGCGGTCGCCGGGGCGGCCGTCGGGGGCGTCGCCGGGTCGGCGGGAGTGGAGGGCGGCGTGGGCTTCGGCTTGGCGGGGCGGGGCGGAGTGAGGGCGGCGCGGGCCGCCTTCGCCTCGTCGCCCGTGACCGGCGAGGTCGCGGCGAGCGCGTCGTCCGCCGAGGCGGGCAGGTCGCGATGGAGCGTGTCGGCGATGAACAGGTCGAGCGCGCGCACGCGGTGACGCAGCTTCCGCTCCTTCTTCCCGAGTCGGCGGCGTGCGGCGGCGTCCGTCGCCGCGACGCGTTCCCGGGTCACGGCCTCGAGATCGCCCTGCCACCGCGGGCGCGTCGTGCGCAGCACGTGGTCTCGCGCCTTCGCGCGATCGGCTGGCGAGAGCCGGGCGACGACGGACGCAGGGTCTGGGCCGTAGTAGTCCTCCTCGAACCGCGCGTCGAACCGGGCGCCGTCGAACGCGAACGACGGCGAGCCGGCCGGGAGTTCGGGCCCGACCACCTCGACGTCGCCGCGGGCGAGGGCCTTGCCGCCGCCGGCGAACCGCCGGGCGACGAAGTCGTCGAGGCGGTCCTGCTGGGTGCCGTGCAGATTGTCGTCGAGCGACGCGTAGCGCTTGGCAGGCTCCCGGAAGATCACCAGCAGCTCGTCGGGAGTGGCGAGCTCGACGAGGTCGAGGATGGCGTCCTCGTCATCGTCGAGTGTGGGGCCGTCGATCATCTCGTCGATGAGCAGTCCCATCTGCTGCCCCGTCAGCTCCCACCCCGGGCTGCCCGCCTTCCACTTGCGCACCACGGCGCGCGCCTTGTTGTCGGCGTCGTAGGACCCGTCGTGGGCCCCCGCCTTCGTGATCGCCTTGACGTACGCCTGCAGTTCGGCGTCACTCCACGTCCCCTCCGCGCCGAAGAAGACGGCGAGCTTCTCCCAGAAGCTGCGGCGCTGGACGCGGGCCGGCGCGCCGGTCGAGCGCGGTGCGCCGCCGCCGCGCTGCTGCACCACGTGGGCGAGTTCATGGGCGATGAGGTGACGACCGGCGGGGCTGGAGGGGTCGAACCTGCCTGAGCCGAACACGATGTGCTCGCCGACGGTGAAAGCCGTCGCGTCCACTCGGGCTGCTGCGCTCGCCGCCTGCGGGTCGTCGTGCAGCCGCACCGATGAGAAGTCGTAGCCGAAGCGCGCCTCCATCGAGTGCCGCAGGCTCGGATCGAGCGCCCGACCGCCCCCTCGGGTCGCGGCATCCACTCCCGTCGTATCGACGTCCTCGGCGGGCGGCGCCTCGCTCGTCGTCGCCGGCGCGCGCTGGACCTCTTCGCGCTTCTTCTGCTCCTCCGCTTTGACGGCGTCCTCGGGTTTCCTCTGCTGCTGGTCCTTCGGGGCGACGATCGGCATCGTGGGCACGAGCGGGAAGGGAAGCCCCGGCACCTGACCGGCGGGGGCGAACTTCTGACGTGCCACGACCGACGCGATCGCGGCGTCGCTGATCTCCTTGTCCTGCTGAGCATGAAGGCCCTTGATGATGGGGTCGTTCCTCAGCCTCGCGGTATCGGCGGCGATCGCCGCCGTCTTCTTCTCGGCCGCGCTCTGTCGCTTCCTGCCCCCTTTCGGCAGCTGCTCCGTGTAGCCGAGCGTGAGACCGAGCCCGACATCGCTGAAGCCCGCACCGCCGCCGCCGGGGCGCGGATCGCCCGCGAGGAGGCCGGGGAGGCCCTCCGCCCTCACGCCGACGCTCACACCGGTCGGCACGATGTCTTTGACCTTGGGGATCGACCCGAGCGGCAGCGGCACATCCTTGCCCGAGAGTGCGAGGCCGCTCGCGGCGGCGGCCGACAGGATGGGGCTGTCCTCGATGACCTCGCGGACCTTCTTCCCGCTGGGCAGCTCGGTCTCGGTGGCCGCCTCCACCGCCTTTCCCGCGCCCTCCTTGTACGCCTCCTCTTGGGGTCGAGGCTTGTCCTCGAGCTTCTTCGGCCGGTCCTCGTCGCGATGGACGGATGCCTCGGCCGGCACGTCCGCGAACGACCAGCCGGTCACGCTGCCTCCGCGGGCGACGATGTCGGCGGCCCGGTCGGCTTGGCGCTCGGTCGCATCGTGCCGGTGCGACACGCGGCGCGGGGGTGCGGCATCCGTGCCCTTGGCCGGGGGAGCGGGAGTCCTGCTCATGGCGATGCCCCCTCGCCGATCTGCTCGCGTGCCGACGCCCAGGTGTCGCGCGCCACCTGCGCGGCGAGTCCCTCGCGATCGGTCGCCGGCCGTGTGCGCCGCTGCGCCGCAGCCCATCGGGGCGGGTCGTCGCCGCGCCGGTCGGCGGTCGCCAGCTCGCTCAGCCGCTGCGCGATCAGCGGCCCGATCCCCTCCGCGAGCTCGGGCGGGACGCCCCGCAGCACGACGCGCTCGATGTCGATCTCGATGCGGGTCATCTCGCACCGCCTCGCAGAGCGCCGGTCTCGGCGGCGGTGAGCGTGCGCTCCGACTTCGCCGCCTCCCGCGTCGCGGCCTGCAGGAGGTGCTCAGGCCCGACGGCGACGCCCTCGTCGGCGGCCGCGAACGCGGCCGACAGCGCGATCTGCCGGATGGCCCCGCCGCTGAGCTGGATGCGGGCGAGCGCGGCCGGATCGACGTGCGCGAGCGGCGTCGCGTCGGGGAAGACGCGCCGCCAGATCTCCGCGCGCGACGCCTCGTCGGGGAAGGGGAACTGCACGACGAACCGGATGCGGCGCAGGAACGCGCGGTCCACGTTCCCGCGCAGGTTCGTCGTGAGGATCGCCAGTCCCCGATAGGACTCCATCCGCTGCAGCAGGTAGGCGACCTCGAGGTTGGCGTACCGGTCGTGGCTGTCCTTGACGTCGCTGCGCTTGCCGAACAGGGCGTCCGCCTCGTCGAACAGCAGCACGGCACCGGACGTCTCCGCGGCGTCGAAGACCGTCGCCAGGTGCTTCTCGGTCTCCCCGATGTACTTGCTGACCAGCGCGGACAGGTCGATGCGGTACAGGTCGAGTCCGAGCGATCCGGCGAGCACCTCGGCCGCCATCGTCTTGCCGGTGCCGCTCTCTCCGGTCAGCAGCGCGGTGACGCCGAGCCCGCGACCCGAGCGACTCGCGAACCCCCAGTCGTCGAGCACGGTCGCGCGGTGCCGGACGTGCCGCTCGATCTCGCGCAGCAGTTCGCGCTGACCCTCGGGAAGCACGAGGTCCTCCCACGTCGCACGCGGCTCGATGCGCTCGGCGAGCGCCCCGAAACCCGTGCGCGACCGCTCGCGCACCAGGCGTCGCAGCGTCGCGATATCGCGATCGGGGAGCGCGAGCCATTCCGCGGCGACGGCGGCGACGACGCCGGCAGGCAGACGGAAGTGCTGCGAGAGCTCTCGCTCGGCCGCGACGATCACCTCGTCCGACACCCCGGGGTCTGCGCCCAGTGCGGCGCGCCAGAGCGCCGCCTCCTCACCCGACGTGGGCAGCGGCACGGTGCGGGCGAGGGTGACCCGCCCCGCGATGTCGCCGTGGCCGTCGGCGACGACCACCTCCGCCTCGAGCAGAGCGAGCAGTCGCGTGTCGTCGGTGGCGATCAGCCGCCCGTCGAGGACCGCCTCCCGATCGAGGACCGCGGCGGTGTCGGCCGCATCGCGCTCCGCGGCGGCCGCGTCCCGCACCGCCAGCACACCGCCGCCGAGTGTCGCCGCCATCCGCGCCACGACACCCGCCCGGGTGTCGGCATCGGCGCCGTCGAGCCGCACCAGCACCCGCCCGTCCACTGCCCGCACAGCGGCGGCGAGCTCGTCGGCGAGCGCGGTCTGGGCCGGGGTGAGCGCTCCGGCCGACGACTCGGCGACGAGTCCGTCGAGGTGCCCGGGCCCGAGTCCGGTGAGACGGTGCAAGACGGCCTCGTCGATGCGCAGCGGTCGAAGCGCCAGGATGTCGCCCGCCCCGAGTCTCACCAGCCGGCGGCGGCGCAGCGGGCGGTCGGGCGAGAGCGCGTCCCAGTGGGCGGCCGGCAGCGCCGCGAGCGCGAGCCCGAAGGTCGGCGACGGGGATCCGCCCTGTGCGGCGGCGACGTCGGCGGCCAGCTGCGCGTCGAGTTCGACGGCCGCGGCCAGCACGAGCACGTCGCACTCGAATGCCGTCAGCCCCAGCCTGCCGGCGAGGTCCGTCAGGGGCGAGTCGTCCGTCGCCGCCCGCGGCGCGTCCTCGCCGCGCAGCAGCACCGCCATGCGGGCGAGCTCGGAGAGGAGCCGGTCGCGGGGTGCCTCCCGCAGCCCTCTCGGTTCGTCGAAAGCCGCCGTCGTGCTCATGGCACCGTGATCCTCTGCACCGGATCGAACGCCGGGGGATCGGGCGGCGTCTTCGGACTGAGGAGGATGAGCCGGCTCTCGGCGCCGTCGACCGCCAGGCGCACCCACTGCGGCCCGCCCGGCACATCTCCGTACTCGAAGACGAGGGTATCCGTGGCCGTCCCGTGCGGCTGCGCCGACGCCACGTCGCCCCCGAGCGCGAGCGTCGCACGCTGGCCCGGGCGCACCTCGGGTGAGACCTCGATGGTGGCGGTCACGTCTCCGGTGACACCGTCGCGGACGGCGCCGGTCGCGCCCGCGAATCTGATGACCGGTGCAAGCAGCATCGCCGCGGTGTTCGTGACGCGGGGCGTGGTCTCGCTCGGTGGCGTGAGCGTGATCCGCGCCGTCCAGACCCCGGCCGGCCACGCGGCGTCGGCGCCGGGGCTCGCCGGCAGGGGCACCTCGACGAAGTCCCGCCTCGAGTTGGTCCCGATCGGCACGACGATCGGCGCCGTGAGCGCCGGGTGCGAGAAGCTCGCCTCCAGCGCCGTCCCGTCCAGATGTGCGCCCTCGATGCGCACGCTCTCACCGAGGGTCGCAGCCGGCTGCGGTGGGGTCGGCACCACGCGGAAGACCGTCGGGACCGGGGGCAGCAGGTCCGGATGCACGAAGACTCCGGGCTCCCTGCCACCGTGGGCGGCGGGGTCGCCGCGCGTGAGCACCGGCGGTGCGCTGTGCACCGGCTTGGTCGCCTCGATGAGCACCACCGTCACGAGGTAGCCGACGCTCGGCCGGTAGTTCGCCTGGATCGCCGACCACAGACGCGACATCTCCTCGGAGTCGATCGGCTCCGTCGTCACGGTGATCTCCGCCGCCTGGTCGGCGAGGTCGGCGGCCGCCAGGGCCTGGTAGGCGGGCGGGAGGATGCTCCCGCTCACCACGCCCGCCTGCAGCGCCGTGCGGATCGAGGCCCGATCCAGAACCGGCTGGTCGTGGAGGATCGACATCGCGTAGCCGAGCAGGATCTCCGCCTCGAAGTCCGCCGTGCCGTAGGCGGTGAGCAGGTAGTGCAGGTCCAGCGCCAGCGGTGGGTTGGACGTGCGCGTACCCGCCGAGTCGAAGCCGGGGAGGCCCGCATTGCGCCATCCGGCGTTCGGGCTCACCCGGTACAGGAAGAGGTTGAGGCTCGGCTCGGAGTCGGCCTCGTTGAGCTTGATCGCGTCGGGCGCCAGCGCGGTCACCTTCACCGTGCCCACGGCCGGGCCCGCCTGGACGATGCCGTTGTCCAGGAGGTTGCGCAGCACTGCGCTCACTCCGCCGATCGCCAGGGGGCCGCTCATCGCGGCCGTCCGGCGAGGTAGTCGTGGAGCGACCGCTCGGGGTCGCGCGGCGGGCGGGCGGCTCGGGAGGCGCCGGCGGGCGGAGCGACCGTCGCGCGGACGTCGATGCGGCCGATCGTGACGTGGACGACGTCGGGCTGCGAGACGGGGGCGGATGCCTCGTCCCGGCCGCTCGCCGCCCCAGTCGTCGCGGCGGCCGGCGCCGTCGCACGCCGCGGGGGCGCGGCCTCGACGCGGGGTGCGGCGGCGATCCACGCCGGCGAGGGCGGCTCGGCGCGTGCGGGACCGCGCGTGGGGTGCGGGATGGGGGGCTCGAACGCCTCCGGCGAGGCTGCTGCGGTCGTCTCCTGCTCGGGCGCTGCCCAGGTCGTCGGCGGGGGGCCGGCGCCTGCGGCGACCAGTGCCGACGACCTGGCGGGCGCCGGGCGGGCGGCCGCCGCATCTGCGGCATCGGCGTCGGTGACGGCCGATCCCGGACGCGCCGGCGCGTCGGCGGTGGCGCGAGCCGGCGCGGCAGTCGCGATGGACGCCGGGGACATGGCATCCGTGGCTCGATCGCCGTCGAGGGGTTCGAATCGCGACAGCAGACGGGGCGCCGCGGCAGCGGGAGCGCCCCCGGCCCGCGCGGCCAGACGGGAGAGGTAGCCGCTCACGATCCCTCCCGCACGATCTCGAGGTACGCCATCCGGCGCCGCTCCGTGAGCGCGAGCACCTCGGCCTCGGTCCAGCCGTAGGCCCTGGCGAGAGTGTCCACCTCGCCCAGCACGCGTCGCGCGCGGGACTCCACCTCGCGCCAGACGAAGGCGATCGGGTCCACATCGGCGTCGAACACGGCGCCGCAATCGGGGCAGGCGAGGTCGACCGTGACCTCGGCGAGCGGATCGGCATCGGCCAGCGCGGTCTCGATGCGCTCGACGAGTTCGGGCGGAGCAGCCGCCGTCTCCTCGCCGGGGGGCGCGGTCACGTCGCAGCACCGCTCGAGAAGAGCGGATGCCGCATCCACCCGTCCCACCACCTCGGCGAGATCGCCTGCCGTCGGCACGCGCCAGCGCGCCCGCCACCTGCCGGCCCCGGTCGTCAGCACGAGCTCGCCGGGCACGGCCTCCCGGCGCAGCCCCCGCAGCACATCGGCGTCGAGCGTGAACTCGATCGCCGCGGCGCACCTCGGGCAGCTGGCCACCGCCTCCAAGCGGGGGCCCGCCAGCGCCGTGTGGAGGCCGAGCACAGCGGCGTGCAGGTGCCCGAGCGGGGCGTCCCGCAACTCTGCCGGGTCCTCACCGGCCGCCGCGGCGACGCGCAGCGCGCGCAGGATCGGTGCCTCGCCCTGCGCCGCATCGGCGAGGTCGAGGAGCGTCTGTGCGCGCAGCGGAGCGGCTGCGGCCTGGGCCACGGCCGGCTCCTAGGGTTCGGCGAAGACGGGCTCGGACGGCTCGACGACCGCGTAGTCCCGCTCCCAGCCCTCGTTCTCGAGCTTGAGGGTCTGGATGGCGACGGCATTGGCGTTGGCGTCGAGGTCGGGAAGCGCCTGGTACTCAGACACCCACGCCCGGAACACCTTGTAGGCGATCACGAGCTGACCGGCCTCGTTGTAGAGCTCGACGATGAGGTCCTTGCGGAAGTCCTTGAGCGACACCTCGGCGCCCAGGCCGGAACCGAAGTTCCACACCTTGTTCGCCCACTGCTCGAACTCGACGTCGTGCGTGACTCCGCGCTCGAGGGTGATCGCCTCGAACTTCACCCGGCCCGGGGACTTGCGCGACGTGGACGGGTCTCCGCCCTCCCTGTGCTCGACGACCTCGGTCGTGCGTTTGAGACCGCTGACCTTGCTGATGCCTGCGACGTACTTTCCGTCCCACTTCACGCGGAACTTGAAGTTCTTGTACGGATCGAAGCGACTCGCGTTGACGCTGAACTGTGCCATGTCCCGATTCCTTCGGCTCAGACGGCGCTCGCGCCGGCGATCTGCTGCAGTCGGATGACGACGAACTCCGCGGGCTTCAGCGGTGCGAACCCGACGTGGATGTTCACGATGCCCCGGTCGATGTCGGACTGCGTCGTGGTCTCCTTGTCGCACTTGACGAAGTACGCCTCGCGCGGGGTGGTGCCCTGGAACGCGCCCTGCCGGAAGAGGTCGTTCATGAACGTGCCGACGTTGAGACGGATCTGCGCCCACAGCGGCTCGTCGTTGGGCTCGAACACGACCCACTGGGTGCCGCGGAACAGGGATTCCTCGATGAAGAGGGCGGTGCGCCTGACCGGGACGTACTTCCACTCGTTGGCGAGCGAGTCGGCGCCCTTCAGCGTGCGGGCGCCCCACACGACGCGCCCGGCGCCGGTGAACGTGCGGAGGCTGTTGATGCCGAGCGGATTGAGCTGCCCGATCTCGCCGTCGGTCAACGGGACCGAGAGCTCGGGGACTCCGTTGAGGGTGGCTTCCAGACCCGCCGGGGCCTTCCACACCCCGCGGGTCGCGTCGGTGCGGGCGAGCACCCCCGCCACCGCGCCGGAGGCGCCGAATGTCTCGAGCTGATCGTCGCGGAGCGGGTTGGTCTGCCGGAGCCTCGGGAAGTACACCGCCGCGTTGGCGCTGAGCGTTCCCAGCGAGGCCAGTCCCGACTTCGCGTCGTCGACGGAGCCCCAGGTCGGCGGTGCATCGATCACATAGAACGCGCGCCGGGACTCGGCGTATCTCGCCGCCTCGGTCACGACGTCGTCCTCGACCTCTCCTCCGGGTCCGTCTGGGGTCACTCCCTGGTACGGCGGGATGACGAGGATGTTGACGATGTCGGCATCCTCGAGCGCATACATCCCCGACTTGTCGCCCTGCGAGCCCTTCACATCGGCCGCGACGAGGGCATCGCCGTCGTCGCCGCCGGTGAGCCGCTGGCTGGCCTCTTGCGAGGGGTCGGCCGGCGCCGGTGAGATGTCGTCCCAGATCGTGTCTCCCGGGGCGGGCGCGCCCGTGTGGATCTTCGGCCGGCTGCTGTCGGGCACCGTGCCGGCGGTCCGCACGAGCGCGGACTCGTTGTCGAGCACCCGGGACAGCAGACGCGGATGGTCCTCGGGCGTGAGGACGACGTTGCGGTGCGCCTCGATGACCCCCGTCGCCCCGTCGCGGACGGTCAGATTGAACAGGGTGTCGGGCTCGTCGCCGAAATCGGCGTCGTGAGGCCGGGTGTCGTGGTCGATCCGCACGCGCAGGCCGTCCCCCCACAGGCCGACGTCGACGGCCTCGAGGGTGAGCAGATCCGCGCCGGCGTCCAGCGCGAGGTCGACCGAGGAGGATGCCGGATCGTCCGCGTCCGCCGCCGCATCGTTCACGACCCGGACGATCACCGCCGTGCCGCCGCCGTTGAGGAAGAAGTCCCGGACCGAGAAGCCGAGCCTGCTGAGTCGCCAGAGACCGCCGAACACGCGCTCGTATTCGCCGAAGCTGGTCACGACGACCGGTTTGCCGACAGGTCCGCGGGGCGCTCGCCCCACGAATGCGGTGACGGAGGTGGAGACCCCGACGATCGTCCGGACCCCGCTGGCCACCTCCTCGATGTACACGCCGGGATAGGTCAGTTGGGACGGCATGGCTGTCTCCAGAGAGGGTGCATCGGTGTGGGCCCCGACGGCGAACCCGAGCTGTCGGGAGGGAGGACGACCCACCAGGTGGCGTCGTCGGCGTGGCCTCGACGGCCACGGTGCGAAATGCAAGGACCTCGATTCGAGAGTCAATCCCTCGGCATGGAGGCTGTCAAGGGGGACGGCGAACCGTGACGTGCGCCGACGAATTCGGCCGAACAGGTGACACGAAGCGCCCGCGTTCCTACAGTTGAGTCATCGACGCCCGGGCTGTGGGAGCCCGGCGGCGAGGACGCATGCGGTGGAAGGGGAGTTTGCCGTGGTGAAGGACGTGGGTTCGCCCGAGAATCCCGCCCCCGCGCCCGTTGGCGCGCAGGTCGTCGCGCCGGTGACGCGCGGCACGCTCGTGTGGTTCGGTCTCGGTTTCGTGCTGCTGTCGTTCTTCGCCGCCTTCCTCGGGTCGTGGCTGGCTCGGTCGGTCGACACCGACGATTCGGCCCCCGCGCCCGAGCCGTCGGCATCCGCGACGATATCGCCGGACTACGAGGAGGCCCTCGCCGAGATCCTCCCTGCCGGCTCGGCCGTGCGGGCGGGCTCGGGCGTGCCGGAGGCGGGCAAGGGCTACGAGGGCGATGTCTACATCGACGTCCTCACGGCGGATGTGTACCTGTTCACGGAAGACGCGTGGAAGCTGGTGGGCAACATCCGCGAGTCCGCGGCCGAGAACCTGACCGGCGAGCAGGGACCCGCCGGGGCTCAGGGCGAGCAGGGCGCGGAGGGGGCGCAGGGGCCGAGCGGTGCTGCCGGTGCTCCGGGAACGCAGGTGATGCTCGGCACGTCGGCGCCCGACGACGACACGTGCACCGCCGACGGCGACGTGTTCGTCGATACCGCGTCGGTCGAGTTCTACGCGTGCAGCGACGGCTCCTGGACGCTGTTCGGACCGACGCCCGAGCCGAGCCCGGACGCCGGCGAGTAGGCGTCAGCGCCGGGTCGACGCCGTGACGGTGAACTTGGCGTTGCGCGCGATCTGCCGCGTGGGGCCGACCGTGCGCTCGAGTGCGGACCGGTAGCGCAGTCCGGAGTTCCACACCGCCCACAGCTCTCCTCCCGGCCGGAGCACGCGGGCGGCCTCGGCGAACATGCGCGGTGCGATGCCCTCGTGCACCGCCGCACCCGAGTGGAACGGTGGGTTCACCGCGATGAACACGGCGCTGGAATCGGGCTGCGCGCCGAGCATGTCGTCGCGGAGCACTTCCACCCGGTCGGCGACGCGGTTGGCTTCTGCGGTCGCCCGGGCCGATGCGACGGCGGCGGCGGACTGGTCGCACGCGAGGACGCGCAGAGCCGGATGCCGCAGCGCCAGCGCGCTCGCGATCACGCCGGTCCCGCACGCGAGGTCGATGACCGTCCCATCGGACGGGACGAGCGGAGGCAGGTGCTCCAGCAGGAACCTCGTGCCGATGTCGATCGTCGCGCCGGCGAATGCTCCGCCGAACGCGTACACGGCGATCCCGTCGTGGGTCGCCTCGGTCGGCGCCGGGTCGCGACCATCGTGCGGTTCTCGCGCCACCAGCACGCGTGACTTCTGGCGGGCGAGGCTCACGTCGAGGCGGGCGAAGCGCTCGCGCAGCACGTCGTTCATGGCCGGGGACATGTGCTTCACGCGCCCGCCGGCGAGAACCACGACATCTGGTGCCGCATGGGCGGCGATCAGCCCGGCGATGTCGCGGAGCGCGTCCAGCGACCGGGGCAGGCGCACCAGGGCGACGCGTGCGTCGCGCACCAGATCGGGGGAGAGGGGCAGCGAGACGAACGCGTCGCCGAGGCCGAACCGCGCGGCGTTGGCGGCGAGGGCGCGTTCGCCCGTGAGCGGGTCCTGGTGGACACGGATGCCTCGCCCGCCGTCCGCCGCGGCGCCCAGGGTGACCGCCCCGTAGCCGTCGCCGATCACGACGAGGTCGCCGTCGTGGGCACCCGCCCGGGCGGTGGCGGATTCGTCGAGCAGCAGCCGGTCGGCGGCATCCGCAGCCACGAGGTCGGGAGCCTCCACGTCGGGCCAGCGCCGCAGTCCGTCGAGCGAGAAGGTCACCGTCCCACGGTAGCGGGGCGACGGGTCTGCCTCCCTCGGGAGCGGCCCGAATACGTGCCGTCGGGAGAGAGCGGGACTAGCATTCAACGGTGCCAGAGCGTCAGTTCAGTCCCGTCATCTCGCTGCTGACCGTGGCCGCCGTGTGGGATGCGCGCCTCGGAGCTCAGCTGCGCGACCTCGGTCTGACGACCCGCAAGTACGGATTGCTCGCGCACATCGACGCGACGCCCGGAATCTCGTTCAGCGAGCTGGCGCGGCGCTCGCAGATCACAGTGCAGTCGGCCCACACGGCGGTTCAGACGCTTGTCGCGGACGGGCTGGTGGCCGACGCGACCAAGCACGCGGGCGCGGCGTCGGACTTGCGCGTCACGGCGCGGGGCACGCAGGTGCTGCAGGCGGCCGAGGAGCGCCTGGCGGCTCTGGATACCGGATTGGCGGTGGGCGCGCCGGCGCTCGCGACAGCGCTGGAGGGACTTCACGAGCAGCCGTTCGGGCTCGCTCCGGAGCAGGCCTGACCGCTCGCGGACAGGGAACCTTCAGAAAGCCTGAAGCGCTTTCAGTTAGGCTGAAGGTGTGTTCCGCAATCCCCACACCCTGTTCCGCGCGCTCGCGATCCTCGAGGCGATCTCCTGGACTCTCCTCATCGGCGGCCTCATCCTCCGCGCCACCACCGACTGGGCCCTCGGCGTCACCATCGGCGGCGGAATCCACGGGTTCATCTTCCTGT
>Ga0160460_100930_pt1 | contig 12463 bp, 11 predicted proteins | sample HID1973M_E6MG_FD_108238 | JGI IMG/M metagenome (GOLD analysis project Ga0160460, IMG submission 108238) | Enriched mosquito-associated microbial communities from UW Madison campus, WI, USA - HID1973M_E6 MG | ecosystem: Host-associated > Arthropoda: Insects > Digestive system > Unclassified ... | reverse complement strand
ACCTTGATCGGGTTGTACACGACGGCAGCGACTCGCGTGGCTTGAGTTGCCGCCGCGCTTCGGCGGTCGACACCCGTTCCGTCAGTCATGGCGCTCCTCCCCTCGGCTGGTGCGTTCCTCGTCCACTCGCGAGATCGTCGACGCGGCTGTCCGAACGCACCGGCCACACGTGCACCCCGCGCTGCTAGCGAATCAGACCGCGTCGATATGCGCGCCCCCCTTGCTTTTCACGCACGGCATCCCTTAGGCGGGCCGCCGCGGTTGCACGTCCAGCCGATCCCCCCAACCTGTGAGCCGTACAGACTGGGGGCGTAACGTCCGATCATGAGTACACAGACACGGACGAACGGCAGCGACGTAGCGCTGCTCGGGCTCGGATCGGTGCTCGTCGGCTCCTTGCCGGCGACGCTGCTCACGGACGAAGCCCCTGAGAAGTACACGGTCGAGGCTGTCTTCACACGACGGCCCGAACCCGACGAGGTCACGCAGATCCTCGATGCCGGCACGCGTGAATTCCTCGCCCAGGCCGGCTATCACGATGTCGAGCTGACGGTCTCGGATCGCAGGCTCGAGATCGCGAACACCAACCTGGAGGAGTTGCGCGACGGCCTGGCCGGGCTCCTCTCCGAGAGGCTCGCGGCCATCAGCCACACCATTCGCACCCGACGCGATGCCGCTGCGGCGAAGTTCGAGGAGGCGGCCGAACACGAGCACGAGCGGGCCGCGGCGGTCGCGGCTCTGGCCGAGTCGGTCGTCTTCGAGTCGGTGCATCCCGGCGTGCAGTGAGACGGAGGCGACCTCGGCGAGCACGCGGGTGAAGGTCGCGATGCTCGGTCCCATCGCGTGGCGAACCCCGCCGGTGGGCTACGGCCCCTGGGAGCGCGTGACGAGCCTTCTCACCGAGGGTCTGGTGCGCCGCGGGGCGGAGGTCACCCTGTTCGCGACCGGCGACTCGATCACCGGCGCCGACCTCGATGCCGTGACGCCGCACGGCTACGCCGAGGACCCGTCGATGGACGGACGGGTGTGGGAGGCGCTTCACATCGCTCACGCCATCGAGCGCTCGGGCGAGTTCGATCTCGTCCACAACCAGCTCGACTGGCTGCCGCTCGCGTTCAGCGCCCAGTGGAAGGCTCCCATGGTCACGACGATCCACGGATTCTCGGGTCCGGCGATCCTGCCGGCCTACGTCGCATCGTCCTCCGCGTTCGTATCGATCTCCGACTCGGATCGATCCCCAGCGCTGACGTATCTCGCGACGATCCACCACGGGATCGATGCCGGCGAGCTCCCCTTCGTGCCCGAGCCCGACGACTATCTGGTGTCGTTCGGGCGCATCCATCCCGACAAGGGCACTGCGACGGCGATAGAGATCGCGCGGCGCGCCGGCCGCCGCCTCGTGATCTGCGGCCTCATCCAGCACGCCGGCTACTTCCGCGACGAAGTACAGCCCCATGTCGATGGAGAGCACGTCGTGTTCCTCGGTGCCGTGGGGGGTGAGGAACGTGCGCGGATCCTCGGCCACGCGGCGGCGCTGCTGCACCCGATCGATTTCGACGAGCCGTTCGGACTCTCTGTGATCGAGTCCATGATGTGCGGCACGCCCGTTCTCGCCTACCGCCGGGGTTCCATGGCGGAGGTCGTCGACGAGGGCGTGACCGGCAGCACCGTGGCCGATATCGCGGAGGCGGTCTCGGCGCTGCCCGCCGTCATCTCGCTGAATCGTCGCCGCGTGCACGATCGCGCCGTCGCCCGGTTCGGCGTGGAGCGGATGGTCGACGGGTATCTGCGCGCCTACGAGACCCTGGCGGGCCGCTGATCCGGGCTGACGTCCAGGTCGGACGTGTACCGTGACGACCACAGCGTCCGGATGCGAACTCGGACGTGAACCGGACTGCGGCGATGAGGGCGCGGTTCCACGAGGGATGCCGTTGGCAGACGTCTCGCCATCGCCCGGAGCGATTCCGCCCGGGCATCATCAGAGAGCGTCACCGTGACCCACTACGGATTCCTCAGCACGTTTCCGCCGACCCGCTGCGGTCTGGCCACCTTCACAGAGTCCCTCTCCGAAGCCCTCGTCCTCGACGGTGACGAGGACGGCACGGTCGTGCGCGTTCTCGACCGCCCCGAGGATCGCGGCCGGCAGGACCCCCGCGCGCGGTCGCGGGTGCGCACCGACCTGATCGCGGACGACAGGCTGAGCACGATGCGGGCGAGCATGGCGCTGAACGCGTGCGATGTCGCGATCGTGCAGCACGAGTACGGGATCTACGGCGGCGACGATGGCGATCAGGTTCTCGAGGTGCTCGCGGCGACGAGGATCCCGACCGTCGTCGTGCTGCACACCGTCCTGGTCGCACCGACCCCGCATCAACGGGAGGTGCTCACGGAAGTCTGCCGACTCGCCTCGGTGGTCGTCGTGATGACCGCCCACGCACGCGACAACCTCGCCGCGCACTACGCGGTCGATCTCGGTCGCGTCCATGTCATCCCGCACGGTGTGCAGCATGTGGCACTCAGCGGGTCCGAGCCGCACAACGGCAGACGCGTCGTCACGTGGGGCCTGCTCTCACCGGGCAAGGGCATCGAATGGGGCATCCGCGCCATGGCGCAACTCACGGACATCGCGCCGCAGGTCGAGTACGTCGTCGCCGGGCAGACGCACCCCAAGGTGCTCGCGCATGCGGGCGAGAGCTATCGCACGATGCTCTCGGGTCTCGCCGGAGAGCTGGGCATCGCGGCATCCGTCCGCATCGACGGTCGCTACCTCGACGCGTCGCAGCTCGCGGCCCTCATCGCTTCGGCCGATGTCGTGCTTCTGCCGTACGACTCGGTCGAGCAGGCGACCTCCGGCGTCCTCGCCGAGGCCGTGGCGGCCGGCGTCCCCGTGGTCGCCACCGGTTTCCCCCATGCGGTGGAGCTGCTGTCGAGCGGAGCTGGGACGGTCGTCCCCCACCAGGACCCTGACGCCACGGCCCGGGCGCTCCGCGAGATTCTCACTGGGTCGTCCGTCGCCGATCGCATGCGCGAAGCCGCCCTCCGCGAGACGCACGAGACGACGTGGTCCGCAGTCGCCGATCGCTACCGAGCGCTCACGACGAGGCTCGTCGCCGCGCGGGCTGCATGATGGACCCTTCTCCGCCGTACGAGCACCTGCGCGTGCTGACGGATCACAACGGCATCTTCGAGCACGCCCTCCTGGACGCGCCGCGCCGGGACCACGGATACTGCGTCGACGACGTGGCGCGAGCGCTGATCGTCGTGGCCCGTGAGCCGCGGCAGACCGCCGAACTCGGGAAGATGGCCGCGATCTATCTGCGCTTCCTCGAATCGGCTGTGCGCACAGACGGCCTCGCGCACAATCGCATGAGTGCCGCCGGGGAGTGGTCCGACGAGCCGGCCATGGGCGACTGGTGGGGACGCCTGCTGTGGGCGCTCGGCACGATCGCAGCCCAGCGGGGCGATCCCTGGACCCGGGCTCGCGCGCTGCGCACCTTCCGAATCGCAGCGCGCGAGCGGTCGACGAGCCTGCGGACCCTCGCCTTCGCGGCGCTCGGAGCTGCGGAGATCGTGCGAGTGCGTTCGGACGATCACATCGCCCGGACTCTCCTGCGGGAGTTCGTCGCCGCGGTGCCCGCGCCCACGGATCCCACCTGGATCTGGCCCGAGCCGCGCCTCGCCTACGGGAACGCCTCCATCGCAGAAGCGCTGATCGCCGCGGGGCATGTCCTCGGTGATACGGATGCCGCGGCGAGGGGCCTGCGCATGCTCGAGTTCCTGCTTTCCGTGGAGACGTCGGACGACCGGTTCTCCGTGACCGGCACCGGAGGGCGCGGGCCCGGCGAGTCGGGACCGCTGTTCGATCAGCAGCCCATCGAGCTCGCCGCACTCGCGGACGCGTGTGCTCGCGCGTACGCGGCGACGGGAGACCCCGCGTGGCTTCCCCCGATCTCACTCGCGTGGCGCTGGTTCACCGGTCTCAATGACACCGGGACCGCCATGTTCGACGGGCTGACGGGCGCCGGTTTCGACGGGCTCGAACGCGACGGCCGGAACGAGAACCGCGGCGCCGAATCGACGCTGGCCGCGCTGAGCACCTACCAGCAGGCGCACCGACACAGTGAGGTGATGGCGGGATGACCGCCCGCGTGCACCCAGCGGAACTCACGGCACGACCGGACCGGGTGATCGCGCAGCTGTTCCTTCCGGGCGAGGAATGGTCCGCCCACCATTCACGTGCGGCCGAGATCATCGCGCGCGTCATGACGATACCTGCCGACCAGGCCGACGTGCTCGCGGCAGAGCTCACCCGGGACTTCGGTCCGCGGCATCCGGACATCCGCGGTCTGTTTCTGGACAACGCCGACGTCGTGAGTTCTCGCCTTGCCGATCCGGTCGACATCAGCGACGCGCGACGCCTGGTGCTCGGCGCGAGCTTCACGTCGGAGTATGCGGTCGAGGGTGCCGCACTGTGCAACCCCAGCGCCGTGGAGCATCCCGACCAGACAGGATTGGCGCCCGGACAGCTGCGCGTCGCCGTCGCCCTCCGCGCCATCGGGGAAGGCCACCGCTCCTCCGTCGAATTCGCCGAGGCGATCATCGGCCCGGGCCGGTGCTGGACGTTCGCGGAGCGGGAGCTGCCGCTGTGGCGAGCGCGGATCGAAGAAGGGGACTGGAGCATCGTGCACTTCCGTGCTGCGGTGGAGGACGAGGGGATCCTCAACGAGATCTCGCACAGCGTGCTGCAGGGTCTTCCCGAGCGATTCACGGCGTCCGATGTCGAGGCGGCTGTCGCGGGTCTGCCGAGCGCGCTCGCGAGGCGGGCCGACAGCGCTCGGCAGATCGAGGCGTTGCGGGACCTGACGAACTCCGTCTACCGCGCCCTGTTCGCCCCCGAGACCGCCCTCAGCCAGCGGGTGCTCACTCCTGTGGCGGCAGAGGAACGGCACGGAATGGAGGACGCGAGATTCGTGCGATTCACCGACATCGCCGGTGCCACTCACTACCGCGGAACCTACACCGCGTACGACGGTCGCGACATCGCACCGCGTCTGATCATCACGCAGGATCTGCGCGAGTTCGACATTCACCGGCTGACCGGCGACGCCGCTCAGGACAAGGGCATGGCGCTGTTCCCCCGCCCCGTGGATGGCAGGTATCTCGCACTCGGCCGGACCGGAGGCGAGAGCATCTCACTCGCGGAGTCCCCGGACGGCGTGATCTGGAACCACGTCGGGGACGTCCACACCCCCGAGGAGGCATGGGAGATCGTCCAGACCGGCAACTGCGGCTCACCGCTGGAGACCCCACAGGGCTGGATCGTCCTCGTCCACGGGGTGGGTCCGATGCGCAGGTACTCCCTGGGAGCCCTGCTCCTCGACCTGGAGGATCCCACGATCGTGCTCGGACGGACGGCGACTCCGATCCTGCAGCCGCGAGAGGAGCGTCGCGACGGCTATGTGCCGAACGTCGTGTACTCGTGCGGCGGGCTCGTCGTGGACGGGGTGATCTGGATCCCGATCGGCATCGGGGACTCGCGCATCGGGGTGTGCTCTATCGAGGTCGACGAGCTGCTCTCGCAGCTGGTTCCGTAGCCCTCCCGCGCGGCGATGCCTGTGCGTTGGCCGCATGCCGGTGCGCGCACCCGGCTACAGGCGTAGCCTGAGAAGCAGATGGCCCGGACCCCGTCATTGGTGCGACACGCTCTGTGCGCACCTCACATGACAGGGGGCACGAGATGGCCGTCATCCCTTCCGGATCGATCACGTCGCCGGTGCGGTCGACGATGCCCAAGGCGCCCAATCACTACACCGAGCTGTCGCAGATGGTGACCGGGAGCGGCCTGATGCGTCGCCGCTACGGCTACTACTGGACGAAGCTCGTCGCGGCCCCGATCGTGATCGCCGGCGTGCTCACCGGCTTCATCCTGATCGGTGACAGCTGGTGGCAGCTGGTGACGGCCGCCGTCCTGGGCGTCGTCCTCACACAGGTCGCCATGCTCGGCCATGCCGCCGCGCACCGGCAGATCTTCCGCTCAGGTCGATGGAACGACTGGACCACGCTGATCATCGGGAACCTCCTGGTGGGCATGAGCTACGGATGGTGGCAGCACAAGCACACGCGGCATCACGCGAACCCCAATAAGATCGGCAGCGACCCCGACATCGACCTCCCCGTCATCGCGTTCACGCCCGAGCAGGCGGATCGCCGTCGTGCCAGCCGCAGCGGGCCGTTGCGCTGGCTGATCGCGCACCAGGGGGTGCTGTTCTTCCCGATCCTCCTTCTCGAAGGCCTCTCGCTGCACGCATCCAGCGTGCGTCGTGTGTTCGCGCGGGAACCGCTGCATCGCCGTCCGATCGAGATCGCCTTCCTCGCCACCCGGATCATCGGGTACCTGGTACTCGTGTTCTTCGTGCTCTCGCCGGGGATCGCGTTCGCGTTCCTCGCGGTTCAGCTCGGTCTGTTCGGGGTCTACATGGGCATGGTCTTCGCTCCGAATCACAAGGGAATGCCGCTGGTCCCTGCCGACGTGAAGGTGGACTTCCTCCGCCGTCAAGTGCTGATGAGCCGCAACATCCGAGGCAATCGGCTGCTGGACACCGCGATGGGAGGGCTCAACTACCAGATCGAGCATCACCTCTTCCCCTCGATGCCTCGACCTCACCTCCGGCAGGCGTCGGGGATGATCAGTGCATACTGCCGGGAGCACGGCGTGCCTTACACCGAGACGGGCCTTTGGCAGTCCTACGGAATCGTCGTCCGCTACATCAACAGGGTCGGGCTCGGCGAGCGCGATCCCTTCGAGTGCCCGCTGCTGCAGCAGCGACAGGCCGTCTAGCCACCACGCCGCACCGCATCCGTCAGAGCAGCAGTCGTCCGGCGATGACGTCGGCCGCGACGACGCCGATGCGGGCCTGGGTGGAGCGCGCGTGGTTCCGGATCCGCGCGAACGCCTCATCCATATCGATGTTCTGCCGCTGAGCGAGGTATCCCTTGGCCTGCTCGATCACCACACGGCTGTCGAGCGCGCGCTGCAGCTGCGCCTGGGCGAGCTCCGACTCCTCCACCAGTCGCTGCTGCAGGATGCTGATGGTGGCGATGTCGGCCAGGGCTTGCGCCGCGGCGGCGTCGGCCGGGTTCAACGTTCCCGGTTCATCCCTCAGGAGGTTCAGCGATCCCAGCGTCGAGTCTCGCAGCCGCAGCGGAATCGCATGGATCGACAAGAACCCCGAGGCACGGGCATCGGCCGCGAAAGCCGGCCAGCGGTCGGCGATCTGGTCGATGTCCTCGACCGAGACGACCTCACCGGTCGTCGCCGCCTCGACACAGGGGCCGGCACCGACTCGCAGCTGCATCAGCTCGACGAGCTCGCTCCTCTCGCTGGTGGAGACGATCACCTCGAGGTGATTCGTCGGGCTCAACAGGAGGATCCCGGCGGCCGAGGCGTCGAAGAGCGAGATGCACTCGTCGACGAGTCGCTGGAGCACGTCGACGACGTCGAATTCATCGACCAGGGAGTCCGCCAGGGCGACGAAGGTTCCCAGCAGCCGATGCTCGCGGGTGAGCGCCGTCATGCCGTCATCCTAAGCCTTGAGCAGTCACAGGCTCAGGTCCAGTCGCCGTGCGACGACGTCGGCTGCGACCTCGCGCACCGGTCTGCCCGCGGCGTACGCGTGGCCGCGCAGGAGCATGAGCGCATCGTCCACGCCGATGTCATTTCGCGCCGCGACCATGCCGGTCGCCTGATGCACCTCTCGCCGCGAGTACGGCTCGTCTTCCGATTCACCGTCCGTCACCTCGAGACGATCCAATGCCCGGCGCAGGAGGGTGGCCGAGACGATGACGGCGAGCCTGCGCATGACGGTGATGTCGGCGGGGGCCAGCTCGTGGGCGGCCATCGAATAGAGCGCGATCGAGCCGATGCCGACCGTGCCGACGAAGAGGGGGAAGGCGTAGAGCGACCCCACATCGAGTTCCTGGAGGGCCGTCCATGCGCCGGGCCACCGTGCTCCGCCGTCGACCTGCAGATCGGATGCCACCACCGGGAGCCGGGTGCGCAGGGCCTCCCAAGATGGGCCCTCGCCGAGGTCGATCTGGATCTCGTCGATCCGCGCCCCGAGGGTCGTGCTCGCGCACACCGTCTGGGAACCCATCGGCGAGCCGAGCGTGGAGACCACCGCGCCCGGCATCGAGACGGCCTCTCGCAGCGGCGAGCACAGATCGTCGTCTCCCCCGGCGAGCGCCGCAACGGCGACCGAGAACGCATCGTCCGGTGGCTCGTAGCCGGCTGTGGTGGACATCACTCCCCCGCCGTTCATCTCGGAATGAGCAAGGCGCTGGGTCTTGGTGCCCTCACCGCGATCGTACACCGGCGCCTGTCACGATCCCCCGGTGCTGGTGATCTGTTCCCGCGGGATCATTCGCCGGCGCGCCCGGTGCACCAAGGCGTAAGGCGGAAGCGCGCTGCTCCTTCGCGAGTCAGTTCGAGGCGGCGACGCTTCGGACCTGCAGCGCGCCCGGCCTCACGCTGATCCGCACCCGAATGACGTGACCGAAGCTGTCGCCGTCGAGTTCGACGACGTGGGGAGTCTCGAAGCGCCCTTCGAACCGTCTGCCCTGGACGTACGCGAGCGCGTGGAGGTCAGGGGATCGTGAGAGCCACCGGCGGGTGAGCCTGGAGCGGCGGGCAGCGCTCTGCAGCGTGAGACGAGTGCCGATCTGCGCCCACCCGAACGGGCCCGCCGGACGCATCATGACGACGTCCAGGAACCCGTCGTCGATCACCGCGGCAGGGATGAGGAGCATGTTCCCCGTCAGCGTTCCGCAGTTGCCGACGATGACCGTGTGCGCTCTGGTCGATCTGCTCCGTCCGCCGTCGACTCGATAGCTGAGGTGGAACAGCCGATTCGCGATGATCGAGCGTGCGATCGGCGTGACGTAGGCGAGCCATCCGAGATGCTGCTTCGCGATCGCGCTCGTGTTCAGCGCCATCTGGGCGTCCAGGCCGATGCCTGCCATCACCATGAACACGTGCGTACGCCGGACCTTCTCCTCGTCCTCGAGTTCGGCCACACCGACATCGACAGGGCGATCGACCCCGGTGAACGCCAGCGAGACGCTGGCGGCGACATCGTTGAGCGGAGTGCCGAGGTCGCGGGCGAGGAGGTTTCCCGTGCCCGAGGGGACCAGGGCGACCGGAATGCCGGTGTCGCGCAGCACCTCGGCGACGGCACGGACGGTGCCGTCGCCGCCGGCGACGATCACCACCGCCGGGCCGCCCTCTGCTGCCCGCGTCGCGGCAGCTCGTCCCGCATCGTCGCTCGCGGTCTCGTACCAACCGGTCGGTCTCCACCCCATGCGACGCTCGTGCTCGGCGACCGCCGCGCGGATGCGGTCCAGCGGCGCCTTCGTAGGGTTGTAGACGACCGCCGCGTGCGGCGGCCGTCCGCCCGACTGGTCCGGTGCGCTCATCCGGCCGTCCGGGTCCGCATCCTGGCGCCCCGTCGCGCTCAGCGGACCGACCCCAGGGCCGGCGCAGCGAGAGCCGCGCAGCTCGTCCGTGTCTGCGTCTGCATGGTCGAACGGTACGCCTCGAAGTTGTGCAGACGCCCGGCGCCGTCATCGCCGGAGTCGGGCAGCGGAGTCGCGCTTTCGGGGTGGGTGCGAAGAACATCCGGGACGTGCTAAAGTTATGGGTTCCCTCACTGGGACCCGTGTCCTCCCCTCTGCCTCATCGTGGAGAAGCAGATCTCGGACACTCACCTTTCCACCGGCTTCTGCACGCCGCCCACCGCGAGAGCCCTGATCGCTCCGCGCAGAGAAAACGAACACACCCACATGCATCCCCCTACGCAGGCCCTCGCCTGGCGACAAGCCGACGACGACGTGTACGTCGCGACGCGCGCCGACGAGTACGCCGGCTTCATCGACACGACCGCTCGCGGCTTCCGCGCACACGGACCGCGCGGCGAGGACCTCGGCCTCCACCCGACGCGCGATCACGCGCGAGCCGCGGTCGCGGCCGGACCCACGCGGCCACGGGCCGTGGGGACGACCCCCCTCCCGCTGTCGACGCCGACACCGGTCACCACCCGTCCGCACCGCATTCGATGGCGCGGCACCCCCGGTCGCTCCGGCGGCCCGAAGAATAGGAAAAACACGATGGCCACTGGCACCGTGAAATGGTTCAACTCCGAGAAGGGCTACGGCTTCATCGCACCCGATGACGGCTCGGCCGACCTCTTCGCTCACTTCAGCGCGATCACCGGCGAGGGCTTCAAGGAGCTCCGCGAAGACCAGAAGGTCGAATTCGACGCCGAGCGTGGCCCCAAGGGCATGCAGGCTGCGAACATCCGCCCGCTCTGACGCGCACCCACCAGCGCCCGTCCCGGCTTCTGTCGGGGCGGGCGCTGCTGTTCACCTGGGGATCACCCAGGAATCAAGCTGTATTCCCCTCGGCTCATGTGGTGGCGCGTAGCCTGAAGACAGCGATGGGCACCCGCCTCTGGCTTTCAACGGCCGAACGGTCCCCATCGGAACTGGTGCATCATCTCCTCCACCATCCTCGACTCCCGTCTCGGCCCGGTCCGGCAGACGTACGCGGGCACGACCGAGTTCCCCCCGATGGCCCGGGCGTACACCGAGGTCTCTCAAGTGGTCCGCGAGAGCGGGCTGCTGCGGCGGACCCCCTGGTTCTACGGTGTCGTGGGGCTCGCGGTCGCGCTCGGCTTCGGCGGAGCGATCACCGGTTTCGTGCTCCTCGGCCACAGCTGGTTCCAACTGCTCATCGCCGGCGCGCTCGGCATCCTGTTCACCCAGGTCGCGTTCCTGGGTCATGAGGCAGCGCATCGACAGATCCTGACGTCGGGACCGGCGAACGACCGGCTCGCGCGACTGCTCGCGAACGGCGTGGTGGGGATGAGCTACTCGTGGTGGGCGTCCAAGCACACCCGTCACCACGCGAACCCCAATCGGGTCGGCAAGGACCCCGACATCGAGGTCGACACGATCTCCTTCCTGGATGCCGACGCCGCCGAAGCCCGCGGCATCCGACGCCTCGTCACCCGGCGACAGGGATGGCTGTTCTTCCCGCTGCTGACGCTGGAAGGACTGAACCTCCATTTCCTCGCCCTCCGGCACCTGTTCAGCAAGGAGCCCGTGAAGGGACGCTGGCCGGAGCTCGCACTCATCACCGCACGGTTCGCGGTGATCTGGACCCCCGTGTTCCTCTTTCTTCCGCTGGGTATGGCCTTCGCGTTCCTCGGTGTGCAGCTCGCCGTCTTCGGCGTCTACATGGGTGCGTCGTTCGCGCCGAACCACAAGGGCATGCCGGTCATCGCCAAGGACGCGAAGCTCGACTTCTTCAGCAAGCAGGTGCGCACCTCTCGGAACGTGAGCGGCGGCTGGTGGGCGACGTGGCTGATGGGCGGGCTCAACTACCAGATCGAGCACCACCTCTTCCCGAACATGCCCCGGCCGCATCTGGCACGCGCACGCGAGATCGTGATCGACCAGTGCCGCGCCCTCGACGTCCCCTACACGGAGACGACGCTCTGGCGCTCCTACGGCATCGTCATCGAATACCTCAACCGCGTCGGCCTGGCCGCACGCGACCCGTTCGACTGCCCCGCCGCCGGGACCTACCGCCGGGTCTGACCGCCGTCGCGCCCGATCAGCCCGTCGCGTCGGTCGAGCGTGCGACGGCGAGCGGTTCGGGCTGACGCAGCCGCCCCGCGAGGATCAGCGCCGCCAGGGGAACGATCAGGCACACCGCGATCGCGAGCCGCAGGCCCGCCCATTCGGCGATGGCCCCCACCAGCAGCGGCGAGGTGAGCAGACCTACCCGCATCACTGTCGCTGAGGCGGCGAGACCGGTTCCCGGATCGAGACCCGGCGCGCGCTCGGACGCGTCCATCGCCAGCGGGATCATGGGCGCGATACCGAGCCCGAGGAGTCCGAGGCCCACGGCGACGACCCACGTCTGCGGAGCGACCACGACGGCGACGAGTCCGGCGAAGGCCGCCACCGACCCGAGCCGAACGGTGCCGACCGCACCGATCCGGTCGACGAGCGGGTCGGAGGCGAACCGGCCCAGCGTGAGCGCGCCCATCAGCACGGCGAACGGGATCGCAGCCTCGGCGATGCCCGCGCCCATCTCGGACACCACATACACACCGCCCCAGGTCGAACCGAGGTCCTCCAGGAACGCGCCGATCGCTGCGATCGCGCACGCCGCGACGAGGACCGCACTGATCCGGCCGCGCCGATGGGGGTCGGACCCCGCCGGCGACGGCGGAGTCGTCGTGCGCAGGCGCACCAGCGGCAGTGCGCCGAGACTGCCGGCGATGATGATCACGCCCATCACGGGCAGATGGATGTAGATGGGAATCGCGACCTGCAGCGCCAGAGCGCCGAGCACGGCGCCGGCGATCGCTCCTGCACTCCACGCACCGTGCAGGCCGTT
>Ga0160460_100929_pt1 | contig 12463 bp, 10 predicted proteins | sample HID1973M_E6MG_FD_108238 | JGI IMG/M metagenome (GOLD analysis project Ga0160460, IMG submission 108238) | Enriched mosquito-associated microbial communities from UW Madison campus, WI, USA - HID1973M_E6 MG | ecosystem: Host-associated > Arthropoda: Insects > Digestive system > Unclassified ... | reverse complement strand
GCGACAGCTTGAGGGCGCGAGGGCGGAAATGGCCCTGGCGGTGAACGCCTATAACCTGAAAAGAGCGATTAACGTGTTAGGCGTGCGCCAGATGATGGCTCTGTTGGGCTGAAAAGCCTTTTTCGTCTGCTGCGAGCACAAACGCAAACGCCCCGAACAAGTCGGGGCGTTTGTTGAACCGTCATCAGCGTGTTTTCACACAGTCTGGACAGGCGGGTTTTTCATACCTTGAAATAGAGCTTAATCCTCAAGGATGATAAAACTGATGAGCCTGCAATTGGTGCCACATTTATTGCCTGTTGAACACTACATCCTGGATGGAAAGAGTTTGCGTGTGCGGGTCACTGCATATACGTCTGCCTTTTAATGTGGCATAGGCTCTGTTTTCTGCCGAGAGGGTGAAGTACCCAGCTCGTGAGTCATGATCCATAGGGTAACTGGCGGTGAAGTAAACGTTGGTCTGTACGTTTGTTTTGTCCTTGTATCGAAACTCTCCTGTCATGACATATTGTTTTTCGTCGATTTGGAGCGTCCCAGACACAATCCCGGACTTGGTATTACTCTCCGTGATCTCGAGGGTGTAATTGTTTCCTGATTGGTCAACCGCGTGATAGGTGGCGTTGATTGAAGCCAGGGGCAGATTTTTATCTTGTGCGCTCTCAACGACTTTATTCACTTGAATGTCCCATTAGGTAATGTAACTGCGTGGGTAATAGTCGATTTTGCAGTTATGTGCACAAAAAATTCTACCTGTCAGAGTTGACAGTTCTGACGAGCGGCAGTTTCGAAGAAAAGGCATTCAGGTTTGTGTCGGAGATGAATTTGACGAGTTCAGCTCACCTTTCAGGTAATGCTGATTGTGTAAAAGCCCGCAGTGATGCAGGTTTTTTATTTGCACCAATACTGACCTGTTGTTTCTGCTAGTAGGCGAATATTTTTTAAATCTGCAGTATCCAGCTTCAATCATTGTTGGAGTTGGATGAATATGAAAAATGTATTTGGCGTTAAGAAAAGTGACCTGTTCGGAAAAACGGTTGCTGCAGGTTTTTTAAGTATTTTTGCTTTCTCTGCAAATAGCTACGCAGCAGAGGTCTGCCCTGCCATCAGTAGCATCACTGCTTCACCGATCAGCCAGGAGCGTGGTTTCACCTACGCTGCCAATGGCATTCGGGGTGGCTGGAAAGGTGAGAACCCTCGAGCTACCGAGTCTTATCTGGACAAGGTCAAATTTACTTCTGCGGCTATCAGGCAGACCACTGAAAACGGCAACCCTGTCTATTTTGTCGCTTGTGACTATGAAGGCGATGGCCCGGCGGGCGTGCGCATGTCGCAACGTTTTCCAGTGGCGGCCAAACCAGTAGGTCCAGCCTGGAAAGACGAGTACTGTTCTGCTGAATTGAGTGAGTGTACTTTCAAGTTTGATTGATGAGACTTTGTTGGCCAACCAAGAGCCTGATTTATTCAGGTTCTTAGTTGAGTTTTTGCGAGCGTCGTATTCACTTGTCGTGATCAATATCCAACTTGCTGAACGTCACCTTGCCGCCTTCAGAGGTGTAGCCCGTATTGTCCTGCACATACACCCCCGCCTTGAAGTACAAGGGTTTGACGCGCCAGGTGGCACTGATGTTGGTGTCCCACTGGTAACCCGCCGCACTGATACCCAGCGCACCGCCCGGGCTCAAGTGAATCAGGTATGAAAACTCGCGGTCCAGCTTCACCCCTGTGGCGATGGTAATTACCCGCCCTTCGTCATCATCCGGGTGCATGCGCACCTTGGCGACGATGTTGCCGGTGGCAGTCTTGGTTTTGTACTGGTACTCGACCTTCACCAAGGGCTTCTGGCTTTCGTAGGCATGGATCTGGCCGATGACGACTTTGCCTGAACTGGGTACCTGATTCACCGCCAGGGTCGCGCGCAGGGTATTGTCGGCATCCGGGTAGTACCAGTTGCGCAGGGTGCCGTTGCTGTAGGTTTCCCGCAGTTCGGTGCGCGGGTAGATCGCGTTCTCGGTGCGTGAGCCGGTAACCGGGGCCCAGAAAAATAAGGTGCCGGTGTCGGAATGAAAGTACTGATCCTTGAAGCCGTTCACCAGTTTCGACGTTTGCACGGTGTACGGCGGGTTGCCGACGGGAACACTCAGGTTCCAGGTTGCGAGGTCAATCATGTCACTGCATCCATCCGGTTCATCTGTACAAACGTGCCAATCATTCTGGCGCGTACCGTTGAGGGCGGTCTTTATAAGCGCGCGGGATGAATTTGTTAACGCCTGATTGACAACTCATTGGCGCCAACATCCTGTCGAAATGCCATGTTTCCCGGTTTTAGCGGGCTGCAGGGAGTGACCGTTAGTCGGCAAAAAGACTGAATGGTCGAATGATGGCGCTCCGACAGCTTCTGCTTTATTGGATCCAGGTCTAGAGTGAGCAGTTAGTATTTGTCCGGTTTTCCCAGGAAAACGGCCTGACTCCCCGCACAAAGAGAAGCAGCATGGAATGCGCGCGACCTACGCCCGGTGAAGGTTACTCAACATTACTGATCGTCGATGACTACCCTGAAAACCTTGTCAGCATGTGTGCGTTGCTGGCCCGTCAGGATTGGCAGGTCATCACCGCTGAGTCGGGTTTCGAGGCGCTGAGCCTGTTGCTTGAGCATGAAATCGACCTGGTGCTGCTGGATGTGCAGATGCCCGGTATGGACGGTTTTGAAGTCGCGCGCCTGATGCGCGGCAGTCAGCGCACGCGCCTGACGCCGATCATTTTTCTGACCGCCAACGAGCAGTCCCAGGACGCGGTGATCAAAGGTTACGCCAGTGGCGCAGTGGACTATCTGTTCAAACCCTTCGATCCGCAAATCCTCAAGCCCAAGGTCCAGGCCCTGCTGGAACACCAGCGTAATCGCCGGCAGCTGCAACGCCTGAGCCAGGACCTCGAAGCGGCCCACGCCTACAACGCGTCCGTCCTGGATAACGCTGCCGAAGGCATCGCCGTCGTGAGCGAAGATGGCCTGATCCGTTTTGCCAATCCGGCGCTGTCCCGGCTGCTCAATGCCACCGTGCAGGAGCTGCAAGGCAAGGAATTCCTCGACTACCTGCAAAAACCCCACCTTCCGGTCTGGGCCGAATCGGAGTGGTTCGCCAGTTACAAGCGGGGCGAGACCTTGCGCCTGCACGATGCCATATTGCGCACGGCCCCCGGCCAGCAGGTGCCGGTGGCGCTGTCCTGCGCGCCATTGCCGGCCGAGCAGCATGCAATGGTGGTGACCGTGCAGGACATGTCCGTGGTGCACCATTTGCACCAGCAACTGGAGTATCAGGCTGTCACCGACCCACTGACCGGGTTGCTCAATCGGCGCGGTTTTTACCAGACAGTGGAAAACCTGCTGCTGCGCGGCGAGCGCGCCGACAGTGCCTGGGTGTTGCTGTATCTGGACCTCGACGGTTTTAAACGGGTCAATGATTCCCTGGGCCACGATGCCGGCGATCGGGTGCTGCGCTGGGTGTCCGAACAACTCAAGGCCTGCCTGCGGCCGTTCGACATCCTGGCACGGATGGGCGGTGATGAGTTCACCGCATTGCTGGATATGGAATTCCCCGAGCAAGCCGCCAGGATTGCCGAAAAGCTGATTGAGCGGGTATCGATCTGCCAGCAAATCGAAGGACTGGACATCGCGCTGGGCGCCAGTATCGGCATCGCTACCTTTCCGGATTGCGGGACCAACCTTGACGGCTTATTGCGTGCTGCCGACATCGCCATGTATGAAGCCAAGCGGGCAGGACGCCAACAGTATCGTTTCTATGATCACGACATGAACGGTCGGGCACGCTCGCGGCTGATGCTCGAAGAAAGCGTCAGTACGGCCATCGAAAATCGCGATTTCAACCTGGTGTATCAGCCGCAGGTAGCGATTGCGGACGGCAGGATTCGCGGCTTCGAAGCCTTGCTGCGCTGGCAGCATCCGAGCGTTGGCGATGTTCCGCCGGGGCTGTTTCTGCCGTTGCTGGAAGAGGCGCGCCTGATCAGCCGCCTGGGCAGCTGGATCTACCAGCGCAGCGCCTCACAACGCAAAGCCTGGGAAACGCTGTTTGCCGAAGATCTGGTGATGAGTATCAGTTTGAGCGGCACACAATTCGGCATGCCCAACCTGGCCACGGAACTGCGCCAGGCGCTGGAGCGCAACGGTTTGCAGGCGCATCACCTGGAAGTCGAGGTCACCGAAGAGGCCTTGATGCATAACCCCGAGGAAACCCGCAAGCAACTGCGCCTGCTGCGCCATCTGGGTGTGCGCGTGGCGCTCGATGATTTTGGCTCCGGACCTTGTTCCCTGGCGCATCTGCGCGACCTGGATCTGGACACGCTCAAATTCGACCGCCACCTGATCGCGCGGCTGCCGCAATCCAGCCGGGACGCAGCGCTGGTCCGCAGCGTGATCGATCTGTGCCATCAGTTCGGCATGCTGGTGATCGCCGAAGGGGTGGAAACAGTTCCGCAGTACGAGTGGCTGCAGACCAACGGCTGCGATCATGTGCAAGGTTTTCTCGTGGCGCGCCCAATGATGGCTGAGGAAGTCGGCGACTTCGTACAGCCGTTCGACTGGAGCGCGCTGCTGCGCTGAATTCGCTACACTGGCGCTCTGTTCGTGACCTGTACTGCCATTGCGATGAGCGTTCTGAAATATCTCCAGGCCTATCCCGTCTCCTTGCAGGATCAGGTGCGCCAATTGATTGCCGACAATCGGCTAGGTGCTTACCTGGATCAGCGATACCCGGAAAAACACGCCGTTCAGAGCGACAAGGCGCTGTACACCTATGCCCTTGAGCTCAAGCAGGAATATCTGCGCAATGCGCCGGCCATCGACAAGGTGCTGTTCGACAATCGCCTTGACCTGACTCATCGCGCCCTTGGCCTGCACACCACGATTTCCCGGGTCCAGGGTGGCAAGCTCAAGGCCAAGAAGGAAATTCGCATCGCCTCGCTGTTCAAGGATGCCCCTTCCGACTTCCTGAAAATGATCGTGGTGCACGAACTCGCACACTTCAAGGAGTCGGACCACAACAAGGCGTTCTACAAACTGTGCGAACACATGCTGCCGGGTTATCACCAGGTGGAGTTTGATGTTCGCGTGTATCTGACGTGGCGGGACCTGTAGACGCTGCCGCGGACGGACAATCTTTTAAAGGATCGGAAGATGGACGTGAGCAAGACCAAAAGCAGTTTCTACCGCCGTTTGTACGTGGCCTATCTGATCGACAGCGGGCTGGCCAGCAGCGTACCGGCGCTGACCGAGGTCACGGGGATGCCCCGGCGCACGGCCCAGGACACCATCGCGGCCCTGGCGGATCTGGACATCGTCTGCGAGTTCGAGCAGGAAGAGGGCGCACGCAATCATGCCGGGGGGTACCGGATTCGCGACTGGGGTGCAATTGACCGGCAGTGGATCGAGCGTCATCTGCGGCAGATCAAGGCGGTGTTGGAGTATCCCTGAATCTAGCGCTGCATTTGCCGACGCCATCGCTGGCAAGCCAGCTCCTACAGTCTTTTGTGTGTAGGTTGGAGCGATGCTTTTCGCTCGTCCCTACAGGAGCAGGCTTGCCAGCGATGAGGTCCTCAGGAACGCCGCATCCCGATATGCGGAATGCCATCCTCGACAAACTCCTCACCCGCCACGACAAAGCCGTACCGCCCGTAATACCCCTGCAAATGCGCCTGGGCCGACAGATAGACCGGCATCCCCGGCCAGTACTTTTCAATCTGCTTGAGCGCCTGTTCCATCAATTCATGGCCCAGGCCTGCGCCCCGCGCGTGGGGTGCAATGATCACCCGGCCGATCACCACGTCGCCCTCTTGGGTCTGCGGATCCAGCAATCGCAGGTACGCCACCAATTGATTTTCATCCCAGGCCATGACGTGGCAGGTATCGCCTTCCAGATCCTGGCCATCAATGTCCTGGTAAACGCATTTCTGCTCGACGACGAACACCTCTGCGCGTAACTGCAAAATGGCGTACAGCTGCTCTTTGCCCAGATCACTATGGTGTTTGCAGACCCAATCGACTGTCATGTTCCGACTCCCTGAAAATGTCGTTCCGATACTAAGCGCAGTCGTTCCAGAAGTCTTTATGAGGATTAATCTGTGATAAAGGCCAAAATGCCATCATTGCTCGCTGGCGGCCTTGCCATCTTTGTGTAATCTGCAATGAGCGCTGGGCGATGGCTCGATGCCCCTGTTCAGCACCTGGGTTTTGCCGGTAAGGGATCTTGGGGTTTTGGCGGAAAACACGCCGGGCAAATCGCCCGCTAAGGATTTTCTAGCATGCCGCGATTGCACCGGGCGTTCGCCTTGATCGGATTGCTGTTGCTGGTTCAGCACGCCGCAGCAGACAAGCTGCGGCTGGTCGCCGATGCCTGGCCACCCTTCACCGATGCCACGCTGGTCAATGGCGGGCTGGCCACGGACATTGTCAGCACTGCGCTGGCCAGGGCGGGCTATGCCAGTGAATTTGAACAGGTGCCTTGGGCGAGGGCGCTGATGGGGTTGGGCGACGGCCGCTACGACGTGCTGGTCAACGCCTGGTACAACAACGAGCGCACTAAACTTGGCCAGTTTTCCGGTGAGTACCTGCTCAACCGCGTGCGGTTTCTAAAACGCAAGGGCGCGCCCATCGAATTCAACAATCTGCAGCAGTTGCACACTTACCCGATCGCCGTGGTGCGCGGTTATGCCTATTCGGCTGCTTTCGATGACGACCAGTCACTGCAAAAAATCCCGGTGCACAGCTTCGCCATGGCGGTGCGGATGCTCGCGGTCGACAGGGTCAAGCTGACCCTGGAAGACGAATATGTCGCCCGCTACTACCTCGCCCGGGAAACCCCCACGGTGCGCAACGCCGTGGAGTTCCTGCCCAAGCCGTTGAGCGAGAACAGCCTGCACATTCTGGTCAGCCTGAAGAATCCGGAGCATGAGCGGATTGTGGCCGGTTTCGACAGGGCGATTGCGGCGATGAAGGCGGATGGGAGTTATGCGAGGTTGATGAAGCAGCATGGGATGTGACAGTCGGGGAAGGTGTGGTGTTTGAACTGGCCCCTTCGCTGGCAAGCCAGCTCCCACAGGTACGCAGGCGTTCTCAGGATTTTGTGCTCGACGCGGATACTGTAGGAGCTGGCTTGCCAGCGAAGGCGCCAGATCAGCCACAGCAAATCTCAATCCTCACGGGTGTCCTTGATCAGATGCGCCGCCAACGTCCGCAACGGCCCCAGCTGCCGACAGATCAACGCCAACTGGGTCTGCACCAACCGCTGGCCTTCATCGATTTCATCCGGCATCTGCTCAAGACTGTTGGCCAACGCTTCCTCTTCATCACTCTGAATCGCAATCGAAGATTTGCTCGCCAACCCCTGGGCGATTTCATCGAGGCTGCCAGCCAGTTTCACCCCGGCACCTTCAATCAAATGTTCGCGGACATCAGCCGGCAGTGGCGTTTCCCGGTGCGCACCCAGGCCGGACAGGTAGCTGAGCAGCGTGTGTGACAGCACCAGAAAACGGAACCCCACATCCGCTTCCTTACGGAAATGCCCCGGCTCCATCAGCATGTTCGCCAGGGTGGTCGACAGTGCTGCGTCGGCGTTGTGCGCGTTGCGCCGGGCCAGGCGGTAGGCGAGGTCGTCGCTCTTGCCAGCGGCGTACTGCTGCATGATCTGACGCAGGTAAACGCTGTTGCAGGTCAGGGTGTTGGCCAGCACCTTGTTCAGGCGTCGGCCCTGCCAGTCCGGCAGGAACAGGAACACCGCCAGCCCGGCGATCAGGCTGCCGAGCAGGGTATCCAGCAGCCGCGGCAGGAACAGCCCGTAGCCGTCGCCCACCTGGTTGAAGCAGAACAGCACCATCAGGGTGATTGCCGCCGTCGCCAAGGTGTAGCGAGTGGTCCGGTTGGTAAAGAACACCACCCCGGCGGCGATGGCGAAACACGACTGGATCAACGGATTCGGGAAGAGGTCGAACAGCGCCCAGGCCAGCGTCAGGCCGATGGCGGTGCCGATAATCCGCTGGCCGAGTTTGCGCCGCGTCGCGCCATAGTTCGGCTGACAGACAAACAGTGTCGTCAGGATGATCCAGTAACCCTGGGAGGGGTGAATCAGGTGCACCATCGCGTAGCCAATGCTCAGCGCCAAGGGCAAGCGCAGGGCATGACGGAACAGCAGCGATGTCGGCGTCAGTTGCGTGCGCAAGCGCAGCCAGACGTCCTTGAAATTGCGCGGCGAACGGTCAAGCAGGCTGCTGTCGGTGGCGTCCGCCAGGGCGTCGGGGTTGCTCGCATCGCTGAGCAAGCGGTCAAGGGTGCCCAGGTTGGCCGCCAGCGCCCGCAAGGAACGGAGCAGGCCGCGCCAGGCCGGATTGCTCTGCACGCGCAGGTGCTCGAGGGACGCGTCGAGATCGCTCAGGGCTTCGGCGAAGCTGGCGTCGTAGATGAACGGCTGGCGCATCTGGATCGATTCGGCCAGCGCCCGGCAGGCCTTGCCTTGCTGGCGCAGCAGGCGCTGGCAGCGGAACAGCACATCGCTGTGGAAGAAGGCCTCGGCGAGGGCGTTGTACGGGTAGTGCGAAGAGCTGGCGCGTTCGTGGATGTCCTGGGCGAGGAAGTACAGCTTCAAGTAGCGGCTGACCTTCGAGCCCGGCCGACCGTTGCCGACCCGGTGCAGGATGATTTCCTTGGCGACGTTAAGCGCTGCCACCACGCGACCGTTCTGCTGTGCCAGCTCCAGGCGCCGGGCCTCCACGTCCATCTGCCGGATCGGCTCGAACAGCGACGACTTCAATTTCAGGTAATAGCCCAGTTCACGGAACAGCCGCGCCAGGCTCTGTTGCACCGGCTGATTGGAAAACAGCGCCTGCCACAGCACCGAGAGCAGGCCGTACCAGGCGGCACCGGCCACCAGCAGCACCGGTTCATGCCAGACATCGGTGACCGCGCCGCCGCGCTGGTCCACGCCGATCATGGTGTAGACCGACAGGATCAAGGTGGCCGAGGCGATGGCGCCATAGCGCTCGCCCAGGGCGCCGAGCATGGTCAGGCAGAAGGCGGCCAGGGCGAAGGCGACGATAAAGATCTTGGGGTAAGGGAAGAGCAGTTCGACCGACAGCGCGGCGACCAGGAAACACACCAGGGTGACCGCCAGCGCGTTGAGGCGGCCCTGCCAGCTGTCGTCGGTTTCGGCCAGGGCGCTGGCGATGATGCCCAGGAATAACGGGATCAGCAGGCCCATTTCATCCTGTGACCAGCACAGTGCCATGGTGCCGGTCAGCGCGATGAACACCCGCACGCTGTAGCTGAATTTATCCAGCGCCCAGAGGCGACGCAGAGACTGGCGAAACGAAGTCGATGACATGAAGTGCGAAGGCCTTCCGAGGCAATGACGCTAAATTGAGCCACTAATGACGTCGACGCAATGGCGTCGATCACATCAGACAGCAAAATCTGTTCCCTGTCAGACTATCCAATCCCCTGAAGGCGCTGGCAAGCCAGCTCCTACAGGTTTCCGCGGTCCTGTGGGAGCTGGCTTGCCAGCGATGAGGCCGGTACATCCGACATCTCTGTTGACTGTCAGGCCGCCATCGCTGGCAAGCCAGCTCCTACAGGTTTCCGCGGTTCTGTGGGAGCTGGCTTGCCAGCGATGAGGCTGGTGCATCCGACATCTCTGTTGGCTGTCAGGCCGCCATCGCTGGCAAGCCAGCGCCTACAGGTTTCCGCGGTCCTGTGGGAGCTGGCTTGCCAGCGATGAGGCCGTTACATCCGATATCTCTGTTGACTCTCAGGCCGCCATCGCTGGCAAGCCAGCTCCTACAGGGATTGTGTCTAAATTGGTTAGACGTACTGCGCGGCCGCGTAGCCCGAAGCCCAGGCCCACTGGAAGTTGAACCCGCCCAGGTGCCCGGTGACATCCAGCACTTCACCGATGAAATACAGACCAGGGCTTTTCAGTGATTCCATGGTCTTGGACGACACCTCATGGGTATCGACGCCACCCAGGGTCACTTCAGCGGTGCGATAACCTTCAGTGCCCGCCGGCACGACCTTCCAGCTCGCCAGTTTTTCCGCGATGTCGGCAATTTCCCCGTGGGTGTACTGCTTCATCGGCTTGGAAACAAACCAGTTGTCTGCCAACAGATTGGCCATCTTCTTGGTGAAGATTTCACCCAGCAGGGTTTTCAGTTCGCTGTTGGGGCGTTCAGCTTGTTGCTCTTGCAGCCAGGCCGGCACATCGTGGTCTGGCATCAGGTTGATTTCCACCGTATCGCCGGATTCCCAGAACGAGGAAATCTGCAAAATCGCCGGGCCACTGAGGCCGCGGTGGGTAAACAGGATGTTCTCGCGGAAGCTTTGGTCGTTGCAGCTCACCAGGCAGTCCACCGAAGTGCCGGACAATTCAGTGCACAGGGCCTTGAGCTGATCGGTGATGGTGAACGGCACCAGGCCGGCGCGGGTCGGCAACAGGTCATGGCCGAATTGTTTGGCCACCTGATAGCCGAAGCCAGTGGCGCCCAGGGTCGGGATCGACAGGCCGCCAGTGGCGATCACCAGGGATTCGCAGGTGACCTGGCCGAGGGTCGTGTCGAGCAGATAGCCCTTCTCGAGTTTCTCGATGGTCTGGATCGAAGTGTCCAGGTGCAGGCTGACGCCAACCTGATCGCACTCGTTGAGGAGCATTTCGAGGATGTCGCTGGATTTGTTATCGCAGAACAGCTGGCCGAGTTTTTTCTCGTGGTACGGCACGCCGTGCTTGGCCACCATGCCGATGAAGTCCCACTGGGTATAGCGCGCCAGGGCGGATTTACAGAAGTGCGCGTTCTGCGAGAGGAAATTGCCAGGTTCCGTGTACATGTTGGTGAAATTGCAGCGGCCACCGCCCGACATCAGGATTTTCTTGCCGGCCTTGTTGGCATGGTCAAGCAACAGCACCTTGCGCCCGCGCCCGGCGGCGGTCAGCGCACACATCAACCCTGCGGCGCCAGCGCCAATGATCACGACTTCGGTAGAGCGCAAAACGGTGTCCTCACACAGGTTTCAAGACGAACGCAAAATCTGTAGGAGCCGGCTTGCTGGCGATGAATGCGCTGCGGTCAGTCAGATTGACCGTGTCTTCGTTCATCGCCAGCAAGCCGGCTCCTACAATGGAATCAGAGGATGCGCACGCGCAGCGAACGACCCTTGATCTTGCCGTCGTTCAGGCGCTGCAAGGCCTGCTTGGCGACGCCGCGTTCCACGGCCACATAGGCCTGGAAGTCGAAGATCGCGATCTTGCCGACCTGGGCGCCCGGGATGCCGGCTTCACCGGTCAATGCGCCGAGAATGTCACCTGGACGTACCTTGTCCTTGCGGCCGGCCGCGATGCACAGCGTGCTCATCTGCGGCAGCAGCGGGCCACCGCCCTTGGAGGTCAGGCTGTCGACCTGGTCCCAGGTCAATGGCGACTGCTGCAACTGCTCGATGGCCTGTGCACGCTGCGCTTCGGGCGGTGCCACCAGGCTGATCGCCAGGCCTTTCTCGCCGGCGCGACCGGTACGGCCGACGCGGTGGATGTGGATTTCCGAATCCCGGGCCAGTTCGACGTTGATCACCATGTCCAGGGAATCGATGTCCAGGCCGCGGGCGGCGACGTCAGTGGCCACCAGTACTGAAGTACTGCGGTTGGCAAACATCGCCAGCACCTGGTCACGGTCACGCTGCTCCAGATCGCCGTGCAGGCCGACGGCGGAGATGCCCTTGGCGGTCAGGTGATCGACGGTTTCCTGAACCTGCTGCTTGGTGTAGCAGAAGGCTACGCAGGAGGCCGGACGGAAGTGGCCAAGGACCTTGGTCACGGCGCTCATGCGCTCTTCCGGGGCGATCTCGTAGAAACGCTGTTCGATCTGCGAGTCGTCGTGGAACGCCTCGGCCTTGACCTGCTGCGGGTTGCGCATGAATTTTGCGGCCAACTGCTTGATGCCCACCGGGTAGGTGGCGGAGAACAGCAGGGTCTGGCGACGCTCAGGGGACTGCATGATGATTTCTTCGATGGAATCGTAGAAACCCATGTCGAGCATGCGATCGGCTTCGTCGAGGATCAGCGTGTTCAGGCCGTGCAGGACCAGCGAACCCTTGCGCAGGTGCTGCTGGATGCGCCCAGGCGTGCCGACGATGATGTGCGCGCCGTGTTCCAGCGAGGCGATCTGCGGGCCGAGGGACACGCCGCCACACAAGGTCAGGACCTTGATGTTGTCTTCGGCGCGGGCCAGGCGGCGGATTTCCTTGGCGACCTGGTCGGCCAGCTCGCGGGTCGGGCACAGGATCAGCGCCTGGCAACCGAAGTAGCGCGGATTGATCGGGTTCAGCAGGCCGATACCGAAGGCGGCGGTCTTGCCGCTGCCGGTCTTGGCCTGGGCGATCAGGTCCATCCCCTTGAGGATCACCGGCAAGCTTTGCGCCTGGATC
>Ga0160460_100921_pt1 | contig 12569 bp, 13 predicted proteins | sample HID1973M_E6MG_FD_108238 | JGI IMG/M metagenome (GOLD analysis project Ga0160460, IMG submission 108238) | Enriched mosquito-associated microbial communities from UW Madison campus, WI, USA - HID1973M_E6 MG | ecosystem: Host-associated > Arthropoda: Insects > Digestive system > Unclassified ... | reverse complement strand
TTCGGGCACCACATGCTGGCCTGGTTCGAAATGCTCAGCCGCGATTACGAGCGCCTGGTCGACTGCCGCAAGCGCACCAACCGCATGCCACTGGGCAGCGCTGCGCTGGCCGGCACCACCTACCCGATCGACCGTGAATACACCGCGCAACTGCTGGGATTCGACGCCGTCGGCGGCAACTCGCTGGACAACGTTTCCGATCGCGACTTCGCCATCGAATTCTGCTCGGCGGCCAGCATCGCCATGATGCACCTGTCGCGTTTCTCTGAAGAGCTGGTGCTGTGGACCAGCGCGCAATTCCAGTTCATCGATCTGCCGGACCGTTTCTGCACCGGCAGCTCGATCATGCCGCAAAAGAAAAACCCGGACGTGCCGGAGCTGGTGCGGGGCAAGACCGGCCGGGTATTCGGCGCACTGATGGGCCTGCTGACCCTGATGAAAGGCCAGCCGCTGGCCTACAACAAGGACAACCAGGAAGACAAGGAACCGCTGTTCGACGCCGCCGACACCCTGCGCGACTCGCTGCGCGCCTTTGCCGACATGGTCCCGGCGATCAAGCCCAAGCACGCCATCATGCGCGAAGCGGCCCTGCGTGGCTTCTCCACCGCCACTGACCTGGCCGACTACCTGGTGCGCCGTGGCCTGCCGTTCCGTGACTGCCATGAAATCGTCGGCCATGCCGTGAAGTATGGCGTGGACAGCGGCAAGGACCTGGCGGAAATGAGCCTGGAAGAGCTGCGCAAGTTCAGCGACCAGATCGATCAGGACGTGTTCGCAGTACTGACCCTGGAAGGCTCGGTCAATGCCCGTAACCACATCGGCGGCACTGCGCCGGCGCAGGTGAAGGCTGCCGTGGTGCGTGGCCAGGCGTTGCTGGCCAGTCGCTAAAAGCTAAAAGCTAAAAGCTAAAAGCATCGCGAGCAGGGCTCACTCCTACAGGGATATCTGTCTGACCAAATTTCCATGGCAGATAGAGAAACCTGTGGGAGCGGGCTTGCCCCGGGCGGCGATCCGACGATGACTGACTTCAGAGCACTACAAACCTACTTCTTGCCCGCCACCATCGCCATAAACGCCGGCATCGCCGCTTCCTTGTCTGCCGCAATCCGCTGCACGTTCGGGTTCTGCTCCAGCAGTGCCAGCAACGCCTTGGCCGCCGGCAGCTCGGCCAGCAGATCAATGCCAAACAGCTTCTTCGCGACCCCGCACGCCAACGGCACGCTGTACAGGAAATACAGGTCCGCCACGCTCAGGCTGTCACCGGCCACGTAAGGGCTGAATTTGCCGTGGCGAGCCAGCGCCGCGACCCCCAGCAGCAGCTCGGCCTTGGTCTTCTCCTTGATCGCATCCGGCACCGTCGAGCCAAAAAACGCCTCGCCGTAGCTGGCGCGACCCGGCAGCTCGATGTAGAGCTCGATTTCCTTGGCCAGTGCCAATACCTGCGAACGCTCGAACGGATCGGTTGGCAGCAGTGGCTTGCCCTGCTGGCTCTGCTCGATGTACTCGAGAATCACGCTGGTCTCATTGATGAAACCTTGATCGACCTTGAGCACCGGGACCTTGCCGCGAGGGCTGATGGCCAACGCTTCCGGGCTGGTGCCTCCGTAAAAAGCCACTTCTTCGAAGGGCAGGCCTTTTTCCAGCAGCGCCAGTTTAACCATGTTGTAGTAGTTGCTGACGGCGAATCCATAAAGCTCGATCATCACAAAGCCTCCAGGCCTGGTGGGGTGGGCAGTGGGTGTTTATAGAACGCCCGGAGGATTCTTGCCAGCAGCATCAGCGCCTTGAATGCGGGTAAACTGGCCGCCTTTCCCTGAGGAGCCTGCCATGAGCGAGCCAACCGATATCGACATCGACGACGAAGATTTCGTAGAAAACACGTTGATGGAAGCGATCCAGAATCAGATCGACAACGATGACCCACCTGCCGCCAAGGCCACATTCAACAAGCTGACGCTGGTGGGTTACGAGCGGGACGAGATCCTCAACCTGATGGCTTACGTCTTAGCGATAGAAATTGACGCAATCCTCGAAGAAGAACGCGCGTTCGATGCCGAATGGTATGAAGCAGCACTGCGCGCGTTGCCGGAGTTGCCGCCGGAAAAGCCCTGAGATAAAAAAAGATCGCAGCCTTCGGCAGCTCCTACAGAGGATTGCATACCCCGTAGGAGCTGCCGAAGGCTGCGATCTTTAACGAATGCATACGAAGGCAAAAAAACCTTGTCGCGAGCACTGGACATGCCGGACAAGCGGGTTCACCTTAGGGGCGCTGTCGTCCAATTCCTAGAAAGTCTGGAGTCCTTATGTCGCTTACCCCTGAGTTGGTTGCCGAACTGGAAATCCTCGCACTCTTCAACCTGGACAGTTCCCAGGAAGGTTTGAAAATTCATCAGACCGCTGCCCCGAAAGCCATTGCCGCTGCCCAACGCCTGTTTGAAAAAGAATTGATCGACCAGCCTGATGGCGGTTATCTGACCAGCCTCGGGCGTGACGCCGCACAAAATGTGCAAACGCTCCTGACCATCCTGTCCGTCCAGGAAACAGCCTGAGTCTTACCTTTGAGCTCACGGAAATCCGACATGAAAGGATTTCCGCGGGCCGACGCCTTGACCCGCCATCCCCTCGCGATGGAAATCTGACGTCAGAAACACAAAATCAGCTTAAAAATCCCGGAGCCGAGGCGCTACACTGCGCCTCATCCCGAGATTCCTGACTCCGAGCCCTGCGAGCCGGTTTGAGCTGACATGACGCGCAACCACGAAATCCGCCCCGATCTGGACGAGGGAATCGACCGCAAGGTTCTCAGCCAGCTGCGCGCACGCTTTCTCAAACTTAATGAAGGCCGCCTGGCCAGGGCCATGGACGGGTTGTCGACGCGCCAGCAAGGGGTGTTGACCCTGCTGCCACTGTTTTTTCACGTCAATCATCCTTTGCTGCCGGGCTACGTGTCGGGCAGTACGCCGGCCGGCCTGTCGAATTTCGAACCGGACGCCAACGCCCTGGCCGAAGCCCAGCGCCTGACCCGCTCCTTCTCCTACAAACCCCGCCACGGCAGCCATCCGCCGCGACCGATTCACGGCCTGTTCCTGATGGGCAGCCTCGGCACCCTGGCGCAGGCCGACCAAAGCGACATGGATGTGTGGGTGTGCCACGGCGCAGACTTGAGTGAGAACGAACTCAGCGAGCTGCGCAAAAAATGCCAGTTACTGGAGGCCTGGGCCGCCAGCCAGGGTGCCGAAGCGCATTTCTTCCTTGTCGATCCAACTCGGTTCATAAAGGGTGAACGAGATTCCCGGCTGAGTTCGGAAGACTGTGGCACCACCCAGCACTACCTGTTGCTGGATGAGTTTTATCGCACCGCCATCTGGCTGGCCGGGCGCACGCCCATCTGGTGGCTGGTGCCGGTCTACGAAGAGTCGAACTACGCGCGTTACACCCACACACTGATTTCCAAGCGTTTCATCCGTGCCGATGAAACCCTCGATCTGGGCAACCTGGCCTTCATCCCCCCGGGAGAATTTATCGGTGCCGGCCTCTGGCAGCTGTTCAAAGGCATCGAGTCACCTTACAAATCGGTGCTCAAGCTGCTGCTGACCGAGGTCTACGCCAGCGAGCACCCCAAGGTTCATTGCATGAGCCTGCGTTTCAAACAAGCCGTGTTCGCCAATCGCCTCGACCTCGACGAACTCGACCCGTACATGGTGGTTTACCGGCGCATCGAGGAATACCTCATCGCCCGTAACGAACCGCAGCGGCTGGAACTGGTGCGCCGCGCGCTGTACCTGAAGGTCAACCGCAAACTGACCGGCAGCAGCAGTCGAAGCCAAAGCTGGCAGCGCTCCCTGCTCGAACGCCTGGCCATTGAATGGCGCTGGGATCAGCGTCAACTGACATTGCTCGATAGCCGCAGCCAGTGGAAAGTCCGCCAGGTCAGCGCCGAGCGGACAGTGCTGGTCAACGAACTGAACTACAGCTATCGCTTTCTCACCCAGTTCGCCCGTCATGAACAGACGGTCAGCCGCATCAACAAGCGTGACCTCAGTGTGCTGGGGCGACGCCTGTACGCCGCGTTCGAGCGCAAGGCCGACAAAGTCGAATTCATCAATCCGGGCATCGCGCCCGACCTGGCCGAGGACACCCTGACCCTGGTGCACGCGCCCGACCGCAAGGAGCCCGGACGCAGTCAGTGGGGTTTGTACAACGGCAGTCTGACAGCGCTGGAATGGGAGCATTTCGCGCCGATCAAACGCAGCCGGCAACTGCTGGAACTGCTGACCTGGTGTCACCGCAATGGCGTGATCGACAGCAGCACCCGCCTGGCGCTGCACCCCGGCAGCAGCGACCTGAGCGAGTTCGAGCTGTTCAACCTGCTCGGCAGCCTGCAGCAGTGCATCCCCCTGCCCCTGGCCACCGTCGCCGAAGAGCCGCTACTGCGCGCCAGCGTGCCGAGCGAAGTGCTGATTCTGGTGAACGTCGGCGTCGACCCGCTCAAGCACCATCGCGATCTCAACATCCTCATGACAACTGAGCGCACCGACTCCCTGAGCTACGCCGGCGTGCGCGAAAACCTGGTGCTGACCCTGGATCAGGTCACACTCAACAGCTGGAACGAGGTGCTGGTCAGCCACTATGACGGCCCTCACGCGCTGCTCGATTGCCTGCGCGACTACCTCAACAACCTGCCGCAGGGGCCGCACCAGCCTAGGCTGCGGGTGCGGTGCTTCTGTCACAACCGCGCGCCATTCATTGCCCAGCGGGTCGAGGAAATCATCGACACTGCCCAAAACCTGCTTCTGAGCCGGCTCAATCACCGCTATCTGATACAGGTCCAGCAGCATTATCACGTGCTGGAGTTGCAGCCAGGCCAGGTCAATCACGTCGCCCTCGCGACACAGCCGGCGCTGATGGAATATCTGGGCAAGCCATTGACGACCTACAGCCCGCTGCACCTGGATGCCATGGCGCTGGAAGACGATGACCTCGCGCTGATCCTGCCGCTGGGCCAACCCGACAGCGTTCAGGTGTTTTACCGGATCAACGAAGACTGCGCCGATCTGTACGTGCTCGATGAGTTCAATGCCCTGTGGCAGCAACGTTTACCCTGGCACGACGAGCAAAGCCTGCTGGCGCCACTGCAGCGATTCCTGCAATCGATCCAGTACCGCCGCGATGCCCTGTTGCCGATGGAGGCCGCCCAACCCCAGAGCCTGGAAATTCTCTATTGCCAACTGCTGCCCTCGGGCCAAAGCCGGGCACGCCGGATCGAAGCCCGACCGGCACCGCAAACCCCGGCCAACAAACCCTTTTACGATGTCCAGGCGATCGTCGGCAAAGCCGCACCGGGCCAGGTGCAGGTCACTTTGTACTGCAATCAACGGGAATTTTCCGAACTGGAGCATGGCGACCAGCTATTCAGCGCGGTCGCCAGGGAAATCGTCGGGCAACGTCGGGAAACCGAACGTTATCGTTGCTACATCACCGATCTGGACTTGTCAGGCCTGCTCGGTGACAGCCCGGGCTCCACTCACTTGTACTTACGCTACAAGGCTGACCTGGAGCGCGCACTGAACGAGGCGCTCGAACAGGTCTGAGGGTTCACTCGGGGAATGCGCCGCCATTGGCCGGCTGCGATTCGACTTCAAGCAGGGTGAGTTTCAGCGTCTTGCCGCCAGGAGCCGGCCAGTCGATGTGCTGCCCCACCTTCAGGCCAAGCAACGCACTGCCCACTGGTGCCAGGATCGACACTTTGCCTTCGTCGGCATTAGCGTCCTTCGGGTACACCAGGGTCAGGTGATAGTCCTTGCCGCTGCCTTCTTCGCGGCAGTGCACTCGGGAGTTCATGGTCACGACGTCAGCGGGCACTTCATCGTGGCCGACCAGGGTATCGGCGCGATCCAGTTCGGTTTGCAGCGCGATAACGCCCGGCAGCGTGTCGTCCAGGCTGTCGATCAGACGCTCCAGACGTTGAACGTCCAGACGGGTCAGGGTGATGGAAGGTGCGGTCATGATCTGGGCAGACTCCTTTCTTCTGCACGAAAAAAGCAAAACCCCGCCAGAAAAAGGCGGGGTTTTCACAAGCCTCGATGGGTTGAGGCGTTTCCGGACACTATCACAGCTCAATAAATATACAAGCCATGGCCAAATAGACCCTGTGTAGGAGCTGCCGCAGGCTGCGATCTTTTGATTTTGCTCTTCGGCAATCTTTAAAACCGCCAAAAGATCGCAGCCTTCGGCAGCTCCTACAGAGCGGTGGTTTTGCGGTGGGCGGCGTTGGCGCAGATCACTCTGCGCCGCTCATCATCAGCCGAACGCCACTCGCGGATGTCCTCGACGTGCCGAAAACAACCCAGGCAGACTTTCTGTTCATCCAGCCGGCAGACCCCGCTGCACGGCGAAGGCACCGCCGGGCTGACGTTGCTGTACAGAGGTTTGGGCGGACGGACGGGGGCTGTTTGGGTCACGAAATCACAGGCCTTCGAAATCGAGTTCAGTGTCAGCCTGCTGCTTGACGATGCGCTCGAGCATTTCACCCAGCTGCTCTTCGCTCTTGTCGCACATCCAGCGCTCGCTTTCTTCGTCGTAGTCGAAGTGGAAACCACCGGAAACCGCCGCCAGCCACAGCTGACGCAGAGGTTCCTGACGGCTGAAGATCAACTGGCTACCGTTTTCGAACTTGACGGTCAGGACGCCGGCGGAACTCTCGAGATCGATATCCAGGTCGCTGTCGTCAAAGATGTCCTCCAGCGTCTGCTGGGTGGCATCGACCAGGTCATGAAAACGCGCTTCGGACAAACTCATTACGGCAACCTCAAAAAGTGTCTGATCAGGCTCAAGCGCCGCAAGATACGACCGAGCCCCGTCGATTGCAAAGGATAACGACCAAGGGCCTGCAACACTGTACCTGTAGCTGCGGGCCAGTGTGGCGAGCGAGCTTGCTCGCGTTGGTCGCGAAGCGGCCCCAAAAGCTTTGCGTCTGCTTCGCAGCCGATCGGGAGCAAGCTCCCTCGCCACACAAACCCGCCCACAGGGTTCGAAGAGCTTGCGGCCAAGCCCCGCCGGACGGGCGGCCCCTCGCATAGGCAAGCTGCCGGGTGGCCGGTATACTCCGGCGCAATTAATGCATTTTCAAGGATTTCGCCATGAAGCGCCTGATCTCTTCCCTCGCTGCCCTCGTCGCGGTGGCGTGCCTGGTATCGGCCTGCGGCCAGAAAGGCCCGCTGTACCTGCCTGATGAGAACCAGGACCCTGCCGAGCAGGCCCAGTCCTCGCAGAAGCAGCCGTCCAAAGCACACAAGCACGACGTCTACCAATAATAAGGGAACCTCATGGACGCTTTTAACTACCGTGACGGTGAACTGTTCGCGGAAGGTGTTGCCCTGTCTGCCATCGCCGAGCGCTTTGGCACGCCGACCTACGTTTACTCGCGCGCACACATCGAAGCCCAGTACCTGGCTTACGCCGATGCGCTGGCCGGCACACCGCACCTGGTGTGTTTCGCTGTCAAAGCCAACTCCAACCTGGGTGTACTGAATGTCCTGGCGCGTCTGGGCGCCGGTTTCGACATCGTTTCCCGTGGCGAGCTGGAACGCGTCCTCGCCGCTGGCGGCAGCGCCGACAAGATCGTGTTCTCCGGCGTCGGCAAGACCCGTGACGACATGCGTCGTGCCCTGGAAGTCGGCGTGCACTGCTTCAACGTCGAATCCACCGACGAGCTGGAACGCCTGCAAGTGGTTGCCGCCGAGCTGGGTGTTCGTGCACCGATCTCGCTGCGCGTGAACCCGGACGTCGATGCCGGCACTCACCCGTACATCTCCACCGGTCTCAAAGAGAACAAGTTCGGCATCGCCATCGCCGACGCCGAAGATGTGTACGTGCGTGCCGCGCAACTGCCGAACCTGGAAGTGGTCGGCGTCGATTGCCACATCGGCTCGCAACTGACCACCCTGCCACCGTTCATCGATGCCCTCGACCGCCTGCTGGGCCTGGTCGACCGCCTCGGTGATTGTGGCATCTACCTGCGCCACATCGATCTCGGTGGTGGCCTGGGCGTGCGTTATCGTGACGAAGAGCCGCCATTGGCTGCCGACTACATCAAGGCCGTGCGTGAACGCCTCGACGGTCGCGACCTGGCCCTGGTGTTCGAACCGGGCCGTTTCATCGTCGCCAACGCCGGCGTGCTGCTGACCCAGGTCGAGTACCTCAAGCACACCGAACACAAGGATTTCGCCATCGTCGACGCGGCGATGAACGACCTGATCCGCCCGGCGCTGTATCAAGCCTGGATGGATGTTACGGCCGTGCGCCCGCGTGAATCCGCTGCTCGCGCCTACGACATCGTCGGCCCGATCTGCGAGACCGGCGACTTCCTGGCCAAGGACCGTCAGTTGGCCCTGGAAGAAGGCGACCTGCTGGCCGTGCATTCGGCGGGCGCCTATGGGTTTGTCATGAGTTCCAACTACAACACCCGCGGTCGCACCGCTGAAGTGTTGGTGGACGGTGATCAGGCATTCGAAGTGCGTCGCCGTGAAACGGTAGCCGAGTTGTTTGCTGGCGAAAGCCTGCTGCCGGAGTAATACCATGCTGCTGCGTTTTACCAAGATGCACGGCCTGGGCAACGACTTCATGGTCCTCGACCTGGTCAGCCAACACGCGCATATTCTGCCCAAGCACGCCAAGCAATGGGGTGACCGGCACACCGGCATCGGTTTCGATCAGTTGCTGATCGTCGAGGCGCCGAGCAATCCGGAAGTCGATTTTCGTTACCGGATCTTCAACTCCGACGGCTCGGAAGTGGAACAATGCGGCAACGGTGCACGCTGCTTCGCCCGTTTTGTCCTCGACAAGCGCCTGACCGCAAAACGGCAGATCCGCGTCGAAACCAAGAGCGGCATCATCGAACTGGATGTGCGCAGCGACGGGCAGATCAGCGTCAACATGGGCGCTCCGCGCCTGGTCCCGGCAGATATTCCGTTCCAGGCAGAGGATCAGGCCTTGAGTTATCAGGTCGACGTCGATGGCACCCCGGTCGATCTGGCCGCCGTGTCCATGGGCAACCCCCATGCCGTGCTGCGGGTCAGCGACATCAATAATGCACCGGTGCATGAACTGGGGCGCAAAATCGAGCATCACCCGCGCTTTCCGGCGCGGGTCAATGTCGGTTTTCTCCAGGTGATCGACCGCACCCGTGCGCAGTTGCGCGTCTGGGAGCGCGGTGCCGGGGAAACCCAGGCCTGCGGTACCGGCGCCTGTGCCGCTGCCGTGGCCGCGATCAGCCAGGGGTGGATGGATTCACCGCTATTGATCGACCTGCCTGGCGGGCGCCTGTCCATCGAATGGGCCGGCCCTGGCCACCCGGTGATGATGACCGGCCCGGCAGTCCGCGTATACGAAGGACAAGTGCGTCTTTGAGTGAGCGAAATCCATGACCGATAAGCCTCAGGTACCCGCACGACAAGCTGACGAATCTCCGTCCGAGAACCTGGAGGCGGCAGCGGTTGCCGCGTACCTGGAAGCTCATCCGGATTTTTTCGTTGAGCACGAAGAGCTGCTGCCGTCCCTGCGCATTCCCCATCGGCGCGGCGACACCATTTCTTTGGTGGAAAGGCAGATGACCATCCTGCGCGATCGCAACATTGAGTTGCGCCATCGCCTTTCGCACTTGATGGACGTGGCCCGCGACAACGACCGCCTGTTCGAGAAGACCCGCCGCCTGATCCTCGCGCTGATGGATACCACCAGCCTGGAAGACGTGGTGATCTGCGTCGAAGACAGTCTGCGCCAGGATTTCCAGGTGCCTTTTGTCAGCCTTATCCTGCTGGGTGACAACGCCATGCCGGTCGGCCGCTGGGTGACCCACGCCGACGCCCAAGTGGCCATCGGCGGCTTGCTGTCGGAAGACAAGAGCGTCAGCGGCACCCTGCGCGAGCATGAACTGGACTTCCTGTTCGGCGAGGAACAGCGCAAGCAGATCGGCTCCACCGCCGTCGTCGCCATCAGCCACCAGGGCATCCACGGCATCCTGGCCATCGCCAGCCGCGATCCGCAGCAGTACAAAAGCTCGGTGGGCACCCTGTTCCTGAGTTACATCGCCGAAGTCATGGGCCGCATCCTGCCACGGGTCAACAGCTCCCTGCGCCCGGTACGCTGAGCATGGAACGGCAACTGGACGCTTACTGCGAACACCTGCGCAGTGAGCGGCAAGTGTCGCCGCATACGTTGTCGGCCTACCGTCGCGACCTCGACAAAGTACTCGGCTGGTGTGCCAAACAGAACATCGACAGCTGGATGGCGCTGGATATCCAGCGCCTGCGCAGCCTGATCGCCCGCCTGCATGCCCAGGGCCAATCCTCCCGCAGCCTGGCGCGCCTGCTGTCGGCGGTGCGCGGGCTCTATCACTACCTCAACCGCGAAGGCCTGTGCGACCACGACCCGGCCAATGGCCTGTCGCCGCCCAAGGGCGAACGCCGCCTGCCGAAGACCCTCGACACCGACCGCGCCTTGCAACTGCTGGAAGGCGCCGTGGAGGATGACTTCCTCGCGCGGCGGGACCAGGCGATCCTCGAGCTGTTCTACTCCTCCGGGCTGCGCCTGTCGGAACTGACCGGGCTGAACCTCGACCAGCTCGACCTGGCCGACGGCATGGTCCAGGTGCACGGCAAAGGCAGCAAGACCCGCCTGCTGCCTGTGGGACGAAAGGCTCGTGAAGCGCTGGAACACTGGTTGCCGTTGCGGGCCATGGCCAACCCGGCGGACGATGCGGTCTTTGTCAGCCAGCAAGGCCGACGCCTCGGTCCACGTAGTATTCAATTGCGGGTGAAGGCGGCCGGCGAGCGCGAACTTGGGCAGAACCTGCATCCGCACATGCTGCGCCACTCCTTCGCCAGCCACCTGCTGGAATCCTCCCAGGACCTTCGAGGCGTACAGGAATTGCTCGGCCACTCGGACATCAAAACCACGCAGATCTACACCCATCTGGATTTTCAGCACCTGGCTACGGTCTATGACAGTGCCCACCCACGGGCCAAACGCATGAAAGGCGACGATTCATGAGCATCCAGTTGATCACCTTCGACCTTGACGACACCCTGTGGGACACCGCCCCGGTGATCGTCAGCGCCGAAGCCGTTTTGCGCGAATGGCTAAGCGAACATGCGCCCGATCTGGGGGGCGTGCCGGTGGAACATTTGTGGGCCATTCGCGAACGCATTTTGAGCATCGAACCGGGCCTCAGGCACCGCATCAGCGCCCTGCGCCGGCGCGTCCTGTTCCATGCCCTGCAAGAGGCCGGGTACGCCCATGCCGAGGCCTCGGACCTGGCCGACCAGAGCTTCGAAGTGTTCCTGCATGCACGGCATCAGCTGGAGATCTTTCCCGAGGTGCAACCCACCCTGCAAGTGCTGGCCAACCATTACGCCCTCGGCGTGGTCACCAATGGCAACGCCGATGTAAAGCGCCTGGGCCTGGCGGATTACTTCAAGTTTGCGCTGTGCGCCGAAGACATCGGCATCGGCAAACCTGACGCCCGACTGTTCCACGAAGCGCTGCAGCGGGGTGGTGCAACCGCTGAAACCGCCGTGCACATCGGCGACCACCCGGGCGATGACATTGCCGGGGCGCAGCAGGCAGGATTGCGCGCGATCTGGTTCAACCCGGCAGGCAAAGCATGGGAAGCCGAGCGCTCGCCAGATGCGGAAATTCGTAGCCTGACCGAGTTGCCGGCGTTGTTGGCACGGTGGAATTCCGTCGGGCAGTGAAGCTCATTTGAAAAGATCGCAGCCTTCGGCAGCTCCTACAGGGTTTTGTGTACACCCGTAGGAGCTGCCGAAGGCTGCGATCTTTTTTGCTTTCATCCAGGCATGAAAAAGCCCGCAGCGACGGCGGGCTTTTTCAGCAAGCACAATGCAGCTTCAGATAGGCCGGCTGCCGTACTTGTTGTCAGGCTTCTTGGGCGGATCGGCGACCACATTGGCCTCCACTTCCTGCACCTTGCCGCCCTTGGCCAAAAACTCCTCCATGGCCCGCGCGAGAGCATCGCGCTCCTTGTTCTTGGCTTCGACACTCGGCAGCTCATCAACCGATACCGCTGCCTTGGCCTTGCCCTTGGCGGTCGGAACGGGCGCATCACCGCCATCGTCTTCAGCGACGTCTTCCGCCGCTGCTTCCAGACCTTCTTCGGTTTCGTCGTCGTCGCCTACTTCGAGGTCGTCGTTTTCCAGATCATCGTCGCTCATGTTCTACCTCATGACTTGCGAAAAGCAGATTAGTTATAGCCCAGCTTTGCCTTCTGTCGAAGGCTGCCGGAAAAAATTCAACAACCGCTGCTGACCAGCGGTTATGCCCCGTCACCGTGCAAAGTGGCGAGGACTTTACGGGCACCGCCATGATCACGGTGCTCGCCCAGATAAACGCCTTGCCAGGTACCCAACGCCAGTCGGCCCGCCGATATCGGCAAACTGAGCTGACAGCCAAGCACGCTGGCCTTGAAGTGCGCCGGGAGGTCGTCCAGGCCTTCGTCGTTATGCTCATACCCGTCTGTTCCTTGTGGGATCAGACGATTGAAAAATCGTTCG
>Ga0160460_100915_pt1 | contig 12655 bp, 7 predicted proteins | sample HID1973M_E6MG_FD_108238 | JGI IMG/M metagenome (GOLD analysis project Ga0160460, IMG submission 108238) | Enriched mosquito-associated microbial communities from UW Madison campus, WI, USA - HID1973M_E6 MG | ecosystem: Host-associated > Arthropoda: Insects > Digestive system > Unclassified ... | reverse complement strand
GTGGCCGTCGGTGGCCAAGGCCAGATCGTCGCCGGCGATAACGCCGGCCAAGGTGCCGTTGGTGTCAGCCGCGGTGGTGCCGTCGTAGGTCTTGCCGGCCGCGGTGATGGCCGCGGTGATCGCCTTCGGATCGATGGTCGCGGTTGCGCTCTGGTGGGAGACCGCGTAGTTGCCGCCGCCATTGCCGTCGTCCAGGACGTAGCCGGCATCCACGGAAAGGATGCGGTTGCCGGCATTCCGGCTGTCGTAGGACTGCGACAGTCCGGATATCGAGTCGCCGGCGACCAGTCCAGTGATGCTGACGATGCCGTCGGAACCGGTGGTGCCGTCGTAGGTCTTGCCGGTGGCCGTGGCGGCGAGCAGCAGCTGGGCCGGGGTGATCGCCAGCGCGGCGCCGGTCACGTCATAGCTGATGTCGTAGCCCTGTTGGGTCGAATACAGCCCACCGAAGGCCAAGGTGCCGCCAGCCGAAGTGTAGGTGCCGACGTTCCTGCTGCCGGTGGTGTAGCCGAGCGTCCCCAGCAGCAGGGCGGCGTCGAGGGACTGGCTGCCGGAATAGCTGGCCGTGCCGGTGTTGGTGCCGTCGTAGACCCTGCCGGCGAGCTGGGCAGGCGTGAGCGTGACGGCGGTGAGGAAGTTGCGCAGCAACGGAGTGGTGTAGCCCTCGTAGATGCGCCAGATCCCGCCATTGGCGAAGTCGAAACCGGCGAAGCTCGACTGTTGCAGCGTCTGGGCCGTGGTCAGGGCCACGCCACCGTTGCCGTCGGTGGCCACGCCGGCCCTGTCGGCATCGAAATAGCCTTCGCTCAGGGTTCCGCCCTCGGCGAAGCCGACCATTCCCGACACGCCGTAGAAGCCGTTCCCGTCCACCCGGCCGGTGCTGTAGGCGCGGGTGATGCTGCCGCTGTAGTTGTCGCCCACCAGCCCGCCGATGTTGCCGTGCGAAACGCCGAGGTTGCCGAGATTGCCGCCCACATCGCCGCTGGCATAGACGTCGCTGATCTGGCCGCTGTTGATGTTGCGCCCGACCAGCCCGCCGACGTTGCGGCCGCCGGTCACGTGGCCGGTGGCATAGGCGTTGTAGATGGTGCCTCCGCGGTTGTCGCCCACCAGTCCGCCGACGATTTCGCCGCTCGAGTCGACATCGCCCGTGGCATAGGAGTCGTGGATGACACCGCCGGTCGCATTGACGCCGGCCAGTCCGCCCGCGTAGCCGTCGCCGCTGGTCCGGACATCGCCGCTGGCCGACGACCGGACGATGAGTCCGGCATTGAAGCCGGCCAGTCCGCCGATGTCGGATGCGTCGGCGCCACCGTAGCCGGTCACCGTGGCGCTGGCCTGCACCGCATCGAGCGTGCCGCCGTTGTTGCTCCCGACCAGGCCGCCGATGCGGCCGGTGCCGCTGACCGGAGTACTGCTGCTGACCTGGTGCAGCAGGGCGCCGGATCCGGCGACGCCGGCCACGGCGCCGGCGTTGGCGTGCGCCACCACGCTGCCGCCGGTGAGGCGCAGGTCCCGCACCGTTCCGTTCAAGTAGCCGAACAGGCCGATGTTGTCTTCGCCGGGCCGGTCGATCACCAGCCCTTCGATGGCATGGCCTTGCCCGTCGAGCGTGCCGGTGAACGGCCCGCTGCGCCCGACCGGAGCGAAACCGGCGCAGTTGGCACCGCCGCCGTCGCAGTTCCAGCCGGCGGTTTCGCCGCCGTCGATGTCGCTGGCCAGCAGGAAGTGGCCGGACAGCAGCGTGCCCATGCCCTGCAGGCCGTAGGCGTCGGTGAGCTGCCAGGGACTGGAGGCGCTGCCGTCGCCGCCCAGCGCGCGCAGGAAGGTGCCGCCGGCGATGCGGAAGTCGCCGGCGTGGAAGGAAGGCAGCGCGGAGCCGAGCTGGGACCACTGCCCGCCTGCGAGGGTGAACACGTCCACGGCGATGGCGCCCGCGGTGATCGCGCCGCCCGCGTCCACGGTCAGCGCATCCACCTGCGGGCTGCCCAGGGACAGGTTGCCGCCGGCCTTGGCGGACAGGTTGTCGGCGGTCACCGTGCCCAGCGCCAGGTTGTTGGCATCGGTCAGCGCCACGGCGCCGCCACTGGCGTTGACCGTGCCGGTGAAGTCGTTGCCCGCGTTGTCCAGGATGATCGCGCTGTTCGTCGCGTCGATCGTGCCGGTCCCGCCGACCGCCAGCGCGCCGGACTGGCTGATGGCGCCGCCGTTGCTGGACGCGGCCAGGTTGCCGGCGATGCCGCCGCTGCCGACGTTCAGCGCCCCGTGGCTGGTCGCCACCAGACTGTCCAGCGCCATCGTGCCCAGCGTCAGCGCGTTCCGGTCGGTGATCGTCGTCGAGCCGCCGGCCAGGTTCACCGCGCCGGTGAAGTCGTTGCCTGCGTTGGCCAGGGTGATGCTGCCGCTGGCCGCATCGATCACGCTGGTTCCGCCGACCGCCAGCGCGCCGGACTGGCTGACCGCGCCGCCATTGCTGGACGCGGTCAGGTTGCCGGCGAGGTTGCCGCTGCCGAGGTTCAGTGCCCCGTAGCTGGTCGCCGCCAGGCTACCCAGCGCCAGCGTGCCCAGCGTCAGCGCGTTCGAATCGCGGATCGTCGCCGAGCCGCCGGCCAGGTCCACCACGCCGCCGAAGTCGTTGCCGGCATTGACCAGCACGATGTCGCCATCGGAAGCGAACGTGGCGTTGCCGGACACGAGGTAGCTCCCGGCCTGGACGAGCGTCGCGCGCGTGTCCAGCGACAGGTTGCCGACGCTGATGGTCGAGGCGAACAGGCTGTCGGCCACGACCGCCAGGCCCGAGAGCGGGGTGCCCGCGCCGATCGCGCCCTGGAACAAGACTGCGGCGGAAGTGTCGACCGACAGCGCATGGGCTCCGTCGACAGTGCTGCCGAACATGATCGCGCCGCCGCTGGACACGGCGACGTCCTGGTCGAGCACCACCGCGTCCGCGAAGGTAGCGCCGCCGGTGGCGGTGATGTTCCCGCCGATGCGGGTGTTGCCGCCGTAATCGGTGTCGAGCGTGGTCAGGGCCTGGATGCCGCCGACCGCGCCGCCGAAGCGGGTAGCGCCGGCGGTGTTGACCGAAAGCGCGTGGGCGCCGTCGACCCTGCCGGCGAACGTGATCGTGCCGCTGCTCGTGCTGGTGACCTGGCTGTTGCCGGTGAGCACGACGGCATCGCCAAAGGCGACGTTGCCGGTGGTGGTGACATCGCCGCCCAGCCGCGTGCTTCCGGCCGCGTCGGTGGACAGGCTGGAAAGCGCCGCGGTCCCGCCCACATCGTCGTTGAAGCCGGTGGTCCCGCCGGTGGCGACCGAAAGCGCGCGGGAGCCGTTGACCGTGTTGTTGAAGAAGATGTTGCCGCCGGCGGTGCTGGCCAGCGACGTGTCGCTGGTCAATACCACGGCGCCGTCGTAGGTCTGCGCTCCGGTGGTATTGATGATGCCGGCGCCGAGCGCGATGGTTCCCGCGCTGGCGGCCAGGCTCGCGGTGTCGACGCTGCCAAGTCGCAGCGTGTCAGCGCCCGCGATGTATGTCGCGCCGCCGGCAAGGGTGATGGCTCCGCCGAACACGTTGCCGGCGTTGCTCAGGGTGATCGCATTGGCGCCGGTGTCGATCGTCGAGCTGCCCGTGACGCTCAGTGATGCTGTCTGGGCCAGTGCCGTGCTGTTCCTCAGCACCAGGTTGCCGTCGATGCTGCCCTGGACGGTGGAGATGCGGTTGCCGGCGGAGGTCAACGAAACGCTGCTCTGCGTGCCCAGCTGCAGATTGCGGACCGAAAGGTTCCCGCCGGTCTGGGTGTAGGCGCCCGTGGTGGAGACCACGGCAGTGCCGGCGGTCATGTCGCCGGACTGGGCGACTCCGCCGCCGGTCGCCTGGATCACCAGGCTGCCGTCTCCCGATATGGCCCCGGCGCTGACGACCCCGGCATTGTTGATGACGGCGTCGATGATGCTGCCCGTCACTGCGGCGCGCAGGCCGATCGTCTCCGCGCTCAATACGCCGGTGTTCCGCACAGCCGGGACGGCGAGCGCGGCACCGGTGGCACCGTTCAGGGTGGCCGCGAACATGCCTGCGCCCGGTTCATAGATGAGCGTCGCGCCGCTGCCCGCCAGCAGGTCGATGCCCTTCGCACTGATGAAGCCCGTGTTCGTCACTGCGGCCCCGAGCAGGGCGACCGAGCCGTTGCTGGCGGTCAGCGTGCCCTGGTTGACCACCTGCGTACTGGCCGAACTGCTGCCCGAGAACACGTACTGGTCGCCCGTATTGCTGGACAGCGGCACCGCGCTGGCGACCAGGCCGCCGACGTTCACGTTGGCGCCGGAACCGAACATGATTCCGTTCGGGTTGATCAGGAAGACCTGTCCATTCGCGAGCAGGTTGCCGTCGATCTGGCTGAAGAGCCCGCCGGTGACCACGTTGAGCGTCACCGCCGATGCCGACGGCTGGACGAACTCCACGGTATTGTTGCTGCCGATGCCGAAGTCGGTCCAGTTGATCAGCGCTTTGTTGCTGGCCTGGTTGATCGTCATGGTGCTGCCGGAGGTCGTGGAGTTCACCGTGCCGGAACCCACCGAGAAGCCGGTCGGCAGCGTCGCCGCCTGCGCCAGCGGGCCGGACAGCAATGCCAGCGCCAGCGGCGCCAGCGCCGTGGACCGCAGGCGCGCGAAGGTACCGCGCCGTCCGCCGGCACGCGGGGCCGAGGCTGTTTCGGAGGCGACCTGGACCTGGCCGAGGGCGCGGTTGAACACGAGACGGTAGACGCGGTTCATGGTCGGGTCCTCAGAAAGTCATGCCGATGCGGGCCCAGGCGCGCAGGTCGTCGCCGTCGGGTGCCGGGGTGGTGCCGGTCGGGGTGGCCAGGCTCAGGTCCAGGCGCAGCCCGGGCTGCCAGGGCAGGCGCAGGCCCAGGCTCACGCCGGCGCCCTCCTGGGTGGTGGGCAGCACGCCGAGGCGGCGGTTGTCGGGACCCGGGGAGACCCGGCCCCAGTCATAGAAGATCCCGAGGGTGAACAGGTCGCCCCAGCGGCGGCCATTGAACGGCGAGGCGCGGTCGGCGAAACCGGGGGCCTCGACCTGGTATTCGAACGTGGCCTGGACGCCGCGGTCGCCCAGCGCGCTGGCGATGGGGAAGGCGCGCACGCTGTCCGGCCCGCCCAGGGCGAACTGCTCCAGCGGCGTCAGTGCGCTGTCGGTGAACTGGGCGCTGCCGCGCAGCACGATGCGCTGGTTCGCCGGCAACGCCTGCAGCCGTGCCAGCGACAGCCGGCCGACCCAGAAGTACGCATCGTGCGCGTTGTAGAGCCAGTTCTGTTCGGCGGAATTGTCGGTCACCGACTTGCGAACGCTGGCCTGCAGCAGGTTGACGCCGCGCCAGCGGTGGTCGGTGTGGCGCACGGTCACGCCGGCGTCCAGCACGTTGAAGGCCAGCTGCGACAGTTCGATGCCCAGGCCTTCCAGCCGCGACTGTTCGTTGATCCAGCGTCCCGAAGCCTGGACCTGCAGGTCGCTGCGCTGGACGAACTTCCAGTCGCCGCCGAAGTAGAGCAGGGTGGTGGGACCGTGGATGTCCAGCGCCGCGAACGGCGGGCTGTTGAGCTCGATCTCGCTGCGGCTCACCCCGGCGATGCCGCTCAGGCCGTCGACCTGGCTGGAGGGCACGCTCAGCGACAGCGCGGCCTGCCAGCTGTCGTTGGGGTCCAGGCCCACGCCCGCGCTGGCGGCCAGCACGTCGCCGGCGCCCAGCGCGTTGTAGGCGTTGACGGCCACGTCGGCGCGGTAGCGGCCGGTGGAGTCGGTGCCGTGGTTGCTCACCGCGGCGCTGACCTCGTACGGGCGGGCGCTGTCCCGCGCCACCAGTACGATGTCGGTCTCGCCCGGGTCCTGCCCGGGCTGCAGCACCGAGGTGACCGAAACGCCGGGCAGGTCGCGGGCATAGAGCAGCGCCCGGTCCAGCTCCCGGCTGCGCAGCGGCCGGCCGACCAGCCCCAGGCTGCTGCCGGCGAGCTGGTCGTCCCGGTAGCGCGCGCTGCCCTGGACCAGGACGCGTCCGACCCGGCCCTCGACGACCTGCAGGTGCAGCACCTGGTCGGGCCCGATCTGTTGCGGCGGCACGATCGTCTGGCTGACCAGGAATCCCGCGTCGCGGTAGGCCGCGGTGACGCGCGCGGCGATCTGTTCGATCTGGGCGAAGGTGAGGTGGGCCGGCAGCGGGCCGCCGACGGCCTGCAGCGCTTCATCGGCGACCGCCTGCACGGAGGCGGGCGTGATGCCGGCGTCGGCGTGTTCGCCCACCCCTTCGAGCCGGATGTGCGAGACCCCGGGAGTGCGCGCGGCCTCGGAGGCGCCCGGGGGTTCCTGGGCCGAGGCTGTGGCGGGAGGAAGGAGGCAGGCCAGGACGAGGGCCAGGCCTTGTGCGAGCGGCATGCGTGGACGAACCGGCGGTTCCGGCCCCAGCGCGGGGCGGAACGGTCGTGCGATGGACATGCTTGGATCCCCTGTGGCGTGAGGGGCCGACCTGGTTTTCCGTCGACCCGATTCCAACCTACCCGTGAAAAGCGTCCGGATTCCATCACGCTTTTGCGGCGGTCGATATAATTGTGACCGAATTCACTTTCCGTGTGCAGGCGTGCCGGCGCCGGCGGAGCGCCGCTGGCGTCCGTCAGGCGGCCCGCCGCGACCCGGCGCCGGCGGAGCGCCGCTGGCGTCCGTCAGGCGGCCCGCCGCGACCCGGCGCCGCCGCAGTCGCCTGCCCCGGAACGCTACAATCGCCGTTTGCCCCCGCCGCCCCTCCGGAGAGCCGATGTACCCGCGCGACGCCCGCATCGAAACCTACGATCCCGAACTGGCCCAGGCCATCGCCGACGAGGCCCGCCGCCAGGAGGACCACGTCGAGCTGATCGCCAGCGAGAACTACGCCAGCCCGCGGGTGCTCGAGGCCCAGGGCAGCGTGCTGACCAACAAGTACGCCGAGGGTTACCCGCACAAGCGCTACTACGGTGGCTGCGAGTACGTGGACATCGCCGAGCAGTTGGCGATCGACCGGGTCAAGCAGCTGTTCGGCGCCACCTACGCCAACGTGCAGCCGCATTCGGGCTCGCAGGCCAACCAGGCCGTGTACCTGGCCCTGCTGCAGCCGGGCGACACCATTCTGGGCATGTCGCTGGCCCACGGCGGCCACCTGACCCACGGCGCCAAGGTCAACGCCTCCGGCAAGCTGTTCAACGCCGTGCAGTACGGAGTGGACGCGCAGGGCCTGCTGGACTACGACGAGATCGAGCGGCTGGCCGTGGAGCACCAGCCGAAGATGATCGTCGCCGGCTTCTCGGCCTATTCGCAGGTGATGGACTGGGCGCGCTTCCGCGCCATCGCCGACAAGGTCGGCGCCTGGCTGTTCGTGGACATGGCCCACGTGGCCGGCCTCATCGCCGCCGGCGTGTACCCGAACCCGCTGCCGCACGCGCACGTGGTCACCTCGACCACGCACAAGACCCTGCGCGGTCCGCGCGGCGGCATCATCCTGGCCCAGGGCGCCGACGAGGACCTGGTCAAGAAGCTGCAGTCCATCGTCTTCCCCGGCATCCAGGGCGGTCCGCTGATGCACGTCATCGCGGCCAAGGCGGTGGCGTTCAAGGAGGCGCTGGAGCCGGAGTTCGCCACCTACCAGCAGCAGGTGGTGAAGAACGCGCAGGCGATGGCCAAAACGCTGATCGCGCGCGGCTACAGGATCGTCTCCGGCGGCACCGAAAACCACCTGATGCTGGTGGACATGATCGGCAAGGACGTGTCCGGCAAGGACGCGGAGGCGGCGCTGGGCAAGGCCCACATCACGGTCAACAAGAACTCGGTGCCCAACGACCCGCGCTCGCCGTTCGTGACCTCGGGCCTGCGCCTGGGCACCCCGGCGGTGACCACCCGCGGCTACAACGAGCAGGACTGCGTGGACCTGGCCAACTGGATCGCCGACGTGCTCGACGCGCCGGGCGACGAGTCGGTCATTGCCGCCGTGCGCGACAAGGTCACCGCGCAGTGCCGGAAGTATCCGGTCTACGGCTGACCGGACCGGCCCAGGCCTCACCAGCGAGGGCGTCGCATGCACTGTCCGTATTGCCAGCACACCGACACCCGCGTGATCGACTCGCGCGTGTCCGAGGACGGCGCGACGATCCGCCGCCGGCGCGAGTGCGAGGCCTGCGGCGAGCGCTTCAGCACGCTGGAGACGGTGGAGCTGAAGCTGCCGGCGATCATCAAGGGCGACGGCCGGCGCGAGCAGTTCGACGCCAAGAAGCTGCGCCTGGGCTTCGACCGCGCCCTGCAGAAGCGGCCGGTCTCGGAGGAACAGATCGAAGCGGCGGTGCGCGCGGTGGTCCACAACGTGCGCATGAGCGGCGAGCGCGAACTGGCCTCGCGCCGCATCGGCGAGTTCGTCATGGACGAACTGCGCAAGCTCGACCACGTCGGCTACGTGCGCTTCGCCTCGGTCTACCGCAGCTTCGAGGACGTGGCCGATTTCCGCGAGGAGATCGAGAAACTCGAGCGCGACCTGCCGGCGGCCAGCGGCCAGCTGCCGCTGCTGCAGGGCGGGGACGTCGTGCCCATCGACAAGCACGCCGACCGGCAGAAGAAGCGCTGAGCGCGGCCATGCGCATCGACTGGCTGCGCGACCACCCGCGGCATGTCGACGCGCTCGCCGCCGCCCATGTCGAAGCGTTCGGCGCACTGCTGCCGGACTGGACCGTGGCGCAGGCCGCGGCCGACTTGCGTTCGCACACGCGCGCACGCGCGATTCCCACGACGCTGCTGGCGCTGGACGCGGAGGGCGGCGACTGGCTGGGTTCGGTGAGCCTGCTGCGCGAGGACCACGAGGGCATCCGCCAGTATTCGCCGTGGCTGGCCAGCCTGTACGTGCGGCCGCAGGCGCGCGGGCAGAGCGTGGGCGCGGCGCTGGTCGCGCGCTGCGTCGCCGAGGCCGCCGCGCTCGGGGTGGCGCGGCTGTACCTGTATTGCACTTCGGCGATGGCCGGCTGGTACCGCGCGCTGGGCTGGTCCGACCACGCGCTGGTCGTGCTGGGCCCGCTGCGCGTGCAGGTAATGGCGATCGATTGCCGGGAGGCGAGGGGGTGAGCGGTTTCGACGAGCGCGACCGCGAACTGATGGCGCAGGCCCTGCAGCTGGCGCAGCGCGGCCTGTACACGGCGCGGCCCAACCCGATGGTCGGCTGCGTGATCGCCCGCGACGGCGACGTGGTCGGCGAAGGCTGGCACCCGCGCACCGGCGAGCCGCACGCGGAAGTGCTCGCGCTGCGCCAGGCCGGCGAACGCGCGCGCGGCGCCACCGCCTACGTGACCCTGGAACCCTGCGCCCACCACGGGCGCACGCCGCCGTGCGCCGATGCGCTGGTCGCGGCCGGTGTCGCCCGGGTCGTGGCGGCGATGCGCGACCCGTTCCCGCGCGTGGACGGCGCCGGCTTCGCGCGGCTGCAGGCGGCGGGGATCGCGGTGGCGTCCGGGCCCATGGAAGCGGAGGCGCGCGAACTCAACCGCGGTTTCCTCTCGCGGATCGAGCGCGGCCGCCCCTGGCTGCGGATCAAGCTGGCGGCCAGCCTCGACGGCCGCACCGCGATGGCCAGCGGCGAATCGAAGTGGATCACCGGCGAGTCCGCGCGCGCCGACGTGCAGCGTTGGCGCGCGCGCAGCGGCGCGATCCTCACCGGCGCCGACACCGTGCTGGCGGACGATCCGGCGCTGACCGTGCGCCTGGGCGACGACACCGCGTTCGTGCCGCCGCTGCGGGTGGTGGTGGATACGCGTTTGCGCAGCCTCGCCGGCGGCAAGGTGCGCGACGGGCTGGCGCCGACGCTGTACCTGCATGGGCCCGATGCGACGCCACCGGCGGGACTGGACGCGCAGTTCGCCGCGCTGCCCCCGCACGACGGCCATGTCGACCTGGATGCGGCCCTGCGCCTGCTCGGGGAGCGCGGCATCAACGAGGTCCAGGTCGAGGCGGGACCAGCCCTGTGCGGCGCACTGCTGCGCGCCGGCCTGGTCGACGAACTGCTGCTGTACCAGGCACCGGTGCTGCTGGGCGATGCGGCACGGCCGCTGTTCGCCGGCCTCGGCATCGGGTCCATGGACCGGCGCCTGCGTTTCGAGCTGGCCGAGGAGGCCCGTCTCGGCGACGACCGCCGCCTGCTGCTGCGCCCCGCGCTCTTGTAGGAGCCCGTCTTGCGGGCGACTCGACACCGCCGGCCCGTACGGCTTCCTCGTGGTTCCGATGCCAGGTCGCCCGCAAGACGGGCTCCTACAAGGGTGCCGTCGCATGGTCCGGCAAACACATCGTTGCGGCCCCGGAAGGCCGCCGGCCGCAGCCCATCCTTCCGGCTGCGGTAGAATGCCCGCGCCGGTCCGCCGGCATCCAAACCAGTCAAGAACGTCTTCAGGGCGGGGTGGAACTCCCCACCGGCGGTAGGCGCCAATACCTTCCGGGGTCACGGCGCGAGCCCGCGAGCGCTCCCGGCCAAGCGATCCGTCGCGGCCGCCGCGAGGTCAGCAGATCCGGTCCGATGCCGGAGCCGACGGTTGCGGGGTGGCCCCAGGCCACGCCCTAGAGTCCGGATGAAAGAAGACGCAGCCGCCCGGCGATGCCGGGCGTTGCCCGCGTGCCCCGGGACGTTTTTCGCAGCCATTCCGCGGAAAACGCACATGCCACCGATCTGCCGTCCAGTCTCCACCCGTATCCGCGCCATGGCGCCATTCGCCCGTGGGCGCCTCACCCTGGCGGGGGCGCGCTGATGTTCACCGGGATCATCGAAGGCGTCGGCCGGCTGGCCGCGCGCGAGCCGCGCGGCGGCGACGTCCGTTTCACCTTCGCCACCGGCACCCTGCCATTCGCGGACGTGCGCCTGGGCGAGAGCATCGCGGTCAACGGCGTGTGCCTGACCGTGGTCGCGTTCGACGCGGGCTCCTTCCAGGCCGATGCCTCCACCGAGACGCTGGGGCTGACCACGCTCGGCGTGCTGCCGGTGGGCGCGGCGCTGAACCTGGAGCGGGCGATGCGCCCAAGCGACCGCCTCGGCGGCCATCTGGTCAGCGGGCATGTCGACGGCCTCGGCCGGGTGCTGTCCGTGCACGAAGACGCGCGTGCGCAGCGCTGGCGTTTCGCCGCGCCGGCCGCGCTGCTGAAGTACATCGCGAAGAAGGGTTCGATCTGCGTGGATGGCGTCAGCCTGACCGTCAACGAGGCCGACGATGCGGCCTTCGAGGTCGCGCTGATCCCGCACACCGTCGCCCATACGCGATTTTCCGAAACCACTGCCGGCGATGCGGTGAACCTGGAGATCGACCTGGTCGCGCGCTATGTCGAACGCCTGCTCGGCGCCCGAGACGGGGAACCGGGCGCGACGCCATGAACTTCGCCCCCGTGCCCGAACTGGTCGAGGAGATCCGCGCCGGCCGCATGGTCGTCATCGTCGACGACGAGGACCGCGAGAACGAAGGCGACCTGATCATGGCCGCCGAGCTGGTGCGGCCGGCGGACATCAACTTCATGGTCACCCACGCGCGCGGGCTGGTGTGCCTGTCGCTGACCCGCGAGCGTTGCGCGCAGCTGGGCCTGGCGCCCATGGTCCAGCACAACACCGCGCAGTTCCGCACCAACTTCACCGTCAGCATCGAGGCGGCCCAGGGCGTGACCACCGGCATCTCCGCCTACGACCGCGCCCATACCATCCGCACCGCGGCGCGGCCGCACGCCGGGCCGGCCGACCTGAGCCAGCCCGGCCACATCTTCCCGCTCACCGCCCAGCCCGGCGGCGTGCTGACCCGTGCCGGCCACACCGAGGCGGCCAGCGACCTGCCGATGCTGGCGGGGCTGGAGCCGGCCGGCGTACTGGTGGAGGTGATGAACGCCGACGGCACCATGGCGCGGCGGCCGCAACTGGAGGTGTTCGCGCGCGAGCACGGACTGAAGATCGGCTCCATCGCCGACCTGATCGCCTGGCGGCTGGCGACCGAGCACACCGTCGAACGGATCGACGAGCGCGCCATCGACACCGAATTCGGCCCGTTCAACCTGGTGACCTACCGCGACCGCATCGCCCACGAGCTGCACTTCGCCCTGGTCCGCGGCACGCCCGACAAGGCCACCCCGACCCTGGTCCGGGTACAGGTGGAGAACCCGCTCAGCGACCTGCTGCACTGGCGCCGCGACGATTTCGGCGTGGCCGCCACCGATGCGCTGCGCGCGATCGCCGCCGAAGGGCAGGGCGTGATGGTGGTGCTGTCCGAACCGCGCAATCCGGAGGCGCTGCTGGCGCGCCTGCGTGCCGAACCGTCCGGCGGCCGGCCGGCGGCGCATGCCGCGGACCGCAAGGACGCCGGCCAATGGCGCCGCAACGGCGCCGGCGCGCAGATCCTGGCCGACCTGGGCCTGGGCCGGCTGCGCGTGCTGGGCACGCCGCGCCGCCAGGTCGGCCTGGCCGGCTACGGCCTGGAAGTGATCGAGTACCTCACTCCGCCGACCTTGTAGGAGCCCGTCTTGCGGGCGACGCGAGGCCACAGGAACCACGAAAGCGTCGCCCGTGCCGACGGCGTCGCGTCGCCGGCAAGACCGGCTCCTACAACAGCCATGGCGCCGGCCTGGCCTGCCGGTCCCGCGCCT
>Ga0160460_100913_pt1 | contig 12674 bp, 9 predicted proteins | sample HID1973M_E6MG_FD_108238 | JGI IMG/M metagenome (GOLD analysis project Ga0160460, IMG submission 108238) | Enriched mosquito-associated microbial communities from UW Madison campus, WI, USA - HID1973M_E6 MG | ecosystem: Host-associated > Arthropoda: Insects > Digestive system > Unclassified ... | reverse complement strand
CCGCGTTGCCCTTGTAGACGTTCTGCGCGGTGAAATCGAGCATGTGGTCGTGGAACCAGTGGGTGCTCATGGTCTCGCGCCAGTCGCCACGAATCTTGATGGTGCCGTTCTCGCAGGTCTTTTTGCTGGGGCTTGTATCGTTGGTCCACAGGGTTTCGCCTGGCGCACAGGGGAATGCGGCGCGCGGGTCGTGGGCATCGGTGTTGATGCTGTCGTAACCGGCCAGCTGGATCGGCCAGCGATAGTCGTAGTACTGCCCCGGGAAGAAAAAGGCGTTGGCGTACCCGTCGCTTTCCGCCGGCGCATGCCCGTTGTGCTCGTGGGTACTGATGGTGTGCAGGCCGAAGCCCATGTTCGCCGACGGGTCGATCGGCAAGCCGTTGTAGTGACGCATCAGCACCGGTTGGCCGTAGCGCACCATCAGCAGTTTGGGCGGCAAGGTGCCGTCGAAGGTCCACACCGAGTTGTGGTTCTGCACCGGCATGGCCGGGTGGAAACGCGGGTCGACGCCCTTGGACGTGCCGTCCGTGGCCGGTACGCCGGCGACGTTGTGATAGAGGCCACCGGGGCCGAACTCGCCCAGGGCGTAGTGGTGCATTTGCAAGGAGTCGCGCAAGCCGCCGTTAAGCCGCGCACCGGTTTGCACGGTCTTGTAGGCGTTTTGCGGGTAGAACTCGTTCCAGCGCTGATGCGACCAGCCCTTTCCTGGCGGACGCCCTTCGGCGGAAGAACCGATATGACGGTTGAGGAAGTATTCGATCTGCGCCTGCCACGGGTTGCGGTCAACCTCGTTGGAGAACTGACTGGGGAACGGTGTCAGCCCCGGCTGGCGCAGAAAGGCATCGAGGGCCGGGCCCGGCGGCGCACTGCGGGCGGCGCTGGTGGGGTCCTGCGCAGGCAATGGGCCGATGGCCGCTGGCGGGAATGGCAGCGGCGCGGATGGCGTGGTGGGGTCGAGTTTTTCCGGGCCGAATTCTTCAAACAACAGCAGTTGCTGAGTGAAGGGCAACGCGCCGAACAACGGGCTCGGCTTGCCATTGGTGGGGTAGTTGAAACTGGTCTGTTGCGTCGGTGGCAGCTTGTTTTCCACCCGGGTGGTATCGCGTGAGCCTTTGACCCCGTCGGGCAGGTCGAAGGAATCTTCGTTGGCCTCCGGCATGGTCAGGATGGCATTCAGCGCCGCCGGTTCGTCGGTGGGTTCGTCGTAGTAGGCCGAAGGATCGGAAGGTTCCGGCTGTCGCTCATCGTCAATTGGGCTGGCGTGCAACGTCCCTGTGCCTAACGTCATCGCTAGGGCGACGCTCAATGGCGTCATCAATCCGAACCACTTTTTGCAGGGATGCTGCATTTTTCTGTCCATCACCAGCCGCCTCGAAGTCGTGAAGGGGGTGATGAGGGTTTTGCAAGGACCTCGCCAAATTTGTAACTGTTTTATACAAAAGTATTAAGGTCCTGAAAAACAATGGCTTATCAACATCAATGTGCCATGACCGGGACAACGACTGGGGAATGGCACCCGTATGCGGGGACGGTTCCTCCCCAGTTTCAGGGAACACGCTTGAACGTCAGCCGAACGGTGGTGCCCTCGCCCTCGCGACTTTCCAGGGTCACCGAACCGCCAAAACGCTCCATGATGCGCTTGACCAGAACCAGGCCGACACCCAGGCCGCCCTGCTTGGTGGTGAAGAACGGCCGGAACGCCATGCCGCGTTGTTCGTCGGTCATGCCCCGGCCGGTGTCACTGACCACCAGACTCACGGCCTGGGCATCGCCCGGTTCGATCACGAGTGTCAGGGTTCCGCCCTTGTCCATGGCTTCCACGGCATTGGACAGCAGGCTGTTGAGGATCTGCGTCAACTGCACCTGCTGGCTCAGGACCATGGGCGTCTGGTCCGGCTGGAACTCGACACTGACGTTGGCCTTGCTGATCTGCAGTTCGTAGGCCATCAGGCTGTCGTGCAGCGCCGCCACCAGGTTGACCGGTTCGGCCTCGTCATTGAGCGGACGCAGCGATTGCAGCAATTCGCGTATCCACTTCGACATGCGATCGACCTGGCCGATGATGTCCTTGATGTTCTTGTGCGCCGCGCCATCGTCGAACTCCAGCGCCAGTTCGGCGCTGGAGCGGATCGTCGCCAGCGGATTACGCAAGCTGTGGGCCACCGCCGAGGACATCTCGCCCAGCACGACAAAAGTCTCGTTGGTGATCAGTTGCTGTTGTTGCTGCGCCAGCAGGATTGCCGCCCGCCGCACGATCCAGTACAGCCCCAGGTAAATCAGGCCGCCCCCCAGGGCAGTGGCCAGCCAGATCAGCACCAGACCTCGTTCCATGCGGTTGATCAGGTCCTGGGGTTCTTTGTAGATCTCGACCATGGCGGTCACTGTGGTGCCGTCGGCGTCGAACAGGGGAATGTAGTTTTCGATGAAGATGTATTCCGGCGGCACCACGAACTTCTGCTCCATGCGCGTCTTGTCGACGCTGTGGTAGCTGGCCGACACCGCTGTCTTGGAATTGAACGCCTGGTCGAGGTCGCCATCGGCGCGAATGGTGGTGCCCATCAGGGCCGGGTTGGTCGACCAGATCACCATGCGGTCGGGGGCGTAGATGTTGGCCAGGATGACGTCGGGCAAATGCTCGATGTGGTCGAGAAACTCGCCCCGGGCACTGGCACGGGCCAGCGGGTCAACGTCGGGAAAGTCCTTGTCCTTGCGTGGGTCGAGCAGCTCACCCATGGTCCGCACGTTCGGGATCGACACATGGCGCACCTCGGCCGAGGCGATTGCGCGGATGAACTGCGAGGTCAGCAACGCATCGCGCTGCACGCTTTCGGTAATCACGAAGCGGGTGGACACCGCGCCCAGTGCCACAGCCACCGTACCGATCACCGCCATGCTGATCAGCGAGAACCAGCGCAACAGATTGAACGGCTGCTTGCGCGTGCTGAGACGTACAGCACTCTCGGTCGGCAATGCGTTCGCAAGTGTGGTCATCGACTTCGTTCCTGAATAAACCCCATTAGGTTTATAGCCCACTCATGGCGAATTGCCCGTTCGTGGGTCACCCGATTCCCCACCTCCCCCGCCGCCCCCATCCACCCCCAAACCTGGGGACAGTGGCCCGGCTGAAAAAACGCTGCGTCAGGCCCCTGTGTGTTTGTAACGCCTTTGGTACGGGCACTTCGTGGCAGTTTTCAAAAACTGGTATGGAAGTTGCCCAAGCCCTGTCAACTGCCCATCCCCCAAGGGACCGGGACTCTGATAGAGGGAATACACATGCACCCTTTACTGTCCAAAACGACGATCGCCCTGATCGTCTCCGCACTGACCCAAGGCGTCGCCCACGCGGCGCTGTTTGCTGTAGACCCCGGACCCTACCAACCAGCCAATGGCGGATTCGCCTCTTGGTATCAGGACACCCATGGTCGAACCCTCGATTTATGCCTGACCAAGGCTGTCAGTTCTCGCGCTGCCGGGGCGCCGGGGGCGCCGGCTTACATGTGCCTTCTGAATCCCGCGCCTGGGGTTTTCGACGATACGCAGCCCATCGTTTTCCCGGGCAATTTTCCCGACGAAGCGTTCTGGTTCACCGGCGATGGTTCGATTGTCGATGCAGCCCGGGGCATTGATCTGACCTACGTCAGCGCAGTGGAAGCCGCCTTCTCCGCTGAAGACCCCATCGAAGGTGATCAGGTCAGTTTTGGCCGGATTCGTATCCGGGTCGATGTCCCTACGGCCGGCACCTACACCATTACCCACCCCTACGGCGTCGACATTTTTGACGTCCCCGCCGGCGGACGTCGGGCGATCAACATGACCCGGGACATCGGCATCGGCTCGCCGAAAACCTACGACGGCGCACTTAGAAGCGATATCGGTCCCTTCCTGCGCAGTGTCAACGGCCCCTACACGGAGACCAACCCGGCCACCGGTGCCGCCGAGCAATTCGTGGGCGATCCAAACCTGGAAGAAGCCTTCACCGGCAGTCCTTTCAACACCAACTACATCCGTATCGAAGGGCCTAATGGCCTGGATTTGCGCACGACAGTAATGGCCATTTCCGGCAAGTTGTCGACGGTCGTTCGCCCTACCCCGGTGATCGCCGAACGCAGTACCTATTCGCGCAAAGCCGGTGATAGCGCACCGGTGGCTCAACAGGACATCTTTGTCATGGCCCCGCCGCCACCCGCCACCGTGACCCTGGACAGCAACAGTCCGGTGCTGAGCCTGACCGAGGCCAACACCACTGGCCACTGGTACGCCCAGTCCACCAGCAACCCGACGATACCCAGCAACCTGGTGCTGACGGCTGACAACCACCTGGCCATCCCCAGCAGCACGCCAACTTCCTTGTCCATGCCGCTGACCGACCTGGTGGTGATCTCCCGGGCCGAGTACAGCCTGAGCAGCGGGCAGATCACTATTGTGGCTTCGACCAGCGATGAAACATCGCCTCCGGTCCTTACCGCCACCTCCGGCACGGGTGTAGCCATTGGCGCCCTCAGTGGCGACGGTGCGGTGAAATCCCTGTCGACCGGCATCTCGCCGATTCCACCGGCCAGGGTTCACGTCGCCTCATCCAATGGCGGCGGCGACACCGAAGAAGTGGTCATCGTGCAATGAACGCTCTCATGCCCAGATTCGCATCAGGAGGCATCATGAACAAATGGCCACGCTTCGCGCTCAACGCGCTCGGGCTGACTCTCTCGCTGTCCGGCAGCGCGTTCGCGCAACTCGCTGCCGTCGATACCGGCCCCTATACCTTTGCCACGGGGAAATTCCCCATGTGGTATCAGGACAACAATCTGCTGAAACTGGAACTGTGCCAGTCGCGGGCAACCAGCTCCCGCTCGCCCGGGGCACCTGGCGCACCGTCTTACATGTGCATTCTGAATCCGGAACCTGGCGTGTTCGACGATACCCAGCCAATGGTGTTCCCGGATAACTGGCCACCGGAAGCGTTCTGGTTCCTTGCCGAGACCAGCATCAATGATGTCGGCGGTTATGGCGTGGACGCCTATGTGGCCGGGATCGAAGCGGCATTCGCTGCGGAAAACCCGGTCGATGGTGATCAGGCAAGCTTTGCGCGGATTCGTCTGCGGGTGAACGTACCGGTCGCGGGGACGTACACCATTACCCACCCGTACGGCGTGGAAACTGTCACCGTCATTACGCCCGGCCGCCGGGCAATCAACATCACCCGCGACATCGGCATCGGCGCACCGGGCAACTTCTCCGGCGCACTCAATGGCCAGGTCGGACCGTTCCTGAAAAGTGTCAATGGCCCTTACACCGAAGTGAATCCGGATACCGGCGCCGTCGAGACCTACGTTGGCGATCCGAACCTCACTGAAGCGGTTACCGGCAGCCCGTTCAACAATAATTTCCTGCGGGTCCAGGGTCCGGCCGGGACCATCCAGACCAACCTCTTTACTGTGTCCGGCAAAGTGCTCGACAGTCGCGCACAAATCCCGGTCGAAATCGGCCGTGCCACTTACCGCCGCACCTCCTCAGGTACCGGCCCGAGCAGTACGCGAGTGGAAGTCTTCGGCAAGTCGACAAATGGTTCGAGCCTGTGCTTCCGCGAGACGGTGGCCCTGGTTCCCGGACCACCTCAGTCGCCCTGCCTGGTCACCATGCTCGGCGATAACACTGGCCAGTTCTACGCTGATCGCCTGACGGGCACTACGGTTCCACCGGTGGTGGTGGTCACCGCCACGGATCCAAGTGGCACCCATCGGCCGACCGCGGTTTCCAGCAAAGTTACCGACGTGGTGAAAGTCCAGACCGCGCGCTACGACTACAACAGTCACAAGCTGCTGATCGAAGCCAGGTCTACCGACGAGGTGGTGGTGCCGGACATGGTCGCCCAAGGCTATGGACGCCTGACGAAGAACGGCACCCTGCAAAGCCTGACCGTCTCCGACCTGACCCAGCCACCAGCCACCGTGACCATCAAATCGGCAGCGGGTGGTGCGGACACCGAGCCGGTTGTCGTAGTGGGCACCGCACCGGACACGGGTGAAAACAAGGCGCCCCTCAGCGTCGCCGACACCGCCAGCACCGGTTTCGGGGTACCGATCACCCTTAACGTACTGGCCAACGACAGCGATCCGGATGGCAACACACCGTTGACCGTTTCCGAGTTGACCCCACCGGCTGCGGGCCAGGGTACCGTGGCATTGAGTGGTACGACGGCGATCGTCTACACCCCGCCTGCCGTGGTCACAGTTCCGTTGAGCGCGACCTTCACTTACAAGGCGAAGGATTCCAAGGGCCTGGTCTCGGCCACCGCGGCGACCGTGACCGTCACCGTTGCGCCTAACCAGGCGCCGGTAGCGGTCGCCGACAGCACCGCGACCCAGGGCGTAGCCACCACCATCAACGTTCTGGCCAACGATACCGATCCGGAAGGCAACGTTCCGCTGGCGGTCGCCAGTGTCACGCCGCCACCAACCGGTCGCGGCACGGTCACCAACAACGGCACGTCCGTCACCTACACACCACCGGCCACGGTTCTGACGCCGTTCACCACGACCTTCACCTATGTCGCACGGGACAGCTTCGGCGCCCTGTCGGCACCGGCGACGGTCACCGTGCAGGTCTCACCACCGCTGGTCCTTGAGGTGTTCAACGTCACAGCGTCTTCGGTCACCGCCCGTGCCAACAACCGCTTTACCTGGGCCTTCACCGGTACCTCGTCGGGGATCCTCGGCAACTCGGTGACCATCCAGGTCACCACACCGACCGGGCCGGTCACCCTGGGTACCGCCGCTGTGGCGATTACCGGGCGCTGGACATTGACAGTGACCAACAGCGCGATTGTCCCATCGGTAAACCCGACGGCGACCATCCGCTCAGCCCTGGGCTCCGTGCGTACCGTCAACGTCACCGTGCAGTAACCGCTCGCCCCACTGGCCGGTCCAGCCAGTGGGGCAAGCCTGCAACCGAGGAGCCTGACCATGAAATCGTCGACCGCCGCTCTGCTCTGCCTGCTCCTGCTCTGCGGCAGTGCAGGGCTGCGCGCCGATGACCTGATGGAAAACCAGGACCTGGGTCCAGGCGGTGATCTCGGTGAGCTGCCACCGCCGGTTGGCCAGCACGCGCTGATCGACCAGAACGGCCAGTTCAACGCCGCTGTCGTGCAACAGAACGGCCAGTCATTGCTCGGCAACATCGTGCAGGCGGGCAGCAATCAGGAAGCCTACATCCTGCAACAAGGCAGCGACCTGATGGCCATGATCAACCAGCAAGGTTACGGCAACGATGCCTCGATCACCCAGACCGGCAGCCACAACCGTGCGCAGATTTCGCAAAACGGCAACAACAACGACGCCAGCATCGACCAGGTGGGCACGGGGCTGCAAAGCGCCGTAAACCAGGCCGGCAATGGCATGAGCGTCTCGGTTAAACAATATCGCTAAAGCACTGCAATACCCGGAGGTTCCACCATGTTTAAAATTGCGCCCCTCACCGCCGCCATCCTGGTCATTGTCAGTGCCCAGGTGATGGCCGACGACAGCGTGTCCAGCCAGAGCCAGGTCGGTGATGCCAACATCGCCAACGTGAAACAGAACCTGGCCCCCTTCAGCACCAGCAACCAGCAGCAGCTCGGTACAGGCAACGATGCGGCCTCCGTGCAGGACACGGCCACCGGCACCATCGAGCAGAACCAACTCGGCGATTACAACGCCGGCTACGCCGAGCAACTGTTCGATAACGGCAGCACGATCAACCAGCAGCAGAGCGGTACATTCAACACGGCCCACGCCAGTCAGTCGATCGGCGTCGGCATCAGTGACGCGCTGCAACAGCAGAACGGCAACGGCAACTTCACGTTCATCTACCAGGACAGTCAGGACGGCACGTCCGCCAAGACGTTCCAGCAGGGTGACAACAACGAAGCCAACGTCGAACAGACGGATATCGGTGTCGGCAACACCGCGACTGTCAACCAACTGGGCAATACCAACTACGGCACCGCCGAGCAGGTGACCCAGAACGGTGGCCAGGTCAACATCAACCAGACCGGTGATGACAACTATGGCTACGGCGACCAGCGCAATGGCCAGGGCGGCACCGTGACCATCAACCAGCTGGGCAATGGTAACGGCACCGAAGTCTGGCAGGAAACCCAGGTCGCCAGCCAGACCACGGTCAATCAGTTTGGCGACAGCAACGAAACCGTGGTTGACCAGAGCTTCGGCGAGAACAACAGTGCGCAGGTCCTGCAAGTCGGCGACCTCAACGCGATCTATGCCGACCAGTTCGAATCGATCGGCTCGACCGTGGCGCTGTACCAACAGGGCGTCGGCAACGTGCACTTTACCTACCAGAGCGGCGACAGCCATGTGCTCAACGCCAACTCCGTGGGTGAAGGCAACAAGGTCCTGGCGAGCAACTGGAAAGGCGAGCAGAAAGGCGGCCAGTTCGGCAGCAACCAGCGTGCAACCATCAATCAGAACGGCACCAACAACACCGCCAACTTCACCCAGAATGGCGTTGGCAACCTTGTGACCACCAACCAGGCCGGCACCGGCAACAAAACCACCATCAAGCAGGCCGACTCCTATAACGAGCTGTACTTCGACCAGAACGGCACCGACAACATCCTCATCTCCGACCAGCGCGGCGACACCAACCTGGCCGTGGGCAGCACCGCCGGCGAAAACAACACCACCAACTTCGACCAATCGGGCAGCGGCAACCGGGCGTACACCGAGCAGCAGTACGGCAGCGACAACCTGATTACCGTCAAGCAGGCAGACACCATGAACGTGGCCTATGTGACCCAGGGCGGCACCGGCAACACCACCAGCATCGACCAGTCCGGCATGACCCAGACGGCCACCGTGCAGCAGTTTGGTTCGGCTAACCAGGCGACGGTGTTGCAACAGTAATTGCGTGGCATGAAAAAACCGCGGCCCCTGGGGAAGGTCGCGGTTTTTTTATGCCTCGGATTTGTGGTGCGACATCATCGGGGAAAGTCCTCGCTGATCAACCGGCTCGATAATGATTATGCGTCAGGGTGTTTTTTCATCGCAGCGTTCCGGTCCTACAGTAGGCCCATCTTCTCCCCACTGTTCTGGAGCTTCATCATGAAAAGCATTATCGGCCTGGGTTTCGCCCTTTCGCTGCTGGGCGCCACATCCGTCATTGCCGCGCCGCACGCCTCTGCGCCACTGGTGGCTGTCAGCAAGACCAGTCAACCGGCGATTCAGAATGTGAATACGGTTGGCATCGATCATAAAGAGCAGGCGGCAAAATTTTACGTCGCGGAGAATCGTCCTGAGTTTGGGTCGAAGTATCAGCGGTATTGATTCAAGGGGTAACGCACCTACCTCTGTAGGAGCGAGCATGCTCGCGATGGTCGTCAACGATAACGGGGGCTGTCTGAATACCCGCGGCGCTCTTGAGACCATCGCGAGCAGGCTCGCTCCTACAGAGGAAGGTGTCTTATCGCACCAGTCGCTCGGCCAACGCCTTGGCCTGGCTCGCGACATCATTCACCGCAGTACTTTCCCACCACATGCCTCGCAACGGCGGGCCCATGGCGAACAGGCGGCTGGCGGCCTGTCCGTCCGCGTCCAGCACAGCGCCGTCGGCCTGCGCGGCGATGCCCAGGGCCAAAGGTCCTGGTTGCACCAGTCCGCGCGCCAGCAGTTGCTGCGGCAGCGGTCGCGCGACCCGGCGCCAGTCGTATTCAATGCCGCTGGAGTTGATCAGCGCTGCACCGTGGACCACACGACTGTGGATTTTTCCGCGGCGGCGCAATCGAATGCTGACCCCATCCGTTGCTGGCTCCAGCCCCAGAAAAGTCGCCGCGTGGATACTGAGTCGCCCTTCCCTGTGCAAACGTTCCACCAGTTCTGCGCTCAAGGGTGGCGAACGATGGTGATGACTTTCCCACCACGGACGAACATGGCGCACGAACTGCCGGCGTTGCGCGTCCGTTGCCTGACTCCATAAACGAGCGATGTGCGCCCGCACCGTGTCCAGCGGCGCCTGCCAGTCGATGCCCTGGGCCACCGCCTCGCGGCAATGCCGGCGCAGTTCGCGCAGCAGTTGGAGTGGCGTGCGGATACTGGCGTCTTCAGCGAGAAAATCGACCCAGGCCGGTGGTTGGCGGCGCACCTGGGGCAGCAGGCCATGCCGGGAGAACACGTCGATCGGCCCGCGATGCCCAGCCTGTTCCAGAGACACCACGGCATCGACCATGGTCAGGCCCGAGCCGATGATCAACACCGTCGACTGCGGATCGAGCTGCTGCATGCTGGCCACGTCCCAAGGGTCAAGGCCAGCGCTATTGATGCTGCCGCCGCCGGTTTGCGGCATGCGCGCCACGGGAAACAGTCCGGTCGCCAGCACTGCAAAAGCCCCGTCAAGGCATCGGCCATCATTCAAGGTGAGTTGCACCGCGTCCGTCCCGATTTGCAAATCGACCGCTTCGGCCCGCACATGCTCGACGGTCGAACCATGCAAAGCGCCCTGCGCCTGTGCTTCAGCCAGGCGTTGCTGGACGTAAAGACCGAAAATCCCCCGGGGCGGGAACAGTTCACTGACCGGCACCGGTTGCTCTGCTGCCTGGGGCCAGCCGCCGGCGGCCAGGTACTCGGTCAGCCAGCGGGTCAGGTCGTCGGGGTCATCCGGGTCGACGCTCATCCGCGCGGCGTTGGCATTGAGCGTATGCCCCAGTTCCACCGCACTGTAGGCCTCGCCCCGACCCAGTTCGGCGCGGGGCTCGATCACCAGCACCCGGCGCTTGCCGGGCAAACGCATCAACTGCGCCGCGAGCATCGTGCCACTGAGGCCGCCGCCGATGATCAGGATGTCGGCATAACGGACGGCGTCCCCCGCAGGCCCGTTCTGGATATCACTCATACCGTTCTCACTGTGCCTTGTTTGATGGGGTAACCGGTTTCGCGGGTGTCGGCTCAGATCACCACATTGCGCACAAACCGCGCCGCCACGGCACCGTCGTTGCGATAACAATGGGGCTGGTTGCTGGCGAACATGAAGAATTCTCCCGCGGCAATGTTGTTGACCGCTTCACCGAGCATCACCGTCAGGCAGCCTTCAAACACATAAATCTGTTCGCTCCAGCCATCGGCGTCCGGTTCCGAAGGATAAATCTCGCCCGGTTGCAGGCACCACTCCCATTGCTCGACTTCGCGGCTGGCCATGGCCTTGGAGAGCAACACCGCCTTGCTGCCGGGGATCGTGCCGGTCCAGGCCAGTTCATTGATGCGGCTGGTGTCACGGGCGTCGGGCGCCTGGATCAGGTCGCTGAAGGCCACGTCCAGTGCTTCGGCCACCCGGTCCAGGGTGGTCAGGCTGACGTTCTTTTCGCCCGCCTCGATGGCCACCAGCATGCGCCGGCTGACGCCGGACTTTTCCGCCAGGACGCTCTGGCTCATGTCGGCCGCATGACGCAGCCGGCGGACGTTCTGGCTGACATGTTGAAGGACCGAAGCCCGCGGGGGAGAATCTTTGTGCACTATATTGCTCACTGGCTGGGGTTGGGCAGTATACTGCGCAACATTCGGCGCATTGTGCGTCCCTCCTTTATAGTGCGCAAGATCATGACGTCAGCCAGTTCGCCCCGGGCCCCTTCCCGTTACACACGATTGAGCAAGGCCGAATGCGTGCTGGTGCTGATCACCATGATCTGGGGCGGCACTTTCCTGCTGGTACAGAATGCGATGACCGTCAGCGGTCCGATGTTTTTTGTCGGCCTGCGCTTTGCCGCCGCGGCGAGCATCGTCGCCCTGTTCTCCTGGCGTCACCTGCGCGACCTGACGCTGTTCGAGCTCAAGGCCGGTTCGTTCATCGGCGTGATGATCATGCTTGGCTATGGCTTGCAGACAGTCGGCTTGCAGACTATTCCGAGCAGCCAGTCGGCGTTCATCACGGCGCTCTATGTGCCCTTCGTGCCGTTGTTGCAATGGCTGGTGCTGGGTCGCCGCCCGGGGCTGATGCCGATCATCGGGATCATGATGGCCTTTACCGGATTGATGCTGGTGTCCGGTCCGGCCGGGGCTTCGTTCAATTTCAGCCCCGGGGAAATCGCCACCCTGATCAGCGCCGTGGCGATTGCCGCGGAGATCATCCTGATCAGCACCTATGCCGGCCAGGTGGATGTGCGCCGGGTGACGGCAGTGCAATTGGCGGTCACTTCCATTCTGGCGTTCCTGATGGTGGTGCCGACCCAGGAAGCGATTCCGCACTTTTCCTGGCTGCTGCTGTGCAGCGCCTTGGGCCTGGGGGCGGCGAGCGCGGCGATTCAGGTGGCGATGAACTGGGCGCAGAAGAGTGTTTCGCCGACCCGGGCGACTGTGATCTATGCCGGCGAGCCGGTGTGGGCCGGGATTGTCGGGCGCATTGCCGGAGAGCGTTTGCCGGCGATTGCGTTGCTGGGGGCCGGGTTGATCGTGGCGGCGGTGATTGTCAGTGAGTTGAAGACCAAGGGTAAGGATGGGGTGATTGAGGAAGGGGTGGAGCGGGAAGCTCAGGGATAGGTCGTTGAATTTGCTTTGACTGTGCTGGCCCCATCGCGGGCAAGCCCGGGGGTGTCAGAAATTTTGTGTTCGGGCATAACATGAGTAAGAGGTGCATGTATGCCAACCAAGAAAAAACCCGCGTTGCGAGAGCTGCCGAAAATCCCGAAAGAGCTGCTT
>Ga0160460_100910_pt1 | contig 12714 bp, 10 predicted proteins | sample HID1973M_E6MG_FD_108238 | JGI IMG/M metagenome (GOLD analysis project Ga0160460, IMG submission 108238) | Enriched mosquito-associated microbial communities from UW Madison campus, WI, USA - HID1973M_E6 MG | ecosystem: Host-associated > Arthropoda: Insects > Digestive system > Unclassified ... | reverse complement strand
CGGATCGGCGTTCTCGTTGATGGTCAACGACGCCGAGGTATGCTGCAGCCACAAATGCAACAGACCGACCCGACATGCCTTGAGTTCAGGCAAGCCGGCGAGTAACTCGTCCGTTACCAGATGAAAGCCCCGGGGCCTCGCCCGCAGGGTAATCAGAGTCTGTTGCCACATACAGTTCTCCGCACGTTCGGGGCGCATTCTAGCGCGCTGTGGGAAAAAACAAAGGCCCTAATAATCCTTCCATCATGTAAGCCTTCGCCTGTACAAAAACTCCCGCTGTAAACGCCATCAAAGCTGTAGGAAAAAACCTTTCAGCTGTTCCCAAATGACAAATTTCAGACAAAAAAATGCCCGGCAAGCCGGGCAAGTTGTAGTCAGCGTGCTTACATGTTGTAGCCGCGTTCGTTGTGAAGTGCCAGATCGAGGCCGACAGCTTCTTCTTCTTCGTTGATCCGCAGGCCCATTACAGCGTCCAGGACCTTGAGAATGACGAAGGTGGCAATCGCGGTGTAGATCACCGTGAAGCCGACGCCTTTGCACTGAATCCAGACTTGTGCGGCGATGTCAGTCACGGTGCCAAAACCACCCAGCGACGGTGCAGCAAATACGCCGGTCAGGATCGCGCCAAGAATACCGCCGATACCGTGTACGCCGAAGGCATCCAGGGAATCGTCATAGCCGAGCTTGCGCTTGAGGGTGGTGGCACAGAAGAAACACACCACGCCTGCCGCCAGACCGATCACCAGTGCGCCCATCGGGCCAACGGTGCCGGCAGCCGGAGTGATGGCCACCAGACCGGCAACCACGCCCGAAGCGATACCCAGCGCGCTTGGCTTGCCGTGGGTGACCCACTCGGCAAACATCCAGCCCAGCGCCGCTGCAGCGGTAGCGATTTGCGTGACCAGCATCGCCATGCCGGCGGTGCCGTTGGCGGCTGCGGCGGAACCGGCGTTGAAACCGAACCAGCCGACCCACAGCATGGCCGCGCCCATCAGCGTGTAACCGAGGTTGTGGGGAGCCATAGGCGTCGTCGGGAAGCCTTTACGCTTGCCCAGCACCAGGCAGCAGATCAGACCGGCCACACCGGCGTTGATGTGCACCACGGTACCGCCGGCGAAGTCCAGCACGCCCCAGTCCCACATCAGGCCGCCGTTGCCGGACCAGACCATGTGCGCGATCGGCGCATACACCAGGGTGAACCAGATGCCCATGAAGACCAGCATCGCGGAGAACTTCATGCGCTCGGCGAAGGCGCCGACGATCAGCGCCGGAGTGATGATGGCGAAGGTCATCTGGAAGGTGACGAACACCGCCTCAGGGAACAGTGCCGCAGGCCCGGTCAGGCTGGCTGGCGTGATGCCGGCGAGGAACGCCTTGCCCATGCCGCCGAAGAACGAGTTGAAGTTAACGACGCCCTGCTCCATGCCGGTGGTGTCGAACGCGATGCTGTAGCCATAAATGACCCACAGGACGCTGATCAGACCGGTAATGGCGAAGCACTGCATCATCACGGAAAGAATATTTTTGGACCGAACCATGCCACCGTAGAACAGCGCGAGGCCGGGAATGGTCATGAACAGCACGAGGGCTGTAGAGGTCAGCATCCAGGCGGTGTCGCCGGAGTTGAGGACTGGGGCCGCCACTTCGTCTGCCGCCAAAGCAAGGCTGGGCATTACGATGGACAACAGGGCTCCTAGCCCTGCGAATTTACGCAGAGTCATATTGTTTTCTCCTGGGGCGTTGGGTTTGTGGCGGCTTAGATGGCGTCGGTATCGGTTTCGCCGGTACGGATGCGAATCGCCTGTTCCAGATTGACCACGAAAATTTTGCCGTCACCGATCTTGCCGGTATTGGCCGCCTTGGTAATCGCCTCGATTACCCGGTCCAGATCCTTGTCGTCGATGGCGACGTCGATCTTCACCTTGGGCAGGAAATCGACCACATATTCCGCGCCGCGATACAGCTCGGTGTGACCCTTCTGCCGGCCGAAGCCTTTGACTTCAGTGACGGTAATGCCCTGCACGCCGATCTCGGACAGTGACTCGCGTACGTCGTCCAGCTTGAACGGCTTGATGATGGCAGTGACTAGCTTCATGAAAACTCTCTCCCGAATTGGTGGACTTGCCCCAGGAAAACAAACCCGTCTCAAGTCTAAGCGCAGTGCCTGGCTTTGTAACGCATCGTCGTCCCTACCTGCCCGTCCGACGCCAGTTAACCGCTCCGCACGAAACTCCCCGTCCCGCTTGGCGCACTGCATTCGTCACAGCGACTGCATCAGTGCATGGGTCATCAGCATCTAAGCAGAAAGCTTGCCATCTCTACAAAACACACTGATTTCAAGCCTTTACCAACCGATGATGGCCATTTCACTTGCGAAGCCTGCGCGTAACGCACAACTTCGGTGCGATACCGTCCGTCCCCATGCGCGAAAAGCGTGCAGTACCTGACTGGCGAATTTGACTATAGACACTGCGTGATACACTGCCTGCCATTGCTACCAGGACACTTCCCCATGCTCGCGCCCAAAGACTTCCTAGACGCCCTGAGCGGCACCGCCTCCCGCCTCTTCAGCGGCGACACCCCGCTGCCGAAAAGCGAAATCGAAAGCCAGTTCAAGGCCCTGCTGCAAAGCGCCTTCAGTAAGCTGGACCTGGTGAGCCGGGAAGAATTCGATAGCCAGATGGTCGTGCTGGCACGCACCCGCGCGCGCCTGGAAAGCCTTGAGGCGAAGGTGGCGGAGCTGGAAGCGAAACTGAATCCGCCAGCCGAGTAACCCGCAATCCCTGTGGGAGCGGGCTTGCCCGCGATCGAAGGTCGGAACGACCTTCCGCTTCACCTGTAGGAGCTGCCGCAGGCTGCGATCCCTTGATCTTCATCCTGCATCAATTCGAGCGACGTCCTACAAAGATCTCATCCGCCGTCCGATAGCGCCGTGAACCTCCGGTTCCTAAGCTCACCCAGATACGGCAATCCCTTTGAGCACCAAATGCTCAACCGCGCATAAGCTCTATATAACCATTAATCAGGGCACATTAAGCCGAACCCATGAGCCGGCATTGTAGATACTATGTTTAAACAGCTCGCTTGCTGCCCCTACGCCAAGTGTCTACAATGTAGCTACATCAGGAGGTGTTTTATGGAAGTTAAAATTCAACAGTGGGGTAATAGCGCGGCGATTCGCCTGCCAGCAACCGTGCTCAAGCAAATGAGCTTGGCTAGCGGCGATATGCTTGTGCTCGACGCGTCTGCCGAGGTGATAACGCTTAAACCGGCTAAAGCCAAGCTGCATTACCGGTTAGCTGATCTGATGGCCAAGTGTGATTTGACTGCACCGGAGCCGGCAGACCTTGCCGCCTGGAACGCAATGCAGCCTGTAGGGCGTGAAGCTTGAAGCGAGTAAAATTCAACCGTGCCGACATTGTGCGCCTGAACCTGAATCCAACCGCCGGACGCGAACAGCAGGGGGACTTTCGTCCGGCGCTGATCCTCACGCCTGCGGCCTATAACGCTTCGGGGCTCGCTATTATTGCGCCTGTGACACAGGGTGGCGACTTTGCGCGGTATGCCGGTTTTGCGGTGCCATTGAGCGGTTCAGGAGCCGAGACACAAGGCGTTGTGCTGTGTAACCAGATTCGCACGGTTGACCTTGAGGCCCGAGGCGCCAAGTGCATTGAGTCGGTTTCCGAGGTGGTGATTGATGATGTTCTAGCCCGCGTCCAGGCACTCTTTGAGTAGCATGGAAAATCGCTCAGGAATCCCCTCTGATGTCTAATCGGACCACACGCGCATTAAAGAACTTGAGCCAGGTGGCTGGTTCTCCGGTGGACGAAGCTGAACTTTTTTCGCGTAAAATAACCGTCTAACTGGCGGTTTTTTTGCGCTTCGACGATGCCTGTGTCCGTACCCGCAATATCCCGTGAAAGTTTGCTCTCCTAATCACCCCACCAATCCCTTCTCCCCCGTCTACCCTTGAAAAACCCGCAGGAAGCGGCCCCCGTCACGCTCAAGGAACGACCATGTCTCTCTCCATCGTCCACAGCCGCGCCCAGATTGGCGTGGAGGCGCCCGCCGTTACCGTTGAAGTCCATCTGGCCAATGGTCTGCCCTCGTTGACCATGGTCGGCCTGCCCGAAACAGCGGTGAAGGAGAGCAAGGATCGGGTGCGCAGCGCGATCATCAATTCCGGGCTGCAGTTTCCGGCGCGGCGGATTACGTTGAATCTGGCGCCGGCGGACCTGCCCAAGGACGGTGGGCGCTTTGATCTGGCCATTGCCCTGGGGATTTTGTCGGCGAGTGTGCAGGTGCCGACGTTGACGCTGGATGACGTGGAGTGCCTCGGCGAATTGGCCTTGTCCGGCGAGGTGCGCGCGGTGCGTGGGGTGTTGCCGGCGGCGCTGGCGGCGCGCAAGGCCGGGCGGGCGCTGTTGGTGCCGCGGGCGAATGCCGAGGAGGCGTGCCTGGCGTCGGGGTTGAGGGTGTATGCGGTGAATCACCTGCTGGAGGCGGTGGCGCATTTTAATGGGCATACACCGGTGGAGCCTTACGTCTCTGATGGTTTGATGCATGCCAGCAAGCCTTACCCCGATCTGGACGAAGTACAGGGTCAACTGGCGGCCAAACGTGCCTTGCTGATTGCAGCGGCGGGGGCGCATAACCTGTTGTTCAGCGGCCCGCCGGGGACGGGAAAGACGCTGCTGGCCAGTCGTTTGCCGGGGTTGCTGCCACCGTTGACGGAGTGTGAAGCCCTTGAGGTGGCGGCAATTCAGTCCGTCGCCAGTGGTGCGCCGTTGACTCACTGGCCGCAGCGGCCTTTTCGCTTGCCCCATCACTCGGCGTCGGGGCCGGCGCTGGTGGGCGGAGGGTCAAAACCGCAGCCCGGCGAGATAACCCTCGCCCATCACGGCGTGCTGTTTCTCGATGAGTTGCCGGAGTTTGATCGCAAGGTACTGGAGGTGTTGCGTGAGCCGCTCGAGTCGGGGCATATCGTGATCTCCCGGGCCAGGGACCGCGTGCGATTTCCGGCGCGCTTTCAGCTGGTGGCGGCGATGAATCCGTGCCCCTGTGGCTATCTGGGTGAACCGAGCGGCAAGTGCTCCTGCACGCCGGACATGGTTCAGCGCTATCGCCACAAGCTGTCGGGGCCCTTGCTGGACCGCATCGATTTACACCTGACGGTGGCGCGGGAGGCAACGGCGTTGAATCCCGCGGTGAAACCCGGGGAAGACAGTGCCAGTGCCGCGGCGTTGGTCGCCGCGGCCCGTGAGCGCCAGCAGAAGCGCCAGGGCTGTGCCAATGCGTTTCTTGATTTGCCGGGGTTGAGGCGGCATTGCAAGTTATCCACAGTGGATGAGACCTGGCTTGAGACGGCGTGTGAGCGCCTGACCTTGTCGCTGAGGTCGGCTCATCGGCTACTCAAAGTGGCGCGGACGTTGGCGGATCTTGAGCAGGTCGATGACATTAGCCGGGAGCATTTGGCGGAGGCGCTGCAGTATCGGCCGGCGACTCAGTGACAGGATTCGGGATCGAGTTGCGCCCATCGCTGGCAAGCCAGCTCCCATAGGGATCCCGGCATGCCTGACTGGCGCAAAAAACCTGTAGGAGCGAGCCTGCTCGCGATGGTTTCAAGTGCGCCGTGGGCATCCAGGCGGCCCGCGTTTTCGTTGACGTCCATCGCGAGCGTGCTCGCTCCTACCCGCGAAAGCAGTTTCAAGGACGCCTCAACGAAACCGGTCAACCTCAGACCGCAGGTCCGCCGCCAGGCTTTCCAGTTCCTTGGCGGTGACCGCCAGGTTGGACACCACCTCACGCTGCTCACTATTGGCCAAGGCAATGCTTTGCAAGTTGCTGCTGAGCAAGGTCGCCGTGCTGCTCTGCTCCTGGGTTGCCGTCGTTATCGCGGCGAACTGCTGGCCGGCGGAGCGGCTTTGCTCGTCGATCCGCGCCAGCGCCGACGCGACATTGGCGTTGCGCGACAGGCCTTCCTGCATCAGCAGGTTGCCTTGCTCCATGGTGCTGATGGCGTTACCGGTCTCCTGCTGGATGCTGTGGATCATGCCGGAGATTTCATTGGTAGCTTCGCGGGTGCGGGAGGCCAGGTTGCGCACTTCATCGGCGACCACGGCGAAACCACGGCCCTGTTCGCCGGCACGAGCGGCTTCGATCGCGGCGTTCAGAGCCAGCAAGTTGGTTTGCTCGGCGATCGAGGTGATGACGCCGACGATGCCGCCGATTTCCTGGGAGCGCTGCCCGAGGGTATTGATCACGGTCGCGGTGCTGTTCAGCGCCCCGGCGATCTGTTCCAGGGACGAAGACGCTTCGTCCATCGACGTACGCCCGATGCGGGTCTGCTCGGCGTTTTCCTGGGCCAGGCGCTGGGTGCTGCCCATGTTGTCGGCGATGTTCAGCGAGGTGGCGCTGAACTCCTCTACCGCACCGGCCATGCTGGTGATTTCACCCGACTGCTGCTCCATCCCCTCGTAGGCACCGCCAGACAGACCCGACAAGGCCTGGGCGCGGCTGTTGACCTCGCCCGACGCCCTGCGGATGTGCTCGACCATGGTCGACAGGGCTTGGCTCATCTGGTTGAACGCACGCGCCAACTGGCCGATTTCATCAAAGCTCGAGACGTTCAGGCGTACGCTCAAATCCCCTGCACCCAGGGCTTCAGCCTGACGAACCAGGTCACCCAATGGCGCCAGCTTGCTGCGCAGCAACCAGACTGCCGAGCCGACCGCGATCAACATCGCCAGCAAGCTGCCAATCGCCAACTGGATACCGACACTCCAGGTCACGGCGCGGATTTCCCGTTTCGGCATGCTCGCCACCACTGACCACGGGCCGCCTTCGAACGGCACGGCAAGGCTGTAGAAATCCTCCGACGTATCGCCCCAGAACTCGCCGCTGCCCGGCGACTTCGCCAGGCCATTGATCGTCGGGATCGCCCGGTCCGGCGCTTGCACGCCCGCAATCGGCACCAGCCATTTGTTCTGTTCGTCCAGCAGTGCGAGTGAGCCGGTCTGTCCGATGCGGAAGCGCTTGAGGTTGTCGAACTGCGCATTCTGCGCGTCGGTGTAATCGAATCCTACGAACAACACGGCAATCACCTTGCCGCTGTTATCGCGCACCGGTGTGTACTGGGTCATGTAGGAGCGATCGAACAGCAAGGCGCGCCCCACGTAGCTCTGCCCGGCCATCAAACGTGCGTACGCTGGGTGGGCATGATCGAGCAAGGTGCCAATCGCCCGATTGCCATCCTGCTTGGTCAGCGAGGTGCTGACCCGAATGAAGTCCTCGCCGCTGCGCACGAACAGGGTGGCCACGCCGGCGGTCATTTGCTTGAATTCGTCGACTTCCTGGAAGTTGTTGTTCAGCACTTCATCGCCCAGGTGCAGCCCGGGCGTCTGCACGCCTGCTACGGTCACCGGTTCATCCGGGTGCACGCTCAGGCCGGCTCTGAAACGCTTTTCGAACAGCCCGCTCAAGCGCTGGGTGCTTTCCCGCAGGGTGCCGTGAAAGGTGCTCAACTGATCGGCCAGCAACCGGGCTTCGCTGGCCAGGTGCTCTTCGCGGGTGGCGAGGTTGGCCTCATCCAGCGAACGCAGCGCGAACAAGGTACTGCCGCTGATGACGATCGCCAGTATCACCGCGAGGGCAAGGCCCAGCTGTGAAGCGATTCGGGCGCGAGGTTGGGACATGACAGCTCCTGGCCGAGTGAGCGGATCGTCCTGATCGCAGACTACTTCAGCAAAATTTCCGGTAATGGGGTGAACCTGCACGAAGGTTCCATCTGCCAATATTCGGCGGCGAAGCTGAATACTTGAGTCGATCACCGGGAGATTGCCGAGGGCCGCTATTGCGCAGGCTCCATCGATTCAGCTCAGGTGCTCGACCGCCGGCAATTCCATGGCCCGCACCTCGCTTTGCAGAAAGTCGCTGAGCCGGCGCATGCGCTCCCCGCCGGGACGGGTTTTCGGCCATACCAGGTAATAGCATTCGCCACTGGCCACGGCGGTCGGCCACGGCAGGCTCAGGCGCCCCTGGGCGACATCCTCCGCCACCATCAGCAGATCGCCCATGGACACGCCATAGCCTCGCGCGGCGGCGATCATGCCCAGTTCCAGGGTATCGAACACCTGCCCGCCCTTGAGCGATACCTGATCGGTCAGGCCCATGCGCTCCAGCCAGTTGCGCCAGTCACGCCGGTCCGGGGTCGGGTGCAGCAGTTCAGTATTGGCCAGGCGCGTGACGTCCCAGGGCTGATCCTGCAAAAGGTTTGGCGCGCCGACCGGGATCAGCTCCTCGGGAAACAGGTAGCTCGCCTCCCAATCCGGCGGGAAATGTCCGTTGCCCAACAGCACCGCGCAGTCGAACGGCTCGTCATTGAAATCCACGGAGTCAACATCCATCCAGGCGCTGGTCAGTTGCACTTCGTTGCCCGGTTGCAGATGACGGAAGCGGCTGAGGCGCGCCAGCAGCCAGCGCATGGTCAGGGTCGAAGGGGCTTTCATGCGCAGGATGTCGTCTTCGGCGCGCAAGGTATTGCACGCACGCTCCAGGGCGCCGAACCCTTCGCGAATGCCCGGCAAGAGCAACCGTGCCGATTCGGTGAGTTGCAGGTGACGGCCACTGCGGTGAAACAGGCGGCAGGCAAAATGCTCTTCGAGGGTACGAATATGGCGACTGACTGCGCTCTGGGTAATCGACAGCTCCTCGGCCGCGCGGGTGAACGAGCTATGCCGGGCCGCCGCTTCAAATGCGCGCAGGGCATACAGGGAAGGAAGACGACGGGACATCAGGCACGCTCCTACAGCGGGATTTCGCCAATCTGACAGAAATTCTTCAGCATGAGTTTAAATCATGTTACCCATCCTTATTATCCCTTTGTGCAAAGCCCGCAGAGCGCCGAGAATCGACGCTTTCCTGCGTACTTTGAACATCGAGCGTGATGACCATGCAGCATCCAGCACGTATTGAACTCCGGGCCATCCTGCGGCTGGCGGGGCCGTTGATCGCCTCGCAGTTGGCGCACATGCTGATGGTCCTCACTGACACCTTGATGATGGCGCGCCTGAGCCCCGAAGCGCTGGCCGGCGGCAGCCTGGGCGCAGCGAGCTATTCGTTCGTGGCGTTCTTCTGCATTGGCGTGATCGCCGCGGTCGGCACCCTGGTGTCGATCCGCCAGGGTGCGGGCGATACCGTGGGTGCCGCCCGGCTGACCCAGGCCGGGTTGTGGCTGGCATGGCTGATGGCGCTGGTGGCCGGCGTACTGCTGTGGAATCTCAAGCCGCTGCTGCTGTTGTTCGGCCAGACCGAAAGCAACGTCCACGCCGCCGGACAATTCCTGCTGATCCTGCCGTTCGCCCTGCCCGGTTACCTGAGCTTCATGGCGCTGCGCGGCTTCACCAGCGCCATTGGCCGGGCGACGCCGGTGATGGTTATCAGCCTGTGCGGCACCGTCGCCAACTTTTTGCTCAACTACGCGTTGATCACCGGGATGTTCGGCCTGCCGAAACTGGGGCTGATGGGCATTGGCCTGGTCACTGCCATCGTCGCCAACCTGATGGCCCTGGCCCTGGCGCTGCACATTCGCCAGCACCCGGCTTATGACGCCTACCCGCTGCGTCGCGGCCTGTCGAAGCTCAATCGTCAGTATCTGAAAGAACTGTGGCGCCTGGGCCTGCCGATTGGCGGCACCTACGCCGTGGAGGTCGGGCTGTTCGCCTTTGCCGCGCTGTGCATGGGCACCATGGGCAGCACCCAATTGGGCGCGCATCAGATTGCCCTGCAAATCGTTTCGGTGGCGTTCATGGTCCCGGCGGGGCTGTCCTACGCGATCACCATGCGCATCGGCCAACATTACGGCGCCGGGCAATTGCTTGATGCGCGCCTGGCTGGCCGGGTCGGGCTCGCCTTCGGTGCCGTGGCGATGCTGTGTTTCGCCATGATTTTCTGGCTGTTGCCGAGCCAGTTGGTCGGCCTGTTTCTCGATCAGACTGACCCGGCGTTTCGCGACGTCATTGACCTGGCCGTGAGCCTGTTGATGGTGGCTGCGTGGTTCGAACTGTTCGACGGCACGCAAACCATTGCCATGGGTTGCATCCGCGGGCTCAAGGACGCCAGGACCACCTTCCTGGTCGGCTTGGGTTGCTACTGGCTGATTGGCGCGCCGGCCGCGTGGTGGATGGCGTTTCACCTGCACTGGGGGCCGACGGGGGTCTGGTGGGGGTTGGCCCTGGGGCTTGCGTTTGCGGCGGTGAGTCTGACGTGGGCGTTTGAGTGGAAAATGAAGCGGATGATTCGGCGTGTGCCTTCGGTGCAAGGCAGTTTAGGGGTTGCTTAGCCGGATTGAGATCAACAGATCGCAGCCTGCGGCAGCTCCTACAGGGTTGCGCATTCTGTAGGAGCTGCCGCAGGCTGCGATCTTTTAAATGACCCCGACAACGCCCTGTTCGCTGCTGCCAAACTCCAGATACTCCACCAACTCGGCCAGCGGCAACGGCTTGCTGATCAGATAACCCTGTACCTGATCGCAATCAAACCCGCGCAGCAACTCCAGCTGCTCCGGTGTTTCCACCCCTTCGGCGACCACCTCGAGATTGAGGTTGTGCGCCAGGTTGATCATCGCGTGCACCAGCTTGCGGTTTTCTTCGCGCTGCTCCATGCCGCCGACAAAGCTCTTGTCGATCTTCAGCAAGGTGATCGGCAGGCTGTTGAGGTGCACGAACGATGAGAAACCGGTACCGAAGTCGTCCAGGGAGAACCGCACCCCGAGACGCCCGAGGGCGTCCATGGTCTGCTTGACCAGGTCACTGCGGCGCATGACGGCGGTTTCGGTCAGTTCGAACTCCAGCCACTGCGCCTCGACGCCGCGCTCGGCAATCAGGCGGCTCAGGGTCGAGAGCAACTGACTGTCCTGGAACTGGCGGAACGACAGGTTGATGGCCATGTGCAGGGCCGGCAAACCGCGCTCGCGCAGGGCCTGCATATCGCGCAGGGCCCGGGATATCACCCAGTAACCCAAAGGCACGATCAGACCGCTTTGTTCGGCCAGCGGTACGAATTCACTCGGCGGCAGCAAGCCGCGCTCGGCATGGCGCCAGCGCACCAGGGCTTCGAGGCCGACAATCTCGCCGTCTTCGAGGTTCAGCCGTGGCTGGTAATGCAGTTCCAGTTCATCACGGCGCAGCGCCCGGCGCAGTTCGGTTTCGAGATCGGCAACGCTGCGGGCGTTGCGGTTGATGCGTTCGTTGAAAATATGAAACGTACAGCCCTGAGTGCTTTTGGCCTGTTGCATGGCGATGTGCGCATGCCACATCAGCGGGTCTGCGCCAGCTTGGGCGCGGGCGTGGGCGATGCCCAGGCTGGAGCCGATCAGCAGGCTTTCGCCATCGACCCAGTAGGGCTCGGCCAGCGCTTCGCTGATACGCTCAGCCATCCATTCGGCACGCTGGGGCGCGCGGCGGGTGTCGATCAGCAAGGCAAATTCATCGCTGCCCAGGCGCGCCAGCTGATCACCCGCTTCCAGCTGGCTTTTGAGCCGTGCGACCACTTGCAGGATCAGTCGGTCACCGGCCTGATGGCCGAGGGCATCATTGGCATAACGAAAATTGTCGAGATCAAGGTGACCAAGGGCCAGGCCGCGGCCGTCGTTTTCCGCCAGTCGCGTTGTCAGCAGCGTCTGAAAACCCTGCCGATTGGCGATGCCGGTCAGCGGGTCCTGTTCGGCCAGGCGCTGCAGGGTGGTTTCGAGTACGCCGCGCTCGCGCACATGCCGCAGGCACCGGCGCAACATACCGGAATCCAGATGATCGCGCACCAGCCAGTCGCTGACGCCATCGGGCGGAGTATGCGGCTCGTAATCGAGCAGCAATACCGTCGGCAGACTGCAACGGCCGGGTGCCGGTTGAAGTTGCGGAATCGTCAATAACACCGCGCTGCGGTTGTCATCGAACAGGCTGCTGACCGACTCCCAGCTCGGCGCGCTGATCAGCACGGCCGAGCTCCCCATCGGAGCCAGACACTCGCGCAACAACGCTGCCCACGCTGGCTCTTCGGCCAGTAGCAGCAAACGCAAGGGTTCGACAGGCGTAGACAAGCTAGCTCCCTAGACTCTGCAAAGATGTAGGCGGTTGGCATTATGCCGCGCTGATAACCAATGACCAATGACATCCGTTATCAGAAACCAGGCCTTTGTATCCTGAAACACAAACATTCACCGCAAATTCGTTGTGCATCCTGCTCGAAAGTATCAAAACCGGCAATTAGAGATCGCGTTGTACGTCACAAGTCGGACAGAGCAGCACAATTCGCTGAGCCTGTTAAAATGCCGGCCCATTTCGTGACTGACACCTGAATTTACCTATGTCCCGACTCAATCCCCGGCAGCAAGAGGCCGTGAACTACGTCGGCGGCCCTCTTTTGGTGCTCGCCGGTGCTGGCTCCGGCAAGACCAGCGTGATTACGCGCAAAATCGCCCACCTGATCCAGAACTGCGGCATTCGCGCCCAGTACATCGTCGCCATGACCTTTACCAACAAGGCCGCGCGCGAGATGAAAGAACGGGTCGGCACGCTGTTGCGCGCGGGCGAAGGGCGCGGCCTGACGGTGTGCACCTTCCACAACCTGGGCCTGAACATCATCCGCAAGGAGCACGTGCGGCTGGGCTACAAACCGGGCTTCTCGATCTTCGACGAGACCGACGTCAAGGCCTTGATG
>Ga0160460_100908_pt1 | contig 12735 bp, 9 predicted proteins | sample HID1973M_E6MG_FD_108238 | JGI IMG/M metagenome (GOLD analysis project Ga0160460, IMG submission 108238) | Enriched mosquito-associated microbial communities from UW Madison campus, WI, USA - HID1973M_E6 MG | ecosystem: Host-associated > Arthropoda: Insects > Digestive system > Unclassified ... | reverse complement strand
TGAATGTGCCGGCCTCTTCGCTGGCAAGCCAGCTCCTACAAGGATCTTCTGTGAACACAACGTTTGTGAACGCCACAAAACACTGTAGGAGCCGGCTTGCTGGCGATGGCGGCGTGTCAGGCGCCATCAATGCTGAATGTGCCGGCCCCATCGCTGGCAAGCCAGCTCCTACAAGGATCTTCTGTGAACACAACGTTTGTGAACGCCACAAAACACTGTAGGAGCCGGCTTGCTGGCGATGGCGGCGTGTCAGGCGCCATCAATGCTGAATATGCTACTCAGCGAAACGCCGGCACCACATGCTTGATGAACAACGCCAGGGATTTTTTCTTCTCGGCATGGGGCAAGCTGTTGTCGCACCAGAAGCTGAACTCGTCGACCCCCAGGTCCTGGTAATACTTGATGCGCGGAATGATTTCTTCCGGGGTGCCGATCATCGCGGTCTTGTGCAAACTTTCCAGTTCGAACTCGGGACGACCGGCGAATTTCTCTTCCGGGCTCGGATCGAGGAAGCCATTGACTGGCACGGTCTTGTTGCCAAACCAGGCATCAAAGGTGCGGTAGAACTTCGAGATCGCCTTGGCCCCGAGTTTCCAGCCATCAGGGTCGTCTGCCGTGTGCACGTGGGTGTGGCGCAGCACCATCAGTTGCGGGCGCGGTACATCCGGATTGTTGTCCAGCGCCGCCTGGAATTTGTTCTTCAGATCGAGCACTTCTTCGTCGCCCTTCATCAGCGGCGTAACCATCACGTTGCAGCCATTGGCCACGGCGAAGTTATGCGAGTCCGGATCGCGGGCGGCGATCCACATCGGCGGATTCGGCTTCTGGATCGGCTTGGGCACGCTGGTGGACGTCGGGAATTTCCAGATGTCGCCGTCATGGGCGTAATCGCCGTTCCACAGGGCACGCACCACCGGCACCATTTCCCGCAGCGCCTGGCCGCCGGAAGAGGCGGGCATGCCACCGGCCATGCGATCGAATTCCACCTGATAAGCGCCACGGGCCAGGCCGACTTCCATGCGCCCGTTGCTGATCACATCGAGCAGCGCACACTCACCGGCCACCCGGATCGGATGCCAGAACGGCGCGATGATGGTGCCGGCACCGAGGTGAATGGTGGTGGTCTTGCCCGCCAGGTACGCCAGCAGCGGCATCGGGCTCGGCGAAATGGTGTACTCCATGGCGTGGTGTTCGCCAATCCACACGGTGCTGAAACCACCGGCCTCGGCCATCAGGGTCAGTTCGGTCAGGTCTTCGAACAGCTGGCGGTGGCTGACGCTTTCGTCCCAACGTTCCATGTGTACGAACAGGGAAAACTTCATGACGCTTACCTCGGATCTTTGTTGTCGGCCGGTCCATCGCAGGCCTGTTGAATATTGGTATACCATAATACGTATTGCGTAGCAAAAGATCGCAGCCTTCGGCCGCTCCTACGGACGAAATGCGTGCCCCTGTAGGAGCTGCCGAAGGCTGCGATCTTTTCGAAAATCAGGCCACAGCAGGCAGGGCACCCATCTTGCCGTGGCAATACACCAGCGGTGCATTGCTCTGCTGGGGCACGATCAGGTTCTTCACCGCGCCGACCATGATTGCGTGGTCGCCCCCTTCATATTCGCGCCACAACTCACATTCGATCACCGCCGTGGCATTGGCCAGGATCGGGTTGCCCAGTTCGCTGAGTGTCCACTCGATGCCTTGCGCCTTGTCCTTGCCTTTGCGCGCGAAGGCATAGGCTTCGCTTTGCTGGCCGCCGGACAACACGTGGATGGCGAAACGTTTGTTTTTGATCAATACCGGGTAGGAGTCGGAGCTGTAGTTGGGGCAGAACAGCACCAGGGCAGGGTCCATCGACAAGGAGCTGAAGGCGCTGGCAGTGAGGCCGACGATCTGCCCGTCGTCATCCAGGGTGGTAATCACCGTCACGCCAGACGGGAACGAACCCATGACTTGTTTATAGATGGCGGCATCGATCATTGCTCGTTCCTCGGGTGGTTTGACGCGGTTTTTATGTGCTTGTAGGTCTGATGGTATACCGTAATACATCTTATGCAAGGTCTTTTTGGGTGACCCGATAAACGTAATGTGCTCGTCGCAAACCCAACGTTTACTGGGCCTGCGTCTATCCAGTAGTGGCATGATTCGGGCAGGATAGCGGCTCAGATACGTGCTCAAGGACCGGATCAGTCTTGTTTAAAGTTTGGAATACCATAATATGGTCGCCATCTGAGGGGCGGCCATAGAGTCCCCCCGGTTTGGCTTCATACAAAGATAAGAACAGACAAACTCGAGTTCATGCACATGTCCCAGATGTCCCGGCAAGATCCGTTGATCGAGAACCATACGGTCGACTACGTTCCACTCGCAGAGCGCCACGGGAAGGCCCGCGATCTATTCACCCTGTGGTTCAGTACCAACATCGCACCACTGCCGATTGTTACCGGCGCGATGGTGGTCCAGGTGTTCCACCTCAACCTGTTCTGGGGCCTGCTGGCAATTGCCCTCGGGCACATGATCGGGGGTGTGGTGATTGCGCTGGCGTCGGCCCAGGGGCCGTGCATGGGCATTCCGCAGATGGTGCAGAGCCGTGGCCAGTTCGGCCGCTACGGCGCGCTGTTGATCGTGTTCTTCGCTGCACTGATCTATATCGGCTTCTTCATTTCCAACATCGTGCTGGCGGGCAAATCGATTGTCGGCATTGTGCCGTCGGTGCCGGTACCGGCGAGCATCCTCATCGGCGCGCTCAGTGCGACGGCGATCGGAGTGATCGGTTATCGCTTCATCCATACCCTCAACCGGATCGGCACCTGGGTCATGGGCAGCGCCTTGCTCGCGGGCTTCCTCTACATCTTCGCCCACGATTTGCCGGCGGACTTCTTCACTCGCGGCGGTTTCAACCTGAGCGGCTGGCTGGCCACGGTGTCCCTGGGCATCATCTGGCAGATCAGCTTCTCGCCCTATGTCTCGGACTACTCGCGCTACCTGCCGGCGGACATCGGCATCACCCGGCCATTCTTTGCCACTTATCTGGGCGCGACCCTGGGCACCATCCTGTCGTTCAGCTTTGGCGCAGTCGCGGTGCTGGCGACGCCGGAAGGCACCGAGGCGATGGCGGCGGTCAAGCAGTCCACAGGCTGGCTGGGGCCGATCCTGATGGTGTTGTTCCTGCTCAACATCATCAGCCACAACGCCCTGAATCTGTATGGCGCGGTGCTGTCGATCATCACCTCGATCCAGACCTTCGCCAGCCAGTGGACGCCGAGCATCAAGGTGCGCGTGGTGTTGTCGAGCATCGTGCTGGCGGCTTGCTGCGTGGTGGCCCTGGGCGCCTCGGCGAATTTCATTTCGCAGTTCATCGGCCTGATCCTGGCGCTGCTGCTGGTGTTGGTGCCATGGGCTTCGATCAACCTGATCGACTTTTACCTGATCAAGCGTCGTCGCTATGACATCACTTCGATCTTCCGCGCTGACGGTGGCATCTACGGTCTCTTTAACCTGCACGCGATCATTGCCTATTTCATCGGCATCATCGTGCAGTTGCCGTTCGCCAATACATCGCTGTATGTCGGGCCCTACGCCAACCTGGTCGAAGGCGCGGACCTGTCATGGCTGGTGGGACTGGTGGTGACCTGCCCGTTGTATTACTGCCTGGCGACGCGCAGCAAGGCGCGGGAAAGTCGTGCAGTGAAGTTCGGCTACACAGATTGACCTGACGCCACCCCCCCCTGACTCGGGGCACCAGACAGCCCGTGTCGTCCATGCGTCCATCGCGAGCATGCTCGCTCCTACAGCAGATCAGTGGCGAACACAGCTCCCTGGCACGCCGAAAATCCCCTGTAGGAGCGAGCCCGCTCGCGAAAAACCCGAGATCGCCGCGGGGTATCAGGCACCCCGCGTCATCGTTGACGACTATCGTCGGAACGCCGCCCGGAGCAGGCTCGCTCCTATAGAAAAACGGTGTTCAGGGCTGGCTGCCGCTTGCGCTCACCCGTGGCTGGGCGGTGACTGCATTGACACTGCTATCCCACAGCGCAACCAGCCCGCCAAACGTCCCCACATATGCCGTGCCGTCCGGCGCCAGGGTAATCGGCGACCAGTTGTTGTCGAACGCCTGGCCCACCCCGCTCAACGCCTTGAACCGGGTCTGGCCGCTGGCGAAATCCAGCGCCATCAGGTACCAGGCGTTTTCGCCGCCGGCCTGGGGCTCGAAGGTGTAGAAGTACAGCAGGCCGTTGCCCACCGAGAGTTTCGGCACCACCGAAGGCGAGCGCTCTTTCGAGGCCCAGACCAGGTCGCAGCCCGATTCGTCCTCGCGGATGTCGATGCGGCTGATGCCACCGTGCACCGCCTGCCAGTCCTTCTGGGCAAAGGCACTGGTGTAGCCGGCGTTGTTTTCAAGAATGATCGAACGCCCCCAGCCGATGGCCGAGTTGTCGGTGGCTGAGGCGTTGTTGTCAAACACCGGCAACTTGCAGATCAGGCGGTTGCCGGCAAAGTCCTGCTCGCGGCGGTAGACCAGCAGGTTGATGCGTCCGTCGGCGTTGTCGGTGATGGTCACGTAGCGGCTGCCCATCAGCGTCGGGGTGGTGCCGCTGCCCTGGTTGATCGCGCCGACCTTGCGCCCGCTGCCGCGATCATAGACTTCGCGCCAGCCTTGCACCGGTTTGCCCGACGAATCGGCAGTGAAACGGTACATGGCGTGATCAGAGACCACGTAGACACCGTCAGCCGCGACCGACATGCCGTTCTGGATTTCTTCGTTGATCAATTGAACGCCGGTGACCTTGCCGGTATCCGGGTTCAAAGTACCGATGCGCCCGCGCCGGGTGATCCACCAGATCAGCCCCTGGTGATCGGGCATGACCCCGGTGACGGGGTCGCATTCACCCTTGGGAAACCAGGAGGTGGGGCGGACGCAATCGTGGGGCACCTCGGCGCTCAGGTCCCAGTCGTCGACCTTTTCGAAGGTCCAGGCGCCTGAGGCGTCCTGTCGATGCACGACGCGCTGGATGTGTTGCTCGGCGTCGGCAATCACCACGCGGTTCTGTTCATCGACATAGAAATAGGCGCCGGAGGTGTCCGCCATGATCTTGTCCGGGTCCAGGGTGATCAGCGCATGGAAGGTCGACGGACGCGGCGGCAACGGGTAGCGCGCCAGCAGTTTCAGGGTGCGCGGCTCCAGCAGTTGCAACTCGAATTGCATCAGGTTGGCGCACAACACCACCAGGCGGCCTTGCTGGTCGAAGGTGTGGATCGGGCACATGCCGCCGGGTTTGCGGCTGCCGTCGCGGCTGCTGGTCTGCATGGCCTGGCCCAGTGGACCGGGCCCGGGGTGCGAGTCGGAACTGTAGCCGTCGGCATGCATGTAGCTGCTGCCGTTACTGGCCATGTAGGGGTTGGCGGGCACGGCACCGCTCAATGGCCGGGCCGCGGCGGCACTGCCGATCAGCGGCGTGGCGCTGCCGCTGCTGGCCAGCGGTTGTGGGTCATAGGGTTCGGAACAGGCACTGAGCAGGCCGAGCAGGGGCAGGGCAAGCAGGAGTGGAGCACGCATCGAAGCCTCGCGGTCTTGTTATTGGAGTCCTGCGTACTAAGCAGCAAGCAGGCAACACAGTCATCGGCTGTTTGGACTAAGCCTTGATAAATTGTCCCGCCGCGCTGATCAATGCGGACATTTATATTGGCCGTTTCGATCCCCTTTTGGCCTGACTCAGGCTGTGAAGTGTTTACGTCGTCGGCAAGAATCAGACGCGGGTTGCTGAATCGGCGACCCGGGGCGAAACCACATCAAGAAATCAAACGCCTTGGTAATTTTCAAGACTGCTGCCGTGTACAGAACATAAAAACCATTCGAACTCACGCCACACTTGGGGAAACGATCCATGGAATCCATGAAACGCCTGCTGGGTGCCACCGCTTGCGGCCTGTCGCTGCTGGCCAGCGCGGTGCACGCCGAACCGCACGAATTGCGCGTGTACAACTGGGCGGACTACATCCTGCCGTCCGTGCCCAAGGACTTCGCCAAGGACACCGGGATCAAGGTGACCTGGGATACCTTCGACACCAACGAGTCCCTGGAAGCCAAGCTGCTCACCGGCAACTCCGGCTACGACCTGGTGGTGCCGTCCAACCAGTTCATCGAAACCCAGATCAAGGCGGGCGTGTTCCAGAAACTCGACAAGTCGAAACTGCCGAACTGGTCGCACCAGGACCCGGCACTGCTCAAGCTGCTGGACAAGAACGACCCCGGCAACCAGTACGGCGTGCCCTACATGTACGGCACCGTGCTGATCGGCTTTAACCCGGCCAAGGTCAAGGCCGCCCTGGGCGACAATGCGCCGGTGAACAGCTGGGACCTGGTGTTCAAGCCCGAGAACATGGAGAAGCTCAAGACCTGTGGCGTCGCCATGCTCGACTCGCCATCGGAGATCCTGCCGATCGCCCTGCAGTACCTGGGCCTGGACCCGAACAGCCAGAACCCCGCCGACTATGAAAAAGCCAAGGCGCTGCTGATGAAAGTGCGCCCCTACGTCACCTACTTCAACTCGGCCAAGTACATGACCGACATCGCCAACGGCGACATCTGCGTAGCCATCGGTTACTCCGGCAGCTTCTATCAATTCGGCAATCGCGCCAAGGAGGCGGGCAACGGCGTGGTGGTCGACTGGCGCCTGCCGAAGGAAGGCGCGCCGATCTGGTTCGACACCTTCGCCATCCCGAAAAGCGCGAAGAACGTCACCGAGGCCCATGAGTTCCTCAACACCCTGCTGGACCCGAAGGTCATCGCGCCGATCAGTGACTTCCTCGGTTACCCGAACGCCAACAAGGACTCCCTGGCGCTGATCAACAAGGACATCACCGGCAACCCGAACCTGACCCCGACCAGCGAGGCCTTGAAGACCCTGTATGTGGTGCAGCCGTTGCCGCAGAAGCTGGAGCGGGTGCGGACGCGGGTGTGGACCAGTATCAAGTCGGATCAGTAATAGCGAGCAATCTGTGTCCCACAGATTTTGTGTACACCCGAGATCCTGTAGGAGTGAGCCTGCTCGCGATAGCGGCGTGTCAGGCGACATTGATGCTGGACGTGCCGGCCTCATCGCCAGCAAGCTGGCTCCTACAGGGATCTTTGGTGTGCACAGCGTATGTGGGCGCCACAAAACACCGTAGGAGCCGGCTTGCTGGCGAAGGCAGAGAGTCAGGCGACATTGATGCTGGACGTGCCGGCCCCATCGCCAGCAAGCTGGCTCCTACAGGATTTTTGGTGTGCACAGTGTCTATGGACGCCACAAAACACCGTAGGAGCCGGCTTGCTGGCGATGGCAGAGAGTCAGGCAACAGGGATGCTGGATGTGCCGGCCTCATCGCCAGCAAGCTGGCTCCTACAGGATTTTTGGTGTGCACAGTGTCTGTGGGCGCCACAAAACACCGTAGGAGCCGGCTTGCTGGCGAAGGCAGAGAGTCAGGCGACATTGATGCTGGACGTGCCCGCCCCATCGCCAGCAAGCTGGCTCCTACAGGGATTTTTGGTGTGCACAGTGTATGTGGATGCCACAAAACACCGTAGGAGCCGGCTTGCTGGCGATGGCAGAGAGTCAGGCAACAGGGATGCTGGACGTGCCGGCCTCATCGCCAGCAAGCTGGCTCCTACAGGGATCTTTGGTGTGCACAGTGTCTATGGGCGCCACAAAACACCGTAGGAGCCGGCTTGCTGGCGATGGCTGAGAGTCAGGCAGCAGAGATGTCCGGCAGACGACTTACCGAAAAAATTCCCCCGGCGTCTCGCCAAACTGCTGTCGAAACGCCGCAATGAACGCCGACGTCGAATCATAACCACAGGCCAGCGCCACATCGGTCACCCGTTCACCCTGTTCCAGCGGCGTCAGCGCCCCGAGCAAACGCAAGCGCTGGCGCCAGGCGCGAAAAGTCAGGCCGGTATCGCGCAGGAACAGGCGGCTGAGGGTTTTCTCGGTGACGCCGAACTGCTCGCTCCAGTGACTGAGCGTGGTCTGTTGCTCCGGGTGCGATTCCAGGCTTTGCGCGATCTGGCGCAGGCGACTGTCCTGGGGCAACGGCAACATCAGGTCGTGCTGCGGCGCCTCGGCCAGTTGATCGAGGATCACTTGCGCCAGTCGCCCGTGGGGGCCGGTTTGATCGTATTCCACCGGCACCTGACTGAATGCGCGGATCAGCTCGCGCAGCAAATCGCTGACGCCCAGCACATGGCAGCGGGGCGCGGCCCATTGCACAACACTGCAATCGATATACAGGCTGCGCATTTCGGTGCGCGGCGAGCTGAACACCCGATGTGGCAAACCGGCCGGAATCCACACCGCACGCTCCGGTGGCGCGACAAAACGTCCGGCGCCGGTCTGGATTTCCAGCACCCCCTGAATCGCATAGGACAATTGCACCCACGGATGGCTGTGGCGCCGGGTCAGGGCGCGATTGGGCAGCGATTCGGTGCGCCCGTACAGCGGTCGCGGCAGGCTGGCCAGCCCGGGAATGGTGCGCCGGATACTCTTGTCATGTCCTTTAGTCGGCATCAGCTGGCTCAACGGCGTTAGTCGGTAATTTCCAGTCACGTTAAAGTCCCTGCCACGTACTGGCAACCCCGGATGATCGAGACCATGACCCGCCCCAGATTCTTACCCGACAACTTCACCCTGACCCTGATCGGTGTGGTGATTTTCGCCAGTGTTCTGCCGGCCAGCGGTCAGGTCGCCGTCGGCCTGGGCTGGCTGACCAACGCGGCCATCGCGCTGCTGTTCTTCCTCCACGGCGCCAAACTGTCCCGCGAGTCGATCATCGCCGGCGCCGGGCATTGGCGCCTGCATTTGCTGGTGTTCAGCCTCACCTTCGTGCTGTTCCCGTTGCTGGGCCTGGCTCTGAAACCGGTGCTGTCGCCACTGATCGGCAAAGACCTGTACATGGGCATGCTCTACCTGTGCGCGCTGCCGGCGACGGTGCAATCGGCGATTGCCTTCACTTCGCTGGCCAAGGGCAATATCCCGGCGGCGATCTGCAGCGCGGCGGCGTCCAGCCTGTTCGGGATTTTCCTCACGCCCTTGCTGGTGACTCTGTTGTTGAACGTGCACGGCGAGGGCAGTTCGACCCTGGATGCCATCCTCAAGATCAGCGTGCAACTGCTGCTGCCATTCGTGGCCGGGCAGATTGCGCGGCGCTGGATCGGTGACTGGGTGGCGCGCAACAAGAGCTGGTTGAAGTTTGTCGACCAGGGTTCGATTTTGCTGGTGGTCTACGGCGCGTTCAGCGAGGCGGTGCGTGAAGGCCTGTGGCAGCAGATTCCGGTGCTGGAGCTGCTCGGCCTGGTGTTGGCCTGCTGCGTATTGCTGGCGTTGGTGCTGGTAGCGTCCAGCCTGTTGGGCAAAGCCTTTGGCTTCAACCTGGAAGACCGCATCACCATCGTCTTCTGCGGTTCGAAGAAGAGTCTGGCGACTGGTGTGCCGATGGCGCAGGTGCTGTTTGCCGGCAGTACCATCGGCGTGCTGATCCTGCCGCTGATGCTGTTCCACCAGATTCAGTTGATGGTCTGTGCGGTCCTGGCGCAACGCTATGCCAAGCGGCAGGAATCGATAGCTGAACTGATGGCCCAGGTCGATCCCTGATAAAAAAGGCGGCTCAGATGAGCCGCCTTTTTTGCTTCAGCGTTTGCCAGCCACCAGAGGCGGGGTACGCGGCGGGATCATGCGCTTGTTGCCCGTCGACTCGAACGCCGACGCCAGGTGCAGCAGCGACGAATCGTCATAGGCACGCCCGGCAAAAGTCAGGCCGACCGGCATGCCGATGTCCGCCATCACGCCCATCGGCACGGTGACCGTTGGCACGCCGAGGTGACGGATCGCCAGGTTACCGTTGGCCACCCAGACGCCGTTGCTCCAGGCGATGTCTGCCGACTGCGGATTGACATCGGCGTCGGCCGGGCCGACGTCGGCGACGGTCGGGAACAGCACCGCGTCGAGGCCCAGGCGATCCATCCAGTCTTCCAGGTCGATCTTGCGGGTCTTTTCCAGCCCGCGCAGGCCGTCCGGCACGGTGCTGATCTGGTCCCACGGGGTGATGCCGCGCTCGGCCATGCGCACGTACTCGTCCATGCCGGCGGCCAGGTCGCCCTCACGGTTGGGCAGGGTGCCCGGGTCGTGGGGGAAGATCTGCGGACCGTCGACATCGACCAGGCGGTTCAATTTCGGATCGCCATTGGCCTGCAGGAAATCATCGAAGGCCCAGGCAGTCAGGTCCCACAGCTCATGGTGCAGGAACTCCTTGGAGACGATGCCGCGATTGAACACGGTCGGCGCGCCGGGACGATCGCCTTCGCAATTGGACACCAGCGGGAAGTCCACTTCGTGCACTTCGGCGCCGGCGGCTTCGAGGGCCTTGCGGGCCTCTTCCCAGAGCGCGATCACCGAAGGGCGGGTGTTGATGCGCTGGCCGGTCGGGCCGCCGATACCCGGGGCTTCAGAGGTGCCGGCTTCAGGGTCGGCATTGATGTACATGCGCGGAATGCCGAATTTCTTGCCCTTGAGCGCTTCGCCGTTCGCCGCGAGGGCGGCGTAGGATTCAGGGCGAACCGAGGAAGAACTCGGGATCGGCACCCAGGGCTGCAGGCGCCACAGGTCGCCACGGGTGTCCGGGTCATCGGCGACGACGACGTCGAGCACTTCGAGCAGGTCGGCCATGGTCCGGGCAAAGGGCACCACCACGTCCATGGTCGGCGTCAGCGGCCAGTTGCCGCGCACCGAAATCACCCCACGGGATGGCGTGTAGGCGCACAGACCGTTGTTGGACGCCGGACCGCGACCGCTCGACCAGGTTTCTTCCGCCAGGCCAAACGCGGCGAAGCTGGCGGCCGTGGCCGTGCCGGCGCCGTTCGACGAACCGGAAGCGAAAGGTGCGGTGAGGTAGTCGGCGTTGTAAGGGCTCTCGGCGCGGCCGTAGACCCCGCGCTGCATGCCGCCATTGGCCATCGGCGGCATATTGGTCTTGCCCAGGCAGATGGCGCCGCCGGCGCGCAGGCGCTCGACGGTGAACGCATCGCGATAGGCCACCAGGTCCTTGAACGCCGGGCTGCCCGACGCGGCGGTGAGGCCCTTGACCAGGTAACTGTCCTTGGCCGTGTAAGGAATGCCGTCCAGCGGACCCAGGGTCTCGCCCTTGGCGCGACGAGCATCTGAGGCCTGGGCCTCGGCCAATGCATCGGGGTTGCGCACCACGACCGCGTTCAGCGCAGTGGCGGTGTCGGCGCCGTCAAAGGCGTCGATCCGCGCAAGATACGCCTGGACCAGCTCGACCGAGGTGGTCTGGCCGGTTTCGAGGGCGGCACGCAATTGGGCAATGGAAACTTCGGTAACTTCGATCATGCTGCCACCGCCGATTGCAGGTGGAGGGTCCCTAACACTTCACTTTTCTCGAAATGGACGTTCATATCTTATTCTCGTTGCACTGTCTGGCGCGACAGGGTCGGGTGTTAAAAATACTGAGCACTATTTAGCATTAAACGGCGATTATAGGAATAAGTTGTCCAATTTATCTTACAGCAGGCTGAAGGAAGGTGTTTAACCCAATCCCGGGCAAACTGTAGGAGCCGGCTTGCTGGCGATGGATTCCCGCGCGCCGCGTTTATCCTGCGGGCCCGCGTTATCGTTAACGACCATCGCCGGCAAGCCAGCTCCTACAGGAGACCGTGCAAGCCCCAGAAAAAAGGCCACCACAACCCGACGTTGTGGTGGCCTGAGGGTGACTCATTTTAGCACTGGATCAAGGGCCCGCGCCCCGGGGTCAGTGGGCGCCGGCCGCCTTGTTCAGATCGCTTTGCGCCCAATCGGTGTAGACACAGGCATCGGCCGTGGCCCAGCGCACTTGCACGGTATCGCCGGCCTTGAGCGGCATGCCGGCGGCGGACAGCGCCTTGACGGTCATCGAGGTGCCGCCGGCGGTGACCACGCTGCAGGTCTGGCTTTCACCGAGAAACAACACTTCCACGACCTTGGCCGAAACCTGGTTCCAGCCGGCGGCCAGCGGTTCGTCGATGGCCTGCTGCACGCTCAGGGCCAGGGCTTTTTCCGGGCGCACCATCAGCAGCACATCTTGATCGGTCTGCAGGCCGCTGGTCAGGCGAATCGACAGCGCCTGGCCTTCGAAAGTCGCTACCGCATTGCCCTGGGCCTCGAGCTTGAGGAAGTTCGAGTTGCCGAGGAATGAGGCGACGAAGGCGTTCGGCGGATTCTGGTAGAGGTCATAACCACTGCCCAGGCCGACGATCTTGCCGTGGCTGAAGATTGCGATGCGCTGGGACAGGCGCATGGCTTCTTCCTGGTCGTGGGTCACGTAGACGATGGTGATGCCCAGGCGCCGGTGCAACTGGCGCAGTTCGTCCTGCAGGTCCTCGCGCAGTTTCTTGTCGAGGGCGCCCAGGGGTTCGTCCATCAACAGGATGCGTGGCTCATAGACCAGCGCCCGGGCAATGGCGACCCGTTGCTGCTGGCCGCCGGAGAGTTGCGAAGGGCGGCGGTGGGCAAACTGCTCGAGCTGCACCAGCTTGAGCATCGCATCCACACGACGCTCGCGTTCGGCGGTGGCGAGTTTGCGGATCGCCAGCGGGAAGGCGATGTTGTCGCGCACCGACAGGTGCGGGAACAGCGAATAGCGCTGGAACACCATGCCGATGTCGCGCTTGTGCGGCGGCACATTGACCAGCGACTGGCCGTTGACCAGGATCTC
>Ga0160460_100902_pt1 | contig 12813 bp, 11 predicted proteins | sample HID1973M_E6MG_FD_108238 | JGI IMG/M metagenome (GOLD analysis project Ga0160460, IMG submission 108238) | Enriched mosquito-associated microbial communities from UW Madison campus, WI, USA - HID1973M_E6 MG | ecosystem: Host-associated > Arthropoda: Insects > Digestive system > Unclassified ... | reverse complement strand
CGCGATGTGCGACTGGATCGCCGCCGCCACGTCGTACTCGACGCATGGCGTGCAGATGATTCCGTTCTACATCTACTACTCGATGTTCGGTATCCAGCGTATCGGCGACCTGTGCTGGGCCGCTGCCGACATGCGCTCGCGCGGCTTCCTGCTGGGCGGTACCTCGGGCCGGACCACGCTGAACGGCGAGGGCCTGCAACACGAGGACGGCCATTCGCACGTGTTCCACGCCGTGATCCCGAACTGCATCTCGTATGACCCGACGTTCCAGTACGAACTGGCCGTGATCATGCAGGACGGCATGCGCCGCATGTACGCCGAACAGGAAGACGTCTATTACTACCTGACGGTGATGAACGAGAACTACGAGCACCCGGAAATGCCGGCTGGCGTGGAACGCGACATCGTCCAGGGCATGTACCAGTTCCGCAAGGGCGTGGAGAACAGCAATGCCCCGCGCGTGCAACTGCTGGGCTCGGGCACGATCTTCCGCGAGGTGATCGCCGCCGCCGACCTGCTGAAGAAGGACTGGGGCGTCGAGTCCGACCTGTGGGGCTGCCCGAGCTTCACCGAACTGGCCCGCGAAGGCCAGGCCGCCGAGCGCTTCAACCTGCTGCATCCGACCGAGCCGCAGCGCGAGCCGTTCGTCGCGCAGAAGCTGAAGTCGGCCCGCGGCCCGGTGATTGCCTCGACCGACTACATCCGCGCCTTCGCCGAACAGATCCGTCCGTTCGTGCCGCGTCGCTATGTGGTGCTGGGCACCGACGGCTTCGGCCGCTCGGATACCCGCGAGAAGCTGCGCCACTTCTTCGAGGTGGACCGTTACTGGGTCACCCTGGCCGCCCTCAAGGCGCTGGCCGACGAAGGCGCGATCGGGCGTGACAAGGTCGCAGAGGCCATCAAGAAGTACAACCTCGACCCGAACAAGCCGAACCCGATGACGGTCTGATCCGGCGCTCCCGGTCCCGGTCGGGATCGGGAGTACCCTCGGCACTGACAGCAGCACCCGCAGCACCAACCCCCGCAGGACGGCAGTTTCCGCACCGCGCGGCGCACCCGGTCAAAAGACCCCTGCGCCATGCGGCGCGGCGGCGTGACTTTCGCTGGCGGTGAGCGTAATCTCGCCGCTTGTTGTCTGGTTGCACCCGCCCGCCTGCCCTGGAGACACTGAATGAGTCAAGCGATCGAAATCAAGGTGCCGGACATCGGCGACTACGACGGCGTGCCCGTCATCGAAGTGCATGTGAAGCCGGGCGACACCATCAACGCCGAAGACGCGCTGGTGACGCTGGAATCCGACAAGGCCACCATGGACGTGCCGTCGCCGCAGGGCGGCGTCGTCAAGGAAGTCAAGGTCAAGGTGGGCGACACCGTGGCGGAAGGCGCGCTCCTCATCATGCTCGAACCGGCTGGCGGCGCCGCTGCCGCGCCGGCTCCGGCCGCATCAGCCCCCGCTCCCGCTCCCGCCGCACCGGCTCCCGCTGCCGCGGCGCCCGCACCGGCCGCCCCGGCACCCGCGCCCGCAGCCACCGGCGGCGGCACCGTCGAGGTCAAGGTGCCAGATATCGGCGATTACGACGGCGTGCCGGTCATCGAGATCCACGTGAAGGTGGGCGACACCATCAACGCCGAGGACGCCATCGTCACGCTGGAGTCCGACAAGGCCACCATGGACGTGCCGTCGCCGCAGGCCGGCACCGTCAAGGAAATCAAGGTCAAGGTGGGCGACAGCGTGTCCGAAGGCGCGCTGCTCGTGATCCTCGAAGCCGCTGGCGGTGCCGCCGCAGCCGCGCCGGCCCCTGCTGCCGCTGCGCCTGCTCCGGCTCCGGCCGCTGCCGCGCCTGCGCCGGCCGCCGCGCAAGCTTCGGCCCCGGCTCCGGCCGCCGCCCCTGCTGCGGCACCTGCCGGCATCGTCGGCAAGGCTGCCCACGCCAGTCCGTCGGTACGCAAGTTCGCCCGTGAACTGGGCGTCGACGTGTCGCGCGTCGGCGGCACCGGTCCGAAGGGCCGCATCACCCAGGAAGACGTGCAGAAGTACGTCAAGGGCGTGATGACCGGCCAGGCCGCCGCCCCTTCCGCACCGGCCGCTGCCGGTGGCACCGGTGGCGAACTGAACCTGCTGCCGTGGCCGAAGGTCGATTTCACCCGTTTCGGCGAGATCGAAAGCAAGCCGCTGTCGCGCATCAAGAAGATTTCCGGCGCGAACCTGCACCGCAACTGGGTGATGATTCCCCACGTCACGAACTGCGACGAGGCCGACATCACCGACCTGGAAGCCTTCCGTGTCACGCTGAACAAGGAATACGAGAAGCAGGGCATCAAGGTGACCATGCTGGCCTTCATGATCAAGGCAGCCGTGGCCGCGCTGAAGAAGTTCCCGAGCTTCAACGCCTCGCTGGACGGCGACAACATCGTCTACAAGAAGTACTTCAACATCGGGTTTGCCGCCGATACGCCCAACGGGCTGGTGGTGCCGGTGATCAAGGACGCCGACAAGAAGGGCGTGTTCGAGATCGGCCAGGAAATGGGCGAGCTCGCCAAGCTGGCCCGCGACGGCAAGCTGAAGCCGGACCAGATGCAGGGCGGCTGCTTCTCGATCTCGTCGCTGGGCGGCATCGGCGGCACGTACTTCACGCCGATCATCAACGCGCCCGAAGTGGCCATCATGGGCGTGTGCAAGTCGTACCAGAAGCCCGTGTGGGACGGCAAGCAGTTCGTGCCGCGCCTGACGCTGCCGCTGTCGCTGTCGTGGGATCACCGCGTCATCGACGGTGCAGAAGCCGCGCGCTTCAACACGTACTTCGCGCAACTGCTGGCGGACTTCCGCCGCATCCTGCTGTAACCGGCCGCTTCAGCATGATTCTGGCGTCGTTGCGCGGCCTTGCCGTACCACTTGTACTGTCTGCGGCCGCGCGCCTAGCCAGAACCGCTTCGCTTCATGCTGAAGCACCCGGTAGCGTCAGCGGAGCGCCCCGCGCCCCGGAAGAAGCTCGGAGGACGCCATGACTACCTGCGTTGTCGTCAGGAAGGGCGCCGAGGTGGCGATTGCCGCCGACGCGCTGGTAACCTTCGGCGACACGCGGCTGTCGCGTGCCTACGAGCAGAACCAGAAGATCTTCCCGGTCGGCGACAGTTTCATCGCGCTGGCCGGCACCACGGCGCACTTCCCGGTGATGCGCAACCTGCTGAGCGGGATGGGCGACGAGTGCCGGCTGGGCTCGCGCGACGATGTGTTCCGGACCTTCCTCAAGGTGCATGAAAAGCTCAAGAACGAGTACTTCATCAACACCAAGGAAGACGAGGACGACCCCTACGAGTCATCGCAGATCGTCTGCCTGATCGCCAACGCGGCCGGCATCTTCGGCGTGTATTCGTACCGGGAAGTGTTTTCGTTCGACCGCTTCTGGGGCATCGGCTCGGGACGCAACTACGCGCTCGGGGCGATGCATGCGGTGTACGACCGGAGCGACCTGGACGCGGGCGCGGTGGCGCGCATCGGCGTGGATGCGGGAATCGAGTTCGACAAGAGCTCGTCGGGGCCGATAGACGTGCATGTCGTCGCGCTGCAGCCAGTGGGCGGTGCGGCGGGCCCGGTAACCAATAACGACGGCGCGGCCTGAGTCCCGGCGGGACGGGGCGCGCAAAGAGGAGCAATCATGAGTGTGATCGAGGTCAAGGTGCCGGATATCGGCGATTTCGACGCGGTGGAAGTGATCGAAGTGCTGGTCAAGCCCGGCGACGTCGTCGAGCAGGAGCAGTCCCTGATCGTGCTGGAGTCGGACAAGGCCAGCATGGACGTGCCGTCGACGGCTGCCGGCAAGGTGGTCGAGGTCAAGGTGAAGGTGGGCGACAAGGTCGCCAGGGACACGCTGATCTGCACGGTCGAAGCCCAGGCCGGCGCGGCGGCAGCGGCGCCTGCTCCCGCTCCGGCGCCCGCGGCGGCTGCCCCGGCCCCGGCTGCTGCACCTGCAGCGGCTCCGGTCGCGGCGCAACATAGCGGCAGTGCTGACATCCAGTGCGATGTGCTCGTCCTTGGCGCTGGTCCCGGCGGCTACTCGGCGGCCTTCCGCAGCGCCGACCTCGGCATGAATACCGTGCTGGTCGAACGCTACGCCACGCTCGGCGGTGTCTGCCTGAACGTCGGCTGCATCCCGTCGAAGGCGCTGCTGCACAACGCTGCCGTGATCGACGAAGCCAAGGCGCTGGCCGCCCACGGCATCCTGTTCGGCGAGGCCAAGATCGACCTCGACGGCCTGCGCCACTACAAGAATTCGGTGGTCGGCAAGCTGACCGGCGGCCTGGCCGGCATGGCCAAGGCGCGCAAGGTCCAGGTGGTGCGCGGCATCGGCACCTTCCTCGACCCGCATCACCTCGAAGTCGACGCCACCGAAGGCGAGGGCAAGCAGACCACCGGCAAGAAGACGGTGATCCGCTTCGAGAAGGCCATCATCGCCGCCGGCAGCCAGGCGGTGAAGCTGCCCTTCATCCCGGAAGACCCGCGCATCGTCGACTCGACCGGCGCGCTGGAACTGCCGGAAGTCCCGAACAAGATGCTGGTCATCGGCGGCGGCATCATCGGCCTGGAAATGGCCACCGTCTACAGCACGCTGGGTGCGGAGATCGACGTCGTCGAAATGCTCGACGGCCTGATGACCGGCGCCGACCGCGACCTGGTCAAGGTCTGGGAGAAGAAGAACAAGGACCGCTTTGGCAAGGTCATGCTGAAGACCAGGACGGTCGGCGTGGAAGCGAAGCCGGACGGCATCTACGTCAGGTTCGAAGGCGAGCAGGCGCCCGCCGAGCCGCAGCGCTACGACCTCGTGCTGGTGTCGGTGGGCCGCTCGCCCAACGGCAAGCGCATCGGTGCCGAGAAGGCCGGCGTGGCCGTGACCGACCGCGGCTTCATCGACGTCGACAAGCAGATGCGCACCAACGTGCCGCACATCTACGCCATCGGCGACGTCGTTGGCCAGCCGATGCTGGCCCACAAGGCGGTGCACGAGGCGCACGTGGCCGCCGAGGCGGCGCACGGCGAGAAGGCCTACTTCGATGCCAAGCAGATTCCGTCGGTGGCGTTCACCGATCCAGAAGTGGCGTGGGCCGGCCTGACCGAGGACGAGTGCAAGAAGCAGGGCATCAAGTACAGCAAGGGCGTGTTCCCCTGGGCCGCGTCGGGCCGCGCCATCGCCAATGGCCGGGACGAGGGCTTTACCAAGCTGATCTTCGACGAGGAAACCCATCGCGTCATCGGTGGCGGTATCGTCGGCACCCATGCGGGCGACCTGATCAGCGAAGTCTGCCTGGCCATCGAGATGGGCGCCGACGCCGTGGATATCGGCAAGACGATCCACCCGCACCCGACGCTGGGCGAATCGGTCGGCATGGCTGCCGAGATCTACGAAGGCACCTGCACGGACGTGCCGCCGCCGCGCAAGCGCTGAGGCAACGCTGTCACGTGACTGGAAGACCCGCTTCGGCGGGTTTTCCTTTTCCTATATATGCAATTAACGGCCATGAGCAGGGGCGAACAACCCTTGCTCGGCGCGCAGGGAAGGCGGTGAGGAAAACGGCGGGGGAAGGGCGGAAATGGGGGGGGGCAAACGAAGAAAGCCCGGCGCGAGGCCGGGCTTTCGGGGCACTACACGAGGCCGACAGGCCTCAGGCGATGCTTAGGCAGTCGCCTTCTTCGTGGTAGCGCGGGCAGCCGTGGTGCTGGCTTGCTGGGCAGCCTTGGTGGCGGCGGTCGCAGCGGCCTGGAAGTTCGTTTCGGCCATTTCAACGGCTTGCTTGGTGGCCTTCTGGACCGACTCGTAAGCGTTGTTGGCAGCCGAAATCGCCGACTTCACGATGGCGACGGTCGACTCCGAACCGGCCGGGGCGTTCTTGGCCAGGTTGTCCACCAGGTCCTGCACCTTCTTCGAGCCTTCAGCCAGCTGGGCTTCGGCAACCTTGGCGAACTCGCTCTGCGTTTCCGAGGCGATTTCGTACAGGTGACGGGTGTAGGCCAGGGTCTTTTCGGCTACCGGCTGAACCAGCGAGGCTTGCAGCGACAGGAGTTCCTGGGCGTCCTTGGCCGACAGGGCGCGCTTGGCGTTGTCCACGTTCTCGGCAAAGGTGGTCTTGACGACCTGCAGGTTCAGTTCGACGAGCTTCTCGACGCCTTCGAAAGCCTTGGTGGTCAGGCCAAACAGGGTTTCGAGGTTGGCTTTTTGCGCCGCAGAAACTTGTTCCGGGGTGAGGATCATGCTGGTCTCCAATGTGAAGTACAGGGTTAAGCAGTCTTGCCGCCCAGACGTCAAAGCCGAGAATCGGACCTCGGTCCAACCTTTCCAGCCTGCCCCGGGCGTCGGGGGTTGCCACACCTCCCTCGTTGATTGGTGCATCGCAACAATGGCTATTTTAGGGAAACGGCGACGCGTGTCAACAAGATTTTGTGCGACGCAACATCATGGTTTCCCCTAGCCCCGCGGCAGCCTGAGAGGCCAGCCGCCACCGCCGTCGTCTCCTGTTCCTTGCCTTGCCTGCAAGCCCGCCGCGGCGCGCGGTGCTACCATTCGGACCCTCGTGAGCCTGACAAGCCTCCCATGAAACCGATACCCGAGTCGCGCGCCGCCTACGTCCACTTCGCACCCATCACGACGCGTTGGATGGACAACGATATGTATGGTCACGTCAACAACGTTGTCTACTACAGTTACTTTGACACCGTTGTTAATAGTTACCTGATCCAGCATGGCGTGCTGGACGTGCAGGCGGGTGCAACCATCGGGCTCGTCATCGAGACCCAGTGCAACTATTTCTCTCCGCTGAGCTTTCCGGAGCCGGTGGTGGCCGGGTTGCGGGTGGCGCGCCTGGGCACGTCGAGCGTGCGCTATGAGGTCGGGCTTTTCCGGGGCGACGACACCACGTCGGCGGCACAGGGGCATTTCGTGCATGTCTATGTGGATCGCGAGACGCGCCGCCCGGTCGCATTGCCCGACGCCCTGCGCGCGGCCCTGCTCCCGCTGCTGGTCAGTAAAGAAGTGTGAACGACATGGAAAACGACACCGCAGCCGGCTCTCAAGCCGCTGTCCCCTCCGCCCACGACATCGAGGTCGTCGACCGGGCCATTCTGACCCGGCGCTCCGTGCGGGCCTTTCTCGACAAGCCGGTGCCGCGCGAGACGGTGGAGGACATCCTCGCCGTGGCCAGCCGCTCCCCGTCGGGTACGAACACCCAGCCGTGGCAGGTCTATGTGCTGTCGGGGGACGCCAAGACGCGCCTGTGCGCCGATGTGCTTGCCGCCTATGAAGATCCCGAGCGCGACAGCAAGTACCGCGAAGAATATCCGTACTACCCCCGCGAGTGGGTCAGGCCCTACCTGGACCGGCGGCGCAAGGTCGGCTGGGACCTGTACAGCCTCTTGCAGATCAGCCGCGAGGACAAGGCGCGGATGCACGAGCAGCACGCGCGCAACTTCCGCTTCTTCGATGCGCCGGTCGGGATGATCTTCACCATCGACCGGATCATGGAGCAGGGCAGTTGGCTGGACTACGGCATGTTCCTGCAGAACATCATGATCGCGGCGCGAGCGCGCGGGCTCGATACCTGCCCGCAGGCGGCCTTCACGCAGTTCCACGCGCTCATTGCGAGTCACCTGCGGCTGACCGAAGACGAGATGGTCGTGTGCGGCATGTCCTTGGGCTATGCGAACACGGAAGCGATAGAAAATACCTTGCGCACGGAACGTGAACCGGTTAGCGGCTTTGCGCGTTTTCTCTCATAGCCGAATGTGTTTCAATCTGTAACGATTTTGTAAGGGATGAAGTCGGAGTCACCGGGATGTCGCGTGGGTTCTACCGCGATGTGAAAACAACCGGAAACTGAACTTTAACGACTCCTCCTAAGTCTTTAATCTTGCTAACAATTCTGTAACTTTCTACACTAGCGCCAACCCCCGACGAGCGCTAAAGAACCATGCCACGGTCGTTCGACTCTCTCTTCTCAAGATACTTCTCCGCCATGCGCCTTGCGTCGCTGGCGGCATCCGCCTTCGTTTCCCTCGCCCTGTGCACCGTGCCGACCGGCGAGGCCAACGCAGCCACTAATACTTCGTCGGCGAAAAAGCACGTAAAAGCGACGAAATCAACGAAAGTTGCCAAGACCAGCAGCCGCAAGGTGATCGTGCTGAAGAATGGCAAGCGCCAGGTAGTCGCCGAGGCCGCGGCGCCGGTGCGTGCCTCGTTCACGCCCGCCAGACCTTCGCTGGGACAGGCCATGGGCCTGCACCAGACCGAAGACGCGCTGTCACTGCGCTCGGGCGTGGCGCTGGTGATGGACCAGGGCACGAATGAGGTGCTGTATCAGAAGAACGCCACAGCGGTCCTGCCGATCGCGTCGATCACCAAGCTGATGACCGCGGTGGTCGTGATGGATGCCCACCTGCCGATGGACGAGGTGCTGACCATCACTGAAGAGGATCGCGATACCGAGAAGCACAGCGGCTCGCGCCTGCGCTTCGGTGCGCAGCTCCCGCGCCAGGAAATGCTGCTGCTGGCGCTGATGTCGTCGGAAAACCGCGCCGCTTCGGTCCTGGGCCGGAGCTATCCGGGCGGCCTGCCGGCCTTCGTGCAGGCGATGAACCGCAAGGCGCACGAGCTGGGCATGAACGACAGCCACTTCGTCGATTCGAACGGCCTGTCGAGCAGCAACGTGTCGAGCGCGATGGACCTGGTGCGACTGGTCAACGCCGCCTATCGCAATCCGACCATCCGCGAGTTCTCGACCGAGACCGAGCATGAGGTGAGCGTGCTGGGCCGTCCGCTGCACTACGTCAGCACCAACCGCCTGGTGCGCGGCGGCAACTGGGATATCGGCCTGCAGAAGACCGGCTTCATTACCGAGGCCGGCCAGTGCCTGGTGATGCAGGCTCGGGTCAACGGCCGCAACGTGGTGATGGTGTTCCTCGATGCGGTGGGCAAGCTGTCGCGCTTCGCCGACGCCAACCGCGTGCGCGAGTGGCTGGAGCACGTGCCGGCCGCGCAGCAGCCGCACCCGTTCCCGGCACAGCCGAGCCTGACGCAGGGCCGCAATACGCCGACCGCGATGCTGGCATCGCATCCGGCAGGTGGCGTCTGAGCCCGAGGCTTCGCTGAAATGAAAAACGCGCCGGAATCCCGGCGCGTTTTTCATTGTCGCGGTGACATTCGTCCAATCAGGCGATCGGCTCCGGCACATACCCCATCCCGCGCGAGATCTGCAGCGCGGTGTCCTTCAGGTTCTGCAGCCAGCTGTCCTGCAACCGGTCGGCCGGGGCGGAGAGCGACAGGCCGGCCACGAGCCGGCGCGAGTCGTCATAGATGCCGGCGGCGATGCAGCGCACACCAAGCTCCAGTTCCTCGTTGTCGCGCGCGTAGCCGTTGGCGCGTACCCAGGTCAGCTCGCGTTCCAGCTTCGACACGTCGGTGATCGAGGTGCGGGTGTGTCCGGCCAGCCCGGTGCGCGTCGCGTAGTTGCGCACGCGTCCGGCCTCGTCCGCCGCCAGGAACAGCTTGCCGACGGAGGTCAGGTGCAGCGGGGCACGGCCGCCGATGGCACGCACCACCTGCATGCCGGAGCGCTCGCTGTAGGCACGTTCGATATAGACGATCTCGTCGCCCTGCCGCACCGACAGGTTGACCGTCTGCCCGGTCACGCGGTGCAGGGCGCGCATCGGCGCCAGTGCCGCGTCGCGCACCGATAGCCGAGCCTTCACGAGGTTGCCCAGTTCGAGCAGGCGCATGCCCAGGCGATAGCTGCCGGGATCGGAGCGATCGACGAAGCGGCACGCCACCATGTCGTTCAGGATGCGGTGCGCGGTGGACGGGTGCAGGCCGGTCGCCTGCGAGAGTTCTTTCAGGCTGACCGGATCGGCATGGTGTGCCAGTGCGTCAAGCAACGTCATCATGCGCTCGATGACCTGGATCGAGGTCTTGCCGGGGGCCTTGTCTTCTGCCTCTGCCATGGGGTAATTCGAAACCTGGTTGTCGGTCCGGTGCGTCATATCGTTGGCGCGGCGGAACTGGATGGGCAAATTTAGTGTTTCCCGATTCTATCTCACATCGTGAAAATTTCAATAGATGAAATGCCATTGCGCCTTGGTAAATCGCTCTAGCGTTGGCGGGCGAATGGTGCAGTGCAGGCCGCTTTATCCGCCACACGGCGCGCCAAGCGCGCATAATTGCGGGCATTCCGGGTCTGGAACGAGGGATAACAATGCGAGTCGGTCTGTTCGCCACCTGCCTGGTGGACCTGATGCGGCCGGAGATCGGTTTCTCCGTGCTCAAACTGCTCGAATCGGCGGGGTACGAGGTGCTGGTGCCGGAAGCGCAGACCTGCTGCGGCCAGCCGGCCTACAACTCGGGCGAGCGCGCCGCCGCCCGCGATCTCGCCGAGAAATTCCTGCGCGAGTTCGACATGTTCGACTACATCGTCGTCCCGTCGGGCTCGTGCGGCGGCATGATCCGCCAGCACTATGCCGACCTTCTGCGCGACGATCCCGAACTGAACGGCCGTTACGAGCGCCTGCGCGAGCGCGTCTACGAACTGACCGATTTCCTCGTCAACGTCGCCCGTATCGAAACCGTGCCGTCGAGCTTCGCCGGCCACGTCACATACCACGATTCCTGCGCAGGCCTGCGCGAACTGGGCGTCAAGACGCAGCCGCGCGAACTGCTGGCGAAGCTCCCCGGCGTGCAGTTGACCGAAATGCCCAACTGCGAGGCCTGCTGCGGTTTCGGCGGCACTTTCTCGGTCAAGTACGGCGACATCTCGACGGCCATCGTCGACGAGAAGTGCGCCGGCATCAAGGCCAGCGGCGCCGACGCGGTGGTGCTGGGCGACCTCGGCTGCATCCTGAATATCGAAGGCCGGTTGCGCCGCACCGGCGACAGCCGCACGCGCGTGCTCCATATCGCGCAGGTGCTGGCCGGCGACGCCTGATCTTCGCGTTCCTGTACCGATAACAAGAGACGCCCCATGCAAGTCCAGAGCATGCATTTCAAGGCCCGGGCCGGCCAGAAGCTGGCTGACCAGCGCCTGCAGCAGAACCTGAAGAAGCTCTCCACCAAGTTCGTCACGGCCCGCGCCGAGGCGTTGCACGATATCGACTTCGACGTCACCCGCGCGGCCCTCAAGGAGCGGCGCAACCGGGCGCTGGAGAATCTCGACGTCTGGCTCGCCACCTTCGAGGAGAATGCGACCCGGCGCGGCGCGACCGTGCTGTTTGCCGAAACCACCGCGGACGCAGCCAAATTGGTCGCGGATATCGCGCAGAAGCACGGCGTCAGGAAGGTCATCAAGAGCAAGTCGATGGTGACCGAGGAAATGCGCCTGAACCAGGTGCTCGGCGAAATGGGTGTGCAGAGCGTCGAGACGGATCTCGGCGAGTACATCCTGCAGATCAACAACGCCGAGCCGCCTTCGCACATCATTGCCCCGGTGGTCCACAAGGACAAGGACGAGATTGCCGACCTGTTCGCCCGCGTTCACCACAAGCCACGCCTGACCGAGATTCCGGCCATGACGCGCGAGGCGCGCGAGGTGCTGCGTCCGGAATTCCTCACGGCGGACATGGGCGTGACGGGCGGCAACTTCGTCATCGCCGAGACCGGCTCGGTGGCGGTGGTCACCAACGAGGGCAACGAGGGCATGTGCACCGTGATGCCGCGCGTCCACGTGGCCGTGACGGGCATCGAGAAGGTGCTGCCGACGCTGGAGGACCTCGCTACCGTGATGCGCCTGTTGCCGCGCTCGGCGACCGGGCAGGCCATCTCGAACTACTTCTCGCTGCTCACCGGCCCTCGCGCCGAGGGCGAGCGCGACGGGCCGGAGCATATGTACTTCGTGCTCGTCGACGGGGGGCGCAGCGGCCTGATCGGCGGCGAGTTCCAGGAGATGCTGCGCTGCATCCGCTGTGGCGCCTGCATGAACCATTGCCCGGTCTACCAGAAGATCGGCGGCCACGCGTATGGCTGGGTCTATCCGGGGCCGATGGGGAGTGTGCTGACGCCGAGCTATGTCGGCATCGCCAACGCGCTCGACCTGCCGCAGGCCGCCACGCTGTGCGGCGAATGCAACCGCGTCTGTCCGGCGTCGATCCCGCTGTCGGACCTGCTCCGCAAGTTGCGCGAGAAGCAGATGGAGCGCGGATTGCGCCCCTGGCAGGAGCGATTTGCGCTGCAGGCGTGGGCCTATGTTGCCCGCAGGCCGGCGCTCTACGCTACCATCGCGCGTCTCGGTGCGAGGCTGCTGGCCCGCCTGGGTGGACAGAGCCGCCTGATCGGCAACCTGCCGCTTGCCGGCAAGGGCTGGACCGCCACACGAGACATGCCCGCGCCGTCGGGCAAGACATTCCGCGAACTGTACAAAGAGAGGAGAGCACGCCCATGAGTGATAACCGCGACGCGCTGGCGCGAATGCGCGCCGCACTGGATGACCACCTCGCCGGCAAGCTCGGCGCAACGGCGCTGGTGTCGACCTGGCGCGAAGCCGCGACCGGGCTGACCCTGCCGCCGGTATTCGGCCAGGCGATGGACGAGTTGCTGCGGCGGATGGAGATGGCAGCCGTGTTCGCGCAGGACAGCTGTTCGTTCTCGAGTACGGCGATCACAGACCAGCTTGGACGCTGGCTGGAGAAAGCCGCGAAGGCCTGAATCAAAAACTCCCGCCTTGGCGGTAATGCCGTTCAGTTAGTGTCCTTTCTGAGGAAGCGAACGGTGTAGCGTTTGGGTAGGGCTTTAACCACACGGGGGCATTTACGCCCTCGTCGTTTTTGGACGATCGCCAACTGAAGTT
>Ga0160460_100888_pt1 | contig 12982 bp, 6 predicted proteins | sample HID1973M_E6MG_FD_108238 | JGI IMG/M metagenome (GOLD analysis project Ga0160460, IMG submission 108238) | Enriched mosquito-associated microbial communities from UW Madison campus, WI, USA - HID1973M_E6 MG | ecosystem: Host-associated > Arthropoda: Insects > Digestive system > Unclassified ... | reverse complement strand
TATATTCATCCGATGACTTTTTATCAGCTCGATATTCTATCGAATTAATAACCATTAAACTAATGAAGTCATCTGATGAATACCTGCAGTTTGCTTATATTCATCCGATGACTTTTTATCAGCTCGATATTCTATCGAATTAATAACCATTAAACTAATGAAGCCACCGGATGAATACCTGCAGTTTGCCTATATTCATCCGATGACTTTTTATCAGCTCGATATTCTATCGAATTAATAACCATTAAACTAATGAAGTCACCGGATGAATACCTGCAGTTTGCTTATATTCATCCGATGACTTTTTATCAGCTCGATATTCTATCGAATTAATAACCATTAAACTAATGAAGTCATCTGATGAATACCTGCAATTTGCTTATATTCATCCGATGACTTTATTACTTATTCTATTGAACAAATAACTAATATGAATAAAATTAAAACAGGACTTTTAGCAGTTTTAACTATTACTGCATTATCCAATTGTAAAGAAGGTAAAAAAGCAGAAGGCTTAGGCCCAATTGAATCAAAAACAATCAAATCTCACATAGCTGTTTTGGCGAATGATAGTTTACAAGGACGAAAGCCTTTTACCATCGGAGAAACCAAAACCGTAAATTACTTGTCGGCACAGTTCAAAAAAATGGGTATTGAACCAGGCAATGGAGATAGTTATGTGCAGAAAGTACCCATGGTAGAAATCACCTCTACCCCATCTGCCACAATGGAAATTACTGGTGGTAAACAAAACGTCAGCTTAAAGGCAGTGGAGGATTTTGTTGCTTTTACAAGAAGAGAGCAAGATACCATTCAACTTAAAAATTCACCCTTGGTATTTGCAGGTTATGGCGTTGTTGCCCCAGAATACAAATGGAACGATTATAAAAATCTTGATGTGAAGGGAAAAACCGTAATTGTTTTGGTAAACGATCCCGGATTTAAGTCAAATGAAAAAGGATTTTTCAGAGGAGACACCATGACTTATTACGGCCGCTGGACATATAAATATGAAGAAGCAGCGAGACAGGGTGCCGCTGGAGTCATTATTGTTCATCAGACAGAACCGGCAAGTTATGATTGGTCGGTTATAAAAAACAGCAATACCGGCGCAAAGCTGTACCTACAGGAAAAGGACAAGCACATGTCTAGATGCAAAATAGAAGGATGGATGACAGAGCAAGCTGCTGCCAAATTATTGGCAAGTGCTGGTGTTATGGGCGATATCCGTGCGTATGCCCGAAAAAAGGATTTCAAAGCCGTGCCTTTAAACCTAAATGTTTCTGTAAACCTGAGCAATAAACTAAAATATGCCACTTCGCAAAACGTAATTGCTAAGATAAAAGGCAGCAAAAGGCCAGGCGAATACATCATCTATTCAGCGCACTGGGATCATTTCGGCATTGGACCAAAAATAAACGGAGATTCCATTTATAATGGTGCTGTAGATAATGCAAGTGGTGTTGGCGCGATGTTAGGCGTAGCAAAAGCATTTCAGGATTCCAAAGAGAAACCAGAGCGATCAATTATATTTTTGGCCGTAACAGGCGAAGAGCAGGGCTTATTAGGTTCGGAATATTATGGCTCCAACCCCATTTATCCTCTAAATAAAACTGTAGCCAATTTAAATATGGATGCTTTAGGTTTCTATGGAAAAACCAAAGATGTATCCATCAAAGGAAAAGGCCAAAACGAGGTAGAAGATTATGTGGTTAAGGAATTAGAAAAGAACAAAATGATTGCAGTGGGCGACCAAAGGCCAGGTGCCGGAAGCTACTACCGCTCCGATCACTTTAATTTTGCAAAAGTGGGCGTACCGGCAATAGATATTGTAAACGGAGTGGAGAATATTGCTAAAGGTGCGGATTATGGAAAAGCACAGAAAAAAGAATATAACGAAAAACATTACCACCAGCCCTCTGATGAATATAACGACAAAATGAATGTTGATGGCTTTGCCCAAATTGCAAACATTTTATTTAATGTAGGCTTTAAGCTCAGCAATGAAACTACATTTCCCGAATGGAAGAAAGGTTCAGAATTTAAAGCCATTAGGGATAAATCGATGGGAAAATAGTTAGGATTTAATCTGATCAAAAGCATTCTTTTGCTAGAACGATCAATTAACCAATAAACGATTTTAGCCATCAATCGGTTAAAGCAATTCCAACAATTAACCAATTCCACAATTAACCGCTCCATCAATTAAACAATTTGCCAGTCTTAACATTCTAACAATTTTTCCTAAATTTGCGCCTTTTACAAATAACAATATGATTAAGAGACAGCAAATTAAAGATTTATTAAAATCGACAGCATTTGACACAGAAGTAACGGTTATGGGATGGGTTAGAACCTTCCGGAATAATCAGTTTATTGCATTAAATGACGGATCTTGCATGGGCAATATCCAGGTTGTACTAGATTTTAATAATTTACCAGAGGAGCTGTTAAAAAGAATAACAACCGGCGCTGCAATTGCGGCTACTGGTAAATTGGTAGAATCTTTAGGTAAGGGACAAAGCGTAGAAATTAAAGCAACAACTGTAGAAATTTTAGGGGATAGCGATCCCGAAAAATTTCCTTTGCAGCCTAAGAAACACAGCCTTGAGTTTTTACGCGAAATTGCGCACTTACGTTTCCGCACCAATACTTTTAACGCAGTTTTCAAAGTGCGTCATGCTTTAGCTTTTGCAATTCATCAGTTTTACAACGAGCGCGGTTTCGTGTATATGCATACACCGGTAATTACGGCAAGTGATGCCGAAGGTGCAGGTGAAATGTTTAAGGTAACCACTTTAGATTTCGACAATACACCAAGAACTGCAGATGGAAAGGTCGATTTCTCCGAAGACTTCTTTGCTAGAGCAACAAATTTAACGGTGTCTGGACAGTTAGAAGGTGAACTGGCAGCCATGGCATTCGGACAGATTTATACATTCGGCCCAACATTTAGAGCAGAAAACTCGAATACCACCCGTCACTTGGCAGAGTTTTGGATGATAGAACCTGAGGTTGCCTTTGCCGATTTAGAAGACAATATGCAACTTGCAGAAGACATGATGAAGTATGTAATCAAATATGCTTTAGACAACTGCAAGGATGAACTGGAATTTTTAAATACACGCTTGGCAGAAGAAGATAAACAAAAACCTCAAAACGAGCGCAGTGAATTTACTTTATTGGAGAAACTGGATTTCTGCTTGGCCAATGATTTTGAACGTTTAACCTACACCGAAGCAATCAGAATTTTAAAATCATCTAAACCCAATCAGAAAAAACAATTTAAATATTTAATTGATGAGTGGGGAGCAGATTTACAAAGTGAGCATGAGCGTTATCTTGTTGAAAAACACTTTAAAAAACCGGTAATTCTAACAGATTATCCGGCAGATATCAAATCGTTCTACATGCGCCAAAATGAACCGGATGCGGAAGGAAGACAAACTGTTGCTGCGATGGATATCTTGTTCCCCGGAATTGGAGAAATGATCGGTGGATCGCAACGTGAAGAACGTTTAGATCGCTTAACCAAGCGCATGGAAGACATGAATATCCCTCAGGATGAACTTTGGTGGTATTTAGATACACGTCGTTTTGGTTCTGCACCACACGCAGGTTTTGGCTTAGGCTTCGAACGTTTGGTATTGTTCGTTACCGGCATGACCAACATCCGTGATGTAATTGCTTTCCCAAGATTCCCTAAAAATGCAGAGTTTTAAACCCATAAATCCCCTAAAGGGGACTTTTATAAATTAATAAAAAAACCGTTTGAGTAACTCAAACGGTTTTTTTATTTCTAACAATCAATCGTCTTTTCGACTGGAGTGCAACGAAACGGAGAAATCTTTAAAATATAAATATTCTGTCATCTTGAGGCACGAAGGATCTGATTCATCGGAGGCAGATTAACCAATCGGTTGTTGTCTCACCACCCATCTCAGCCAAATATTCTCAACAATCAAAATAATTATTCTTCAGCCTATTATCCCTAATCATGCATGGCATCACCATACGGATTAGCGTGTGCATAATCAATTGCCGAAACTTTATAATCTGTTGGAGCAAAGCTTTTTGAGCTGCTGAGTGCCATGCCCAATTCGAAACGGGTGGGATAAGGTGTTTGCAATAAACTTCCTGCCGGAATGTATGGAAAACTTTCCAGATAGGTTTGCATAACACTTGGGCTAACCCTCCTATTGATATAAGCCCGACTCAACTGACTCGTTTCTCTCAAGCCAGCAGCACCCAAAAGCTCTACTGCACTGGCCACCGTTAAGTTGTGGAAGTTTTTAACACGAACCGTTTTATCTTCTACAACCAAGCCCTTCATTAAACTTTGGTCTTGTGTAGCAACCCCTGTAGGGCAAGTATTACTGTTACATTCCAGCGCTTGGATGCAACCTAGAGCGAACATCATGCCACGGGCGGCGTTGCACATATCTGCGCCAAGAGAAATATTCTTAACCAAATCAAAACCAGTGGCTACTTTACCAGAGGCAATAATTTTGATGTGCTTTTTAAGGTCGAAACCATTTAAAACATCGTAAACAAAGGCAACACCCTCACGCAACGGCATCCCTACAGAATTTGAAAATTCCTGTGGCGCAGCGCCCGTTCCACCCTCGCCCCCATCTACGGTAATAAAATCCGGATAAATTCCAGTTTCGATCATGGCTTTGCAAATGGCATAAAACTCACTCTTCCGTCCAATACAAAGTTTAAAACCAACTGGCTTACCATCAGATAAATCTCTTAACTTTTTAACAAATTCCAATAAGCCTATCGGCGTATTGAAGGCCGAATGTGCCGGTGGCGATAAAACATCCTTTCCTTCGGGCACCAAACGAATCCGGGCAACTTCTGGGGTTACCTTTTTTGCAGGCAACATACCGCCGTGTCCTGGTTTTGCACCTTGAGACAGTTTAATTTCGATCATTTTAACCTGATCCGTTTTCGCCCGCTCAGAATAAGCTTCATAATTAAAGGTGCCATCGGCATTGCGGCAACCAAAATATCCTGTACCAATTTGCCAGATTAAATCGCCCCCCGGCTGACGGTGATAATCACTGATTCCGCCTTCACCCGTATTATGGGCAAAGTTGCCCATTTTGGCACCACCGTTTAAGGCTAAAATTGCGTTCTGACTCAAAGACCCAAAACTCATGGCCGAAATATTATAGATACTCGCCGAATACGGCTTTTTACAATCCGGTCCGCCTACCAAAACCCTAGGATCTAAATTTAATTCGTGATGGGAAATGGCGGCAATACTATGGCTCAACCATTCATAGCCATTATCGTAAACGTTTAATTGCGTTCCAAACGGAATGGTATCATTATCTTTTTTTGCCCTTTGATAAATTAGCGAGCGGTTTAAACGACTGTACGGCGTTCCGTTGGTATCGCTTTCTACAAAATATTGGTAAACCTTTGGACGAAGTTCTTCCATGAAATACCTCAAACGTCCAAAAACCGGGTAATTTCTAACTATACTGTGTTTTGGCTGATATAAATCGTACACACCTAAAATTACAAACGGACCGGTAAAAATAAATGTCCACCATAAAAATGGATGATAAAGGCCCAACATTATGGTTAAGGCAACTAAAAATGCGGCAATCGCGACGAAAGCTTTTCTCATAATTATAGATTAGCGTATGTTTTGTTAATGCAAAGATTAGGATTATTAAACAACTGACACCATTAAATTGTTATTTTTACGCTATGCTTATTAAGATCTATCCAGAAAACCCCAACGAAAGAGCCATCGAACAAGTGGTAGAAGTTCTGAGAAAAGGGGGAATCATCATTTATCCTACAGATACGATTTATGGTTTGGGCTGTGACATTACCAATCCAAAAGCAATCGAAAAAATTTGCCGTATTCGTGGCATAAAACCCGAAAAGGCCAATTTTTCTTTTATTTGCCATGATTTAAAGCACATTTCTGATTTTATAAAACCCATTGACAATACAACTTTCCGAGTTTTAAAAAAGGCGCTTCCTGGGCCCTTTACATTTATCTTCAATGCAAACAACAACGTTCCAAAGCTTTTAAGCTCCAACAAGAAAACAGTTGGTATCCGTGTTCCAGATAATAACATCGCCCGCTGTATAGTAGAAGAACTGGGAAATCCCATCCTGTCCACTTCAATTAAAGACGACGATGAATTGATTGAATATTCGACCGATCCGGAATTGATCCACGAAAAATATGAAAATCTGGTCGATTTGGTGATTGACGGCGGCTATGGAGATAATGAAGCATCAACTGTAGTGGATTGCACCAATGGAGAATTTGAAATCATTCGGGAGGGTAAAGGAAATATCGAAGATTTTCTGTAAAAAAACAATCAAAAAAAGCCTTTCTACTCAATTCTCAATTAATTTTATCCACATTGGATTAAAATAAACTAGAAATATATAAATTTATATTTTCATTTCCTGATTACGCAATCATTTTTATCAAGCAAGCTCCTGATTTAACATCCTTGTAATATTAACTTAATATTAGCCCCCTATTTTTACATCCTAATCATCCCATATGACGACACAATTACTTCAATAAGGCTGTTATCCAGCAAAAAATCGTTTGCTATGCAAATTGGTTTCCCTTAATATTTTCAGTTAAAGCAGTAATCTCCCACATGGGATAAAATACCTGTGAATATTTAAATCGTCCAACAACCATCCTTATTCCCTCTTATGTTAAAACGCTACCACTTCAGATTAAAATCTTAATCAAAATCTTCATTAATAGCATTTTTTGCTGAACATCATGATCAAATAAGATTATAAAACATTTTATATCCCTATAAAATTTATATGAAAAAACTTTTACTATTATCTCTATTATTTACCCTGTATTTCTCTGGAACGTCGCTAGCACAGATAGCCACTTGGGATTTTACCGGGCAATCTACCCTTGCAACCTCTACCGCATCATCTTCAGATCCAGGCTTGGCCAGTGTTCCGGTTTTAACACGCGGAGCAGGTGCAGCTGCCAGTGCAGGAAACAATTCATTCAGAACGGTTGGATTTCAAAACAATGGCATTTCTGTTGCAAACACAGATTATTTTCAGGTTACGATCGCCGCCTCTGCTGGCAATAAAGTTTCTTTGTCTTCTCTAGATGCACTTTTTGCCGGAACAGCTACTTACTATGCCAATCCGGGTGTAAGCTCGCAATATGCATATAGTTTGGATGGAACAAATTTCACATTAATTGGTGCTCCATCAGCAATTACAAGTGCAACAATAGCACCCAACGCTGCCCCAACAGTAAATTTATCAGGCATTACCGCATTACAAAATGTTGCATCCGGAACCACAATAACCATTCGCTATTATGCCAGCGGACAAACCGCTACTGGTGGATGGGGATTCAATTCTCCTGCAGCCGGAAGACTGGGCTTTAGCATCGGTGGTACCGTTACCACATCCGGAACGGTTGATACCACACCACCAACCAATGCAAGCGGTTATCCAAAAACGGCTTCGATTACGAGTACAACCGTTAACTTGCTCAGCAACATCAACGAAGCAGGAAATACTTATTACGTTTTAATTCCGGCAACTGGAACGGCACCAAGCACTACAGCCCAAATAAAGGCCGGAAGAGATGGAAATAATGTGGCTGCATTTAAATCTGGCACAATTACAAATTTAGCCAATACAGATGCAACTGCAACCATTACGGGCTTAACACTGTCTACAGCTTACAGAATTTATACTGTATCAGAAGATGGTGCTACAACACCGAATGTACAAACCAGCTTTACCACTTTAAATTTTTCTACGCTTGGTGCTGCGGATATAACGCCTCCTGTTAATGCGGCCAATTATCCTAAAACCAGTAATGCAACCCTAACTTCGATTGATTTTACACACAACATCAACGAAGCAGGAACAACCTATTATGTATTGTTACCATCTGGTTCAACCGCCCCAACACCTGTTCAGGTAAAGGCTGGCCAAGATGCTACAGGCGCTGTTGTAACAAAATCAGGTTCGTTAACCAATGTTGCCAATGTAGATGCAACAGCAACCATTGGCGGTTTATCATCAGGAACAACTTATACCTTATATGTTGCAGCTCAAGACAATACCGGAAACCTACAAACGGCGGTTGCAAATTTAGATGTAACCACGACCAATCCTCCCTTGGTAAGTGCGCCAATAATCATCAGTCAATACTACGAAGGCACTTCGGTAAATAAATGGATCGAATTAACCAACTTAAGTAATGCGCCTATAAACACAGCCTCCCCTCAATTAAAACTAGCTTTATACAACATTTCTGGCGATGCTGGAAACATCAACATTACCGGAGCGCCATCTCAGATTGTAAATTTAAACTTTACCATTCCAGCACGGGGAAGCGTTTTATTGGGCAACACCGGCAATAGTAACACAGAAGTTCCATACCTAACTACCGCTAGTGCTGTATTGAATAGCAATACTGTAATCAATTTTAATGGTAATGATGGTGTTGCGCTTCTAGATGCAAACAACAATATCATCGATGCCTTCGGTCAAGGGGTAAATGCGAAGGATGTTTCTTACGTAAGAAGTTTAAATGTAACGGCACCAAGTCCAGCTTATATTGATGATGATTGGACCAGAACCCCACTTGCTACCGTACAAAACGCCATTGATGATGATGATGTAAATAGATTGGGCGTTCATTTTCCACCAAATTTACCACCATGTGCCGCACCTTCAAACCCTGCTACGGCATTGGTTTTCAGCAGCGTAACCACAAACAGCATTTCGGCAAGTTTTACAAAATCTACTGATGCAAACGAATATTTAATCATCAGAAGCTTAAATACAACCTTATCTGCACTTCCTGTTGATGGAACAGTTTACACGGTAGGTTCGGCTTTTGGAGGGGGTGTTGTAGCCAATAGAATTGTAACCAATACTTTTACGGATAATGCCCTCGCCGATGCAACAAGCTATAGTTATTTTATTATTCCCTTAAATAACATTTCATGCACCGGCGGACCAAAATATTTAACCAGCAATATTTTAACAGCTCGTCAGGCTACAAAAGCATTGTTGCCATGTGCAACACCAACTGCACAACCTACAAACTTTACCGTAACCTCATCAAATTACAATTTTATTCAGGCTGCATTTACGGCATCTACCAGCGCAGATGAATATCTCGTGGTAATGAGCACAACGAATACTTTATCTGCCGCACCGGTGAATCAGACCACATATGCGGTTGGCGATCAATTAGGTGGTGGTATCGTAGTTAAAAGAGGAACCGGAAATACTTTTATTAGAAACGGATTAAGCCAAAACACCAATTACTATTTCTTTATTTATTCAATTAATAGTGCATGTAGTGGAGGGCCATTATACTTAACCGCTCAACCGCTTTTGGGCAATTTAAAAACAGGAATTCTAGATGTAAACAAGCTGAATTTCTATTACGGAAACCTACACAGCCACAGCAGTTATTCTGATGGAAACAAAGACGATTTAACTAAAAAACCAGAGGATGATTATGCTTTCGCAAAAAAATCGATGAATCTTGATTTTCTGGGCATATCCGAGCACAACCACACTCAAGCAGGCATGTCTTTAGCCAGCTGGCAACCCGGTATTGATGCGGCCAAAAAAGCAACAACCTCTACTTTCGTTGCCATGCACGGAATGGAATGGGGCGTGATTAGTGGTGGCGGACACGTAATTGTTTATGGAATTGATTCCCTAATTGGATGGGAATCTGGAGAGAATCAGATTTATGTTCCTAAAAGTGTATATACGGGCCCGACGGGATTATTTAGAATCATCAACAGACACGGATTAAATGCGGTGGCAACCTTGGCGCACCCAAACACAACAGATTACAATAATATTTCAGCCACTTACGATTTAAGCGCTGATAGTGCAATTGTTGGAACGGCGCTAGAAAGCGGACCGGCATTTTCAACTAATGTGACTTATTCAGACCCAGCAAGCTCGATGAGTTATCTGAGTTATTACAATCGCATGCTGGCCAAAGGCTATCACCTGGGTGCGAGTATCGATCATGATAATCACAATTTAACTTTCGGAAGACACACACGGGCACGATTGGTTGTACTTGCTCCTGCACTTACTGAAAACGATTTGCTCGATGCAATCAAAAAAATGCGTTTTTATGCCTCGCAGGATTCAGCGGCGAAAATCGTTTTCACCATAAATAAACAACCTGTTGGCAGTGTATTTAAAACAGCTGGCGCACCACAAATTGAAGTCAGCTCCATTACCACAAGTCCGGTAACAAGCATTAAAATTATTTATGGAACACCCGGAAGCGGTACAAACCCGGTAGAATTAACGGCTGGCGCTTCAACAAGTTTAACCTATACGCACAATGCATTGACGAATTTAGCTACAGGTTATTATTATGCTGATATCGTAGAAGCCGATGGAAGTAGAATTATAACTTCGCCCATTTGGTATACCCGTGATGATGCAGTTGTAAAAAAAGCACAGAACATTACCTTCGCCGCAACAAGAACAGCAACCTATGGCGATGCCGATTTACCTGCAGGTGCAACAAGTGATAATACAAACATCAACATTACCTATACCAGCAGCGATACCAATATTGCAACAATCACCAATACAGATATCCACATTGTAAAAGCAGGTACGGTTACCATTACAGCGAACCAGCCGGGCGATACATTTTACAATCCGGCTGTAGCCAAGCAACAGGTTTTAACCATAAACCCAAAAACCATTAATGTTACGGCCGATGCGAAAACTAAAATAGAAGGAACGGTCGATCCTCCACTTACCTATATCTCTACTCCTGCATTGTTAGGATCAGATACGTTTAGTGGCGCATTGGTTCGCGTGGCTGGAGAAACAGGGGGCGATTATGCCATTAACCAAGGCACTTTGGCCATCAATGCCAATTATGCAATAAACTTTAAATCGGCCAACTTTCACATCACGCCTAAACCGGTGGCAACCATTTCTGGCAATACGGCACTATGCATCAACAGCACTGCTCCAACAATCACCTTTACAGGTACAAAGGGAGCCGCACCATATACCTTTACCTACAACATTAACGGCGGAACAAACAGAACGGTTTCCACAACCGGAACAAATACTATCGCTACGGTTACCGCAACAACAAGCGCAGTGGGCAATTTTGTGTATAATTTGGTGAGCGTGGCTGATGTAAATACCAGTCAGGCGCAAACGGGTACGGCTACGGTAACCATCAATCCACTTCCGGTGGTGTCCATTGGCAGCAATAAAGGCCTATCAATTTCTAAGGGCGATGTCATTATTTTAACAGCAACAGGAGGCAATCAATACAGCTGGACTGGTAGCGAAATCATTAGCGGACAAAGCACTGCAGCAGTAACCATTAGGCCAAAGCAAACTGGTACTTATAAAGTTACCGTAACCAATACCAGCGGCTGCAGCATCGATCAAACCATCAACATAACCGTAATTGATGATTATAAACTGGATGCAAGTAATGTGGTAACACCTAATGGAGATGGAATAAACGACAAGTTTATCATCAAAAACATCGATTATTATCCTAATAATACCCTTAAGATTTTCGATAAGGCTGGTCGGGTTTTATATACCAAGCATACTTACGCCAACGATTGGGACGGAACAATTAACGGAAGTCCACTTGCGGAAGGAACGTATTATTACATTCTAGACTTGGGCAGCAACTTAGGCAACTTTAAAGGTTTTATTAACATCATTAGAGACTAATTAAAAACATGAAAGCAATTACAAAAAATATAAAGCAAATTAGTCGCTTAACCCTCTTATTTGCAGCAAGCACCTTAATATTTAACAAAGCAAACGCTCAGATTTTACCTTTAAATGCACAGTATTTTCAAAATAAGTATTTGGTAAACCCATCAATGGCGGGTGTAAACGAAGGCTTTAACATCAATGGAAGTTTTAGAAAGCAGTGGTCCAACATTCCAGGCGCACCGATTACACAAAGCGTAACTTTAGATCAACAAGTAAATAAAGTTGGCTGGGGGGTAAATATCTACAACGAAAAATCGGGAGGTATCCAGCGTACCAAAGCAGTAGGAACGTTTGCCTATCACCTGCCCTTAAATGGCGAAGATCAGAAATTAAATTTCGGAGTCTCTTTTGGCGCCAGTCAGGATAAACTGGATTTGAGCAGTATTAGAAACATCGATTTCAACGATCCATCAATTGCCCGTTTTAACGATAGAGGTTATTATTTGGATGGAGATTTTGGAGTTTCCTACACTTCTAACGGATTAAATATAGAAGGAGCAGTTCCAAACATGCGTTCTGTATTCAGAAATGATGATTTAAGCTTTGCCGATAAGCCTACATTTTATTCTGCCATCAGTTATAAATTTGCCTTAGGAACAGGCTTAAACGGAATTACTTTAGAGCCCAAAGGCGTTTTTAGAGGAATCAAAAATTACGATAATTTATGGGATGCGGGCATCAACGCCAATTTTGCAAATGATAAATTATACGTGATGGCCATGTACCACAATACCGAAAATGCAACGGTTGGCTTCGGAATGAACTATAAATCTACACTTTATTTTATGGCCTATTACAACACGGCAACTTCGGCCATCAGTGGATATACCGATGGAGATTTTGAAATCAATGTAAGGGTAAACATTGGCAAGAAACCATAACCTATTGTCATTCTGAATTTGTTTCAGAACCTAAGCCTTAAAAGTTAAGCCACAGATTCGCAGATTTAAAAATCCAAGAATCTGTGGCTTTTTTCTTAAAATTAATACACTCACCTCGCAATAATGGATTGGTCTACTTAAAGAGAAACACCCCGCCCTACGGGCACCCCTCTGAAAGAGGGGAATTATAAAGCGCCTAGATCCCCCATATTCTAATATCCTTCCCCTTTAAGGAAGCAAGATTGGGCGGCTCTGAATCATAGCTCCCTCTCCTTCGGAGAGGGTTGGGGTGAGGC
>Ga0160460_100884_pt1 | contig 13012 bp, 9 predicted proteins | sample HID1973M_E6MG_FD_108238 | JGI IMG/M metagenome (GOLD analysis project Ga0160460, IMG submission 108238) | Enriched mosquito-associated microbial communities from UW Madison campus, WI, USA - HID1973M_E6 MG | ecosystem: Host-associated > Arthropoda: Insects > Digestive system > Unclassified ... | reverse complement strand
ATTGTACCTGGCAGAACTACAGGTGTGGCAATCGGGGCAGAGCCTGCATTAACCGTAAAAGGTAATATAGATGAGTTTCCTTTTGAATCGGTAATGATGTAGCGAAGTTGATGAGTTGCACCATCGTTAAAATTGATTCTTCCGCTATTTACCAGTCCACTATAAATTTTTAATGGATTTCCGGGATCAACAAAACTCTTTTGTATACTTCTTTTTGTATTTAAATAAGTAGGATAATCGATATGTGAATTAATGGCCTTGCTATCCTCAAAAGCAAAACGCTCCAGCGCAGATGTGTACACCATTTTGCCATCTAGCTCTAGTTGGATGGAATAAACGCCGTTGGTTCCGGATAAACCATTATGTCGGTCTGTTGTTACAATTCCAAATCCTACTTCGCCAGTTAAACTGACAGGGGCATTGGTTTTATAACTGCCATTAGCACCACTTATGCCTATCGCTTGTTTTGGAGTAGATTCATTAAAGGTTTTTCCATTGAGGCGATAAACATATAAGCCATGAATAACCGGAGGAATATTATCTGGAATTAAAATCCCGAAAAACTGTGGATTAATGGTTTCCTCGGTTTTTGTATCTCTAATTTCAAAATGCAAATGCGGTCCGCCAGAACTACCTCTATTACCAGACCATGCAATAATTTCGCCCTTGTGTACAGGAATTAAAGTTGCGTCAGGAAACTCGTCAATCTCAAACGATTTCTTTTCGTATTCTAGATTTTTAACAATTGTTGCGATTTTAGGGGCAAACCGCTGTAAATGTCCATACACAGTTGTAAAACCATTTGGGTGATTTATATAAAGCGCTTGGCCGAAACCGCTGTTTTGAACCCTTAATCTAGAGATGTAACCATCGGCAACCGCATAAACCGGGTAGCCCTCGCGTTGGTTGGTTCTAAAGTCAATTCCCGAGTGAAAGTGGTTGCCGCGAATTTCACCAAAAGATCCCGCTAGGGCAGGAGGCGTAATATCTAAAGGTTGTCTGAAATCCGTAATCGGATATTTATTGGTACTGAATATTTGTTGTGCCTGTAAAAAATTGGCCGTCAAAGAAAAACAAATGAGGAGAGAGGTTTTAAATAAAGTGCGGATCGGGTTTTTAATCATTCGTTATTTTACATCAAAATTTAAAAGTTGTTTGCCTTCTAACCAAGCCTCCAATTTATCTCCCTGATTGGTTTTGCCAACTCCCTCGGGCGTTCCAGTGAAAATTAAATCGCCTTTTTTTAGGGTAATGTACTGCGAAACAAAGCTGATTATCTTTTCGAACGAGAACAACAAATCTTTAGTATGTCCGTTTTGACGTGTTTCGCCATTAACTTTTAATTCGAAATTTAGATTATACAAATCTTCAAAATCACTTTTCGGTGTGAATATGCTAATTGGGGCAGAGTTGTCAAAAGCTTTGGCAAGCTCCCAGGGTAAACCTTTTTCTTTATGCTTGCTTTGAATATCGCGAGCGGTAAAATCTATTCCCAAGCCAATTTCATCGTAATAGTTAGAGGCAAATTTCTCAGCAATATGCTTGCCTTCCTTACAGATTTTTAAAACGACTTCTAACTCAAAATGAACATCATCAGAGAAATCTGGCAAATAAAAAGGTTTGTTGTCCTTCAGTAAAGCCGTATCTGGTTTCATAAAAATTACAGGAGTTGTTGGAACAGGGTTGTTTAGCTCCTTGGCATGTTCAGCATAATTACGACCAATGGCGATGATTTTCATATAAATACAGGATTTGAAATAATAAACGAGACGAAAAATCTCAATCAACCAAAAATAGAAAAGAAAATGATGTTATAAAACAGATATCCGTTTTACCTGACTTTCGGAACCCGCAACTACTCTTAAAAAGTAGATTCCAGCATTCAAACGACTAGGTAGGGCAAACGTTTTGGTTTGTTCGCCAGAATTTAAACGCTCGTTGGAAAGTGTTACCACTTCATTACCAAGCAAATCAATAATCTTAATTGTAGTTTGAGTACCATCTTTTCCAATGGATAAGATAATATTTAACTGGTCTTCAACCGGATTTGGGTATATTTTTACGATGGTTAAAAGTTTGTCTTTTGCGGTTGTTAGTGTAGCTGGCTTTGATGTTCCTGAATAAGTATTGAACATCCCCGAACCACCAATTGACATATAAAGCGGTTTATAAGGTTGAATGTTGGCTTTAATCTCAGGAATTCTACTAACTTTTTTTGTTTTTGTTTTAAGGCTAATCCTAATACTATCAGTCTGTTGCGCCCAAGAAGTAACACTGCACAGCAAAACAATGCACATTGTGCACATTATTTTAGAGAGTAGCGTTATCTTAGTGTAGAGTTTCATCAAATTGGTATCGCAAATGTATTAATTTAAAACAAAGAAATTAAACATTTTGTTTAAAAGCCATAATTTAACACAATTTAACAATAATATTTGTTTTTCATAGTGTTAAAAATACACAATAATTTGGTTGTTAAATTGTTATAGTTAGTTTACTTTTGCCGCACTAAAAATATCAACGAAGTGTCAAATCATAAAAATGTCAACGCATTAACCGCCGGCGGAGTTCTAATTAGTTTAGGAATCGTGTTCGGTGATATTGGTACATCACCCTTATATACCCTAAATGCAATCTTTACCAGTATTCTGGGTGTTAAAAAAGAACTTATTAACGGTGTAGAAAAAGTAGTCTCCTTAAATCAGCAGGCAATAACCGCTGATATTGTTCTTGGAGTATTATCTTGTATCATTTGGACGCTTACCTTACAAACCACTATCAAATATGTTATTATAACCTTAAGGGCAGATAATAAGGGTGAGGGTGGGATTTTTTCACTGTTTTCACTTGTTAGGAAAAAGGCCAAATGGCTAATTGTTCCAGCTGTTGTGGGTGGTTGCGCACTCTTGGCAGACGGAGTTATAACGCCAAGTATAACCGTAACCTCAGCCATTGAGGGTTTAACAAATAAATTTGATGTTCCGGTAGTACCCGTTGTTATTGCCATTTTAACATTACTTTTCATTATCCAGCAGTTTGGAACAAATTTGGTCGGAAAACTTTTCGGCCCGGTAATGTTTGTTTGGTTTACCGTTTTAGGCGTAGCCGGACTTCTTTTTATCATTAAAGACTTTACAATTTTAAAAGCCCTTAACCCATATTATGCCATTCATTTACTGGCCAGCAACAGTAAGGCATTTGTTATTTTAGGGGGAGTGTTTTTATGTACCACTGGGGCAGAGGCCTTGTATTCAGATCTTGGTCATTGCGGTAGAAACAACATTAGAATCAGCTGGATTTTTGTAAAACTGACCTTAATTTTAAACTATTTAGGACAGGGTGTTTGGATATTGCAGAACGAAAGTACGTTTGTTCCAAGTTCAAAAATGAATCCTTTCTTTCAGATTATATCAAGCCACTTTCAGGTTCCAATGGTTATTTTGGCCACAATGGCTGCGGTTATAGCCAGTCAGGCACTAATAAGCGGTTCATTTACTTTGATATCAGAGGCTGTTCGATTAAATCTTTGGCCTAAAATAAAAATTGTTTATCCTTCCGTATCTAAAGGACAACTATACGTTCCTTCAATTAATTTTATGCTCTGGTTGGGCTGTTGTAGCATTGTGTTTTTTTGGAAAGAATCGTCTAAAATGGATGCCGCTTATGGCCTTTCTATAACCATAGCCATGCTAATGACCACCATTTTAGTTAGTGTTTATTTGCGAAGTAAGCGGTTTCCAAAATATTTAATTGCCATTTTTATCTCCGTTTATGTTGTTATTGAAGGTACATTCCTTTTCAGTAATCTACATAAGTTTTCTGATGGTGGTTGGTTAACCGTGCTTATTGGTTCTGCACTTTTTACGGTAATGTGGAGTTGGTTTGTAGCCAGAAAAATTAAAAACCGTTTCGTTAAATACGTTGAAATTGAAGATTATTATCAGATTTTAACCGAATTAAGTGGTGATGAATCTGTACCAAAATATTCCTCTCAATTGGTGTATTTAACCAGCGCCAACTTTAAAACCGAAATCGAATCTAAGATTATTTATTCCATTATTCAGAAAGAACCCAAACGTGCGGATGTATATTGGTTGGTTCACGTTGATGTAATGGATGAGCCATATACATTAGATTACAAAGTTGAATTCTTAATTCCCGGAAAGTTAATTCGGATAGATTTTAGGCTAGGCTTTAGAGTTGAGCAACGTGTAAATCTACTATATCGCAAGGTTGTTGAAGAATTGGTTAAAAACGGGGAAATTGACATCACAAGTCAGTATACTTCGTTGAATAAACATAAAATTGCTGGCGATTTCCGTTTTGTTCTTTTGGAAAAACATTTGTCAAAATTCACCAAACTGAGTTTTTATGAGAGAACTATTATGGATTACTACTTCATTTTAAAGAAACTGAGTTTATCGGAAGAACGAAGTTTTGGATTGGACAGCAGTTATGTTGATGTTGAAAAAGTGCCCTTAATTTTCGTTACTCCCGATGATATTGAGTTGCACAGATTGCCAGTATAATTGATGAGAAGACTTGTTTTAATATTTGCGATTTGTCTTTTTATTATTGGCCCCATAGCGAAAATTTCGCATTGGCCACATGAAGATAAATATGTAATTGCTTCAATTACAGGATTGGTCTTAGTAACGGTTATGGCTTTCGTGAAAAAGAAAGATTAAGAATACATCATAAAAATCCCTCATCTTTTAAAGATTGAGGGATTTCTTTTTTTTCTCCAGCTTTTGCTTAATCCTTAACCTTTTACTGTTGATGATGTATTAATAGGTTATATTTTGTTAAACTAACTCTGAACCTGAGCCAATTTACTATGCCTATAACCATATGCAAAGTAAACAACAAGGCCAATAACCAGCCAAATTCCAAACCCAATCCAGTTCGAAATGCCAAGTTCGCACATCATATATAAACAGCTAATCAATCCTAAAACGGGAATTAGGGATAGGTTTTTAGTGATGCAATAATAGGTGATGATTACGCAGATAATTAAGAAAATCCACATCGGAATTTTGTGTTTAAATAATCCCCAGCCACTTTCATATTTCTTTTCTATCGAAACTTTTGAGGCAGAAATAAACTGCTCATAACGATCGGTGGGCAAAGCACTTAAATAAGATTCGGCATCTACTTTATCTGTTAAAATTAATTGCGGCGCTGCATTCTTTATGATTTCTTCCTTAACAATTTTAAGTTCATCTCCATTTAGTGAGGTTACAAAAGTTACCGTTTCAATGGTTTTAGGCGAGTTTAATAGGAATGCCTTTGTCTCCTTGCCATATTTTGTAAACGCAAAAGCTATTGTGGCAACAAAAACAATTGGAATAATATATTTACTGTTTGCATAAGGAATTTTAAATTTCCCACGCTGTACATCTGGTCTATTTTGAAGCACCAATACGCCAGCACAAACCAGTACAAAAGCAAATAATGTTCCGATAGAACAAAGATCCGTTACAATGGTTAAGTTCATAAATAACGATGGAACTGCAACCACAAAGCCTACAACAATTGTAGCAAAAGATGGTGTCTTATATTTAGGGTGAATCCTCGAAAAGGCCTTTGGCAACAAGCCATCTCTACTCATGCTCATCCAAATTCGGGGTTGCCCCATCTGGAAAACCAAAAGCACGCTTGCCATGGCAAATACGGCGCTTACGGCAATAATCCCACTCATTAATTTTAAATCAATTTGATCAAAAACAAATGCCAATGGATCGCCAACCGCCAAAGTATCTGATTTTACTATTCCTGTTAAAACCAGGGCAATGGCTACATATAAAATTGTACAAATGATAATGGCCCACATCATACCTCGTGGCAAATCCCGCTGCGGATTTTTACATTCCTCAGCCGTTGTAGAAATGGCATCGAAACCTATGTAGGCAAAAAATACGGCTGATACGCCCTTTAGTACTCCGGATACGCCATTTGGTGCAAATGGATTCCAGTTTTTGGTATCTACATAAAATATTCCAACGGATAATACTAAAAGGATAACCGCCAATTTTACGACCACCATGGCATTACTTGCATTGCGACTTTCTTTCATTCCACGGTAGATTAACCAGGTAATTAGAATAATGATCCCCAATGCAGGAATATCGGCCACTAAGTGAAAACTTCCAATTAATGGAGCTGTTAGCCATGCGTTATTGGCTAATGCGGTGGCAGCATCTAAGTCGGCAATATTTTTCCCAGCAGCAAGAAGTGCTTCGGCATGCTTATGTCCGTTATAAGCGCTGAGGTAATCCATAGTCATCCAATCTGGAACATGAATGCCATTTATCCCAAGAAAGGGTATTTTTATTGTGGAGAGGAGCCCTGTAAAATAGTCGGACCAAGAAATGGCAACCGTAATGTTTCCAATGGAATACTCCATTATGAGCGACCAACCAATAATCCAAGCAATTAATTCTCCAAAGGCAACATAAGAATAGGTATAGGCACTTCCAGAAACTGGAACCATCGAAGAAAATTCTGCATAAGCAAATGCCGCAAAACTACAAGCAACTGCTGTGAAGATAAATAGAAAAATTACAGCTGGACCTCCATCTGCACTTGCTTTACCTATCGTGCTGAAAATACCCGCACCAATAATTGCTGCAATACCAAATGCGGTTAAATCGCGAACGCCTAAAGTTTTATGAAGTGAGTTTTCATGGTCGCCATAACCGTTTGCCGCATCTTGTAGTATTTTGGAGATAGACTTCTTTCTAAATAGCTTTTCGAACATCGTAATTTGCTTGTTGTATTCTTCAAACTTAAAAAAATATCGTTTAAAAACCGCTAATGGACTATATAAATTTCATAACACCCCAATTGCCAGTAAATTATTTGGTGGGTGTGCAATAAAAAGAAGATTTCTTTAAGAAAAGTCAAAATCCCTAATTATTTGCTAACCATAAATGTTTGTTTGAATCGCATAATTTTATAGTTATATAAAATTTTACTTTTGCGCCTCACGATAATTCAAATGATAATATTCACCTCAATTATTCATTTGATTTAAAATAGAATTCAGATAAAATATTATGGCACCGGCATCTGTGAATATCAAATACATAAAAGAAAAACATCAAAGTTTGGCAACATTGCTGGCATTTGCACTGATCCCACTTTCGGGCTTTGCCACTGATATTTACATTCCTTCTTTACCAACAATGGCTGGAGAAATGAATGTTAGCAGTATTCAGGTTCAACTTACTTTGAGTATATTTTTAATCAGTTACGGAGTTTCACAACTTTTTATCGGAAGTGTTCTAGATAGTTTCGGACGCTATAAAATTGGTTTATATTCACTGTTGATTTTTGCCGCATCCAGTATAATTATCGCAACAACCCACAATATTTATCTGATCTATTTAATGAGGGTTGTCCACGGATTAACTGTTGGAGCTATCGTTGTTGCCAAAAGAGCTTACTTTGTTGATTTATTTAGTGGCGATACGCTAAAGCATTATTTAAGCCTGTTTTCTATTATTTGGTCAACCGGGCCGATTGTAGCACCCTTTATTGGCGGTTATTTGCAAAGTGCTTTTGGCTGGGAATCTAATTTTTACTTTTTAGCAGGTTTTGCGCTGGTTTTCGCTCTTCTAGAATTTCTTTTCAGTGGAGAAACGTTAAGGCATTTCACCGATTTTCAGTTTAAGAAAATTACAGATATTTATCTCAGCATGATTAAAACCACAAGCTTTACATTGGGAATTGTTATGCTCGGTTTGGCTTACTGTATGGTTATGGTTTACAACATGACAGGCCCTTTTATTATTGAGCACCAATTGCATCTTTCTCCAATTGTTGCAGGCTACAGTTCGTTGGTTTTAGGTTTTGCCTGGATGGTTGGCGGATTTATTGGTAAAGCCACTATTAATAAACCATTTTTTAAACGCTTGGCCATAAATTCTTTAATGCAGGTGGTTTTTGTAGTGCTAATGATTATCAGTTTAAATTTTATTTCGAATCTATTTTCACTGATATTCTTTGCCTTTATTATTCACATTGGAGCTGGGTATACATTTAACAATTACTTTACTTTTTGCTTGAGTAAGTTTCCTAAAAATGCGGGAATTGCAGGTGGGTTAACGGGAGGAATAACTTACGTTATTGTGTCTTTTTTGAGTTACGGAATTGTGAATGTACTGCCTGCAAAAGATGAAAGAAACCTAAGCTTTAGTTATTTGATTATGATAATAATCTCCGTTTTGGTTATGATTACCATATTGAAACTCAGAAAAAGGGATGAAGTTTTGGCGTAATTAACCACAGGTGCACAAAGATGTGAAATCTGCATCTAACTTTTCTGCAGATCAAATCTTGGTTAAATAAAAAAAGTCGCAGCACTATGCTGCGACTAGATTTTTTATAACTGGGTTAATCCCTTTTATCTGTGGTTAAACTTCACTAACCCAATTTCTGCAATTCTTCTTTGACAAAACTGGCCAATTCTTTCACATATTCTGCACTGAAATCAAATTTGATTCCTGCGGTTTCATAAATTTCATTCATTGGTTTAGTGTAGCCCAAAGCCAAAGCCGCTAAGTATTGTTCTAATGCTTTTTCTGGATTTTCCTTGTAATTTTTCCAAACTGCAATGGCGCCCAATTGTGCAATTGCATATTCAATATAATAGAAAGGCACTTCAAATAAATGCAATTGTTTTTGCCAAACATTTCCAAACTCGTGCTCAAGCCCGTCCCAATTGGCAAATCCTGCACCAAAGCGGTTGTAAATTTGTTTAAAGGTTTCTTCTCTATCTGCTGCGGTATGATTTGGATTGGTGTAAACCCAATGCTGAAATTGATCTATTACCGCAACCCAAGGCAAGGTTTTTAAAACATCGGCAAGCTGTTCTTTTTTTGCACGATTCAATTCTTCAGGATTATCAAAATAAACATCCCAATTGTCCATGGATATTAATTCCATACTCATCGAAGCCAGTTCTGCAACTTCAGATGGACAGTGCTTAAAATCGTTTAATTCTAAATTTGCCGTTAAAAAGGTATGAATGGCATGGCCACCTTCGTGTACCATTGTGGTTAAATCGCGTAGCGAGTTAGCCGAGTTCATAAATATAAACGGTGCTCCGGTTTCTGCCAAAGGATAATTGTAACCGCCTGGTGCTTTGCCTTTTCTGCTTTCTACATCAAACAGGTTATTGGCTTTCATGGTTGCCAATTTTGCGCCAAGTTTTTCATCAATCGCATTAAAGCAGGCAATGCTTTTATCAATTAATTCTTCGCCGTTGTTAAAGGGTTTCAAAGCTGGTTTTCCGCTTATGCTTACCTCTAAATCCCAAGGTTTTAAAATATCCAAGCTTAATGCTTCGCGACGTTTTTCTGCTTGCTCTTTTAGGATTGGAACAATTTCTTTTTCAATAGCATTTGCAAAATCATAACAATCCTGCGGTGTATAATCAAAACGGCCTAAAGCTTGAAACATATAGTCGCGATAGTTTTCAAAACCTGCATTTAAAGCAACCTGATTACGTAGCCGGATCAATTCATCATATAAAATATTCAAATCGTCTTTGTCTACCAATCTCCGTTGCTGAATGGTTTTCCATGCATTTTCGCGAACCTCGCGGTTTAAATCTTTAACAAAGATTGATGCCTGTTCCAACGTATATTCCTGGCCATTAATTTCGACGCTCATTGCGCCGGTTATACCCTGATATTTCTGTTGTTTAACCTGAAGCTCAGTAAACAGTTCTATATTTTCGTCGCGATAAAGTTCTAAAGCTTTCTTAATTGCTCTGCTGTAAACAAAGAATTTTTCCTTGTCCAGCTCATCCATATAAGGGCTTTCAACAAATTTTTTGTTTAATTCGTTGGCCAATGGAGAAATCTTCGGATCGATCTCAGTTGCGAAGTATTGGAAATTTTTAACCAACTCCTCATTTGCCGTATCGCAGCTCATTTTAATGTATCTCCAAGCGAAGTCTTCTTCCAATGCGGCTTCCAGTTCAGAACGGTCTCTCAGCCACTGTTCTAATTCACTAACGTTATTAAGCTCACGGTTTTGTAATTCGGTAAAAAGCGGTTCAAGACTATCCCATGTTATGGCTAAATCTTGTGGAATATATGTTCTAGGTTTTTTGCTAATAATCATACTATGAAATTCTATTATTTTTATCTATTTCTCAAATATGCATCAAGTAGAAAGCATATTGCAAAAACTACAGAAGCCATTCCATTTGTAGTGGCGAATGCTCTATTTACTTTGCTTATATCATTCGGCTTAACCAACAGATGCTGGTAGGTTAATGCAAAACAGAAAAATACTACGCCTATGTAATATACCCAACCAAAAGAATTTGGCATCAAAAATATGGGTGCAATTACGCAAGTTGCAGAGAAAATGTGCAATACAACGGAAACATTAAGTGCATTTTTTATGCCAAGCGCCGATGGAATAGAGTGTAAATTTTCTTCTCGGTCGAAATCCTCATCCTGTAAGGCATAGATAATATCGAAACCACTTACCCAAAATAGCACGGCAAAAGAATACAAAACAGGTACCAATGCAAAATGACCAGTTACTGCAATGTATGCGCCGATGGGAGCAAGCGATAAACCCAAACCCAAAACTAAGTGACAAAGTGCTGTGAATCTTTTTGTATAGCTGTAAAATAAAACAACAAACAGGGCTATTGGTGATAGGTAAAAGCAAAGACTGTTAATGAAAAAGGTACTGATTACAAAAAGTACACAATTGGCAATTACAAAAACCAAAGCTTCGTTTGCAGAAACCTTACCCGCAGGGATGTCACGCATTTTTGTACGGGGGTTTTTCGCGTCGATATTTCGATCTAAATAGCGATTGAATGCCATTGCCGAATTACGGGCAAAAACCATACAAAGTAAAACTAAAATTAGCTTTTGCCATTGAAATGGGCTTTCTGTTGTAGTTACACCCAAAAAGAAGCCAATCATAGCGAAGGGCAATGCAAATATGGAATGTGCGAATAATACGAGTGAAAAGTATTTTTTCATTTATCAAAACTTCTTGTAATCCATTGGCATAACAAAATCTTTGTTTACTTCATGAATGAAACCCAAAACCTCATCTTTTCCGGTTCCTTTTTCTGCAGAAGAAACAAAAGTTGATGGAATTTCCTCGAAGAATTCCCCTAGCTTTTTCTTAAACGAAGCAACGTTTTTTTGAGTGGTTGTCATACCCTGTTTATCGGCTTTCGTAAATATTAAAGAAAAAGGAATCTGCTTTTCGCCCAGCCAGTAACAAAATTCAATGTCGATTTGTTGAGGCTCTAAACGGCTGTCTATTAAAACAAAAACACATTGTAAGCTTTCTCTTTTAGTAATGTAAGCACGGATAAATTTTTCCCATTTTTCTCTACTTGTTTTTGAAACCTTAGCATATCCATATCCAGGCAAATCGACAATATACCAAGATTCATTAATTAAGAAATGATTAATTAACTGGGTTTTCCCTGGTCGTTGAGAAGTTTTTGCTAAGCCATGTTGATTAACCAGCATATTTATTAAAGAGGATTTGCCCACGTTTGAGCGACCTATAAAAGCGTATTCTGGCATTACCGGTGGTGGTAGAGCCGAAACTTGGGTGTTGCTGCAAACAAATGTTGCTGTTTTGATAACCATTTGGCAAAGGTAGGGTTTTGAGTCGGAAGTCCGAAGACCGAAGTCGAAGGTTCAAAATCATTACATCTCAGAAATGTAAACTTTCTATTGATTATCTATTTTGCTTCCATAATGAGCATGTTGTGTTTGAGACTTCGGACTACAGACTAAAGACTCCCGACTTTTTATTTATCTTTGCCACACATCATGAATCAGAATATCACTCCATATCAAGCTGCAGATGCGACCAAAAAAGAGCAGGTTGCAACCATGTTTAATAACATTTCGGGCACTTACGATTTCTTAAATCATTTCCTTTCCTTAGGCATTGACGTTTTATGGCGCAAGAAGGCAATAAAGGAACTCGTTTCAATTCAGCCTAGAATAATGCTTGATGTTGCAACGGGTACGGGAGACTTTGCTTTTGAGGCAATCAAGAAACTACATCCAGAAAAGGTAGTTGGTGTAGACATTTCTGAAGGCATGCTAGAAGTTGCAAAAAAGAAAATTAACGAACGCAGTTTGCATGAAATCTTTTCCGTTCAATTGGGCGATTCTGAGGGTTTGCATTTCGAGAATGATACTTTTGATGCCATTACCGTTGCATACGGTGTTCGCAATTTCGAAAACCTTGAAAAAGGTTTAAGTGATATGTTTAGGGTATTAAAACCCAATGGCAAAATTGTAGTATTGGAGTTTTCTAAACCTAAAGCCTTTCCTGTTAAGCAATTGTATAGTTTTTATTTTAAACAGGTTACTCCATTCTTCGGAAAACTGTTTTCAAAAGACAGTAGGGCATATACGTATTTGCCAGAATCTGTCGCGGCCTTTCCGGATGGAAATGATTTTACAACATTAATGGAAAAAGTGGGCTTTAAAAGTACCAAACAGAAAATTTTAACGTTTGGAATAAGTTCGATATACACCGGCACTAAATGATCAGAAAATTAAGCCTCATAATCTCCCTCTTTACGATTTCTACAACTGCTTTTGCCCAAAACTGGGGCGGGGGTGTAGATGATGAGGATTGGACTTGGGGTTTTAACTTTCAATACATATCTGCAGAGTATAAAATTCTAAAAAAACCAACCTGGCGAAACATTTACCTCGACCCTTTGGATGGTTCTCCAGTAACATCAGCACCGATTTCCATCTCTAGCCCTCCCTCTCAAGGCTTTGGATTGGGCTTTGTAATGAATAGAAACATCAGCGATAATTTCGATATCCGGGCTACGCCATCTTTAATTTTTAGCGATCGGGTGGTCCGATATGAGTATGAGCCGCTTCCTCCGGTTGATTTGGGCAATGGACAGACTAAAAGCTTTCAGTCTTCAATCGATAAAAAGATTCAATCGACTATGTTCGAATTCCCTTTGGGCTTGAAGGTT
>Ga0160460_100876_pt1 | contig 13063 bp, 9 predicted proteins | sample HID1973M_E6MG_FD_108238 | JGI IMG/M metagenome (GOLD analysis project Ga0160460, IMG submission 108238) | Enriched mosquito-associated microbial communities from UW Madison campus, WI, USA - HID1973M_E6 MG | ecosystem: Host-associated > Arthropoda: Insects > Digestive system > Unclassified ... | reverse complement strand
CGAAGGTCTGGTCGGTCTGGTCGGCACGCGTGAAGAACCCCTGAACCTCGAAAACGCCGCGGATCACCCGCGCTACCGCTACTTCGCCGAAACCGGTGAAGAGCGCTTCGCTTCGTTCCTCGGCGCGCCGATCATCCACCACCGTCGCGTCGTCGGCGTGTTGGTGATCCAGCAAAAGGAGCGCCGTCAGTTCGACGAGGGTGAAGAAGCCTTCCTCGTGACCATGAGCGCGCAGCTCGCCGGCGTTATCGCCCACGCCGAAGCCACCGGCTCGATCCGTGGCCTGGGCCGTCAGGGCAAGGGCATCCAGGAAGCCAAGTTCGTCGGCGTGCCGGGTTCGCCGGGCGCAGCGGTCGGTACCGCTGTGGTCATGCTGCCACCCGCCGACCTCGATGTTGTGCCAGACAAGACCATCACCGACATCGACGCCGAGCTGGGGCTGTTCAAGACCGCCATCGAAGGCGTGCGTGCCGACATGCGCACCTTGTCCGCCAAGCTCGCCACGCAGTTGCGTCCGGAAGAGCGGGCCTTGTTCGACGTCTACCTGATGATGCTCGACGATGCTGCCCTGGGCAGCGAAGTCACCACCGTGATCAAGACTGGCCAGTGGGCCCAGGGCGCATTGCGCCAGGTGGTCACCGATCACGTCAACCGTTTCGAATTGATGGACGACGCCTACCTGCGCGAGCGTGCGTCCGACGTCAAGGACCTCGGTCGACGCCTGCTGGCTTACCTGCAGGAAGAGCGGCAGCAAACCCTGGTCTATCCCGACAACACCATTCTGGTCAGCGAAGAACTGACGCCGGCGATGCTCGGCGAGGTGCCGGAAGGCAAGCTGGCCGGCCTGGTCTCGGTACTCGGCTCGGGCAACTCCCACGTGGCGATCCTGGCCCGCGCCATGGGCATCCCGACGGTGATGGGCCTGGTGGACCTGCCGTACTCCAAGGTCGACGGCATCCAGATGATCGTCGATGGCTACCACGGCGAGGTCTACACCAACCCCAGCGACGTATTGCGCAAGCAGTTCGCCGAAGTGGTCGAGGAAGAAAAGCAACTGGCCCTGGGCCTGGACGCCTTGCGCGACCTGCCTTGTGTCACAGTCGACGGCCACCGCATGCCATTGTGGGTCAACACTGGCCTGCTGGCGGACGTGGCGCGGGCGCAGAAGCGTGGCGCGGAAGGCGTCGGCCTGTATCGCACCGAAGTGCCGTTCATGATCAACCAGCGCTTTCCGAGCGAAAAGGAACAACTGGCGATCTACCGTGAACAACTGGCCGCGTTCCACCCGCAGCCGGTGACCATGCGCACCCTCGACATCGGCGGCGACAAATCGCTGTCGTACTTCCCGATCAAGGAAGACAACCCCTTCCTCGGCTGGCGCGGCATTCGCGTCACCCTCGACCACCCGGAAATTTTCCTGGTGCAGACCCGCGCCATGCTCAAGGCCAGTGAAGGCCTGAACAACCTGCGCATCCTGCTGCCGATGATTTCCGGCACCCACGAGCTGGAAGAGGCCCTGCACCTGATCCACCGAGCCTGGGGCGAAGTACGTGACGAGGGCTGCGACGTACCGATGCCGCCGATTGGCGTGATGATCGAAATTCCTGCGGCGGTGTACCAGACCAAGGAACTGGCGCGGCAGGTGGACTTCCTCTCAGTCGGTTCCAACGACCTGACCCAGTATCTGCTGGCCGTGGACCGCAACAACCCGCGGGTGGCTGACCTTTACGATTATCTGCACCCGGCGGTGCTGCAGGCGCTGCAGAACGTGGTGCGTGATGCCCACGCCGAAGGCAAGCCGGTGAGTATCTGTGGTGAGATGGCGGGTGATCCGGCGGCGGCGGTGTTGTTGATGGCGATGGGGTTCGACAGTCTGTCGATGAACGCCACCAACTTGCCGAAGGTGAAGTGGATGCTGCGTCAGATCAACCTGAGCAAGGCCAAGGATTTGCTGGCGGAGTTGATGACTATTGATAACCCGCAAGTTATCCACAGTTCGCTGCAGTTGGCGCTGAAGAATCTTGGGTTGGCGCGGATGATTAATCCGGCTTCGGTGAAGACCCTCTAAAAGATCGCAGCCTGCGGCAGCTCCTACAGGTCACGCCCACCCTGTAGGGGCTGCCGAAGGCTGCGATCTTGGATTTTTATATCCACCTCTCCTAAATGCCCCCCATACGGCCCGAAACTGCGCTCAACCACCTGTCGCGACCCATCCGCCTGCACAATCAACGCCGTACTCGCCCGAGTCCCATAACTCTGGCTGGCAATAAACACGCTCGACAACAACGTCTCGGTCGCCAGCCCAACCCCGGTGTCCGGCAATTCGGCAAAGGGCGCCGTCTGCGCATCGGCCAATAACGCCAGCAACGCCTGAGGCTGCGGATCGTCGAGCACTTCGCTCAACGCCGCTCTGGCCTTGAGCAGTTTCGGCCATGGCGTATCCAGCCCGGCGTTCGACAGCCCGTAGACCCCCGGTTCCAGCATCACCGCCTCTGCATCCCGGGCATTGAAGTGCCAAAGCTCGCTATTGTTGCCTACCAGAAGATTAAATCCGCCATATTCCAGCGAACGGGCGACAACGTCGTCCAAATAGTCGTCAATAGTCAGTTCACCGGTGAGAAACCTCGCCACCAGTTCGCCGCGAGACTTGCGTCCGGGTGGTCGATGGGGATCGCGGATATTGGTCAATGCGGCGAAGCGTCCGTTGGCGCCGATGCCCAGCCAGGTGCCCCCCGCTTCCAGGTCGCGCCCAGCGTACACATGGGGTGCTTCAGGCCACGACGCCAGCGGCAGGCTGGGGCGGGCGTAGAACTCGTCGCGGTTGGCCGCAACGATCAGCGGCTGGGCATGACCCGGGCGCCAGGCGAAAACGATCAGGCACATAAGGCGGTCCTTGTTTGTTTTTTTGCCCACTCTACGCAGACATCGCCCGCTCTTCCATCGCCTCCAGTGGAGCTTGAGGCCATGCATCCGTTACCATGCCGCTCTTATTCGGGGAGGCGGCCATGGAATTTCTGCTGTATCTGGCGCTGGGCGCCTGCGCAGGCGTGCTGGCCGGGTTGTTCGGCGTGGGCGGCGGGATCATTATCGTCCCGGTGCTGGTGTTCAGTTTCACCTTACAAGGCTTCGACCAGACGATCCTGACCCACCTGGCGGTCGGTACATCCCTGGCGACCATCATCTTCACCTCGATCAATGCGGTGCGTGAACATCATCGCCGTGGCGCCGTGCGCTGGCCGATCTTCATGTGGATGACCGTCGGCATCCTGATGGGCGCCGGGTTCGGCGCCCTGACCGCCGAAGCGATTTCCGGGCCCAACCTGCAAAAGATCATTGGCGTGTTCGCTTTGGTAATCGCCGCGCAGCTGGCGCTGGACCTCAAACCCAAGGCCAGCCAGACCGTACCGGGTAAATTCGGCCTGACCGTGGCGGGCAGTGTGATTGGCTGGGCCTCGGCGATTTTCGGCATTGGCGGCGGTTCGTTGACCGTGCCGTTCCTGACCTGGCGCAGTGTGCCGATGCAGCAGGCCGTGGCCACTTCATCGGCCTGCGGGCTGCCGATTGCCCTGGCCAGTGCACTGAGTTTCATGATTCTGGGCTGGCACGATCCGTTGCTGCCGGCCCATAGTCTCGGTTTCATTTATTTGCCGGCGCTGCTGGGCATTGCCCTGACCAGCATGGTGTTCGCCCGCTTCGGTGCGCGATTGGCCCACAGCCTGTCGCCCAAGTTGCTGAAAAGGCTGTTTGCCGCTTTGCTGTTCTGCGTCGGCCTGAAATTCCTGCTCTGACGCACCGCGCAATCCTGGCTTAATCCCGACGTGGCAGCTTCACCCGGGCATTTTTAGATTTGAACGCTAACGAGGAGTCGCAATGCTGCCTTACCCGCAGATCGACCCGGTGGCCTTGGCCATCGGTCCGCTGAAAATCCACTGGTACGGTCTGATGTACCTGATCGGCATCGGCGGCGCCTGGCTGCTGGCGTCCCGCCGCCTGAACCGCTTCGACCCGACCTGGACCAAGGAGAAGCTCTCCGACATGGTGTTCTGGATGTCGATGGGGGTGATCGTCGGTGGTCGCCTGGGTTATGTGCTGTTTTATGATCTGAGCGCCTACCTGGCCAACCCGACGCTGATTTTCGAAGTGTGGAAGGGCGGCATGTCGTTCCATGGCGGGTTCATCGGCGTGATGCTGGCGGCGTTGTGGTTCGGTAAAAAGAACAACAAGTCGTTTTTCCAGCTGATGGACTTTGTCGCGCCGATGGTGCCGATTGGTCTGGGTGCCGGGCGGATCGGCAACTTCATCAACGCCGAGCTGTGGGGCAAGGCGACCGATGTACCGTGGGCGATGGTGTTCCCGCCGTTCAGCGATCCGGCGCAATTGCCGCGTCATCCGTCGCAGCTGTATCAGTTCGCCCTTGAAGGCGTGGCGCTGTTCCTGATCCTGTGGCTGTTCTCGCGCAAGCCGCGCCCAACCATGGCGGTATCGGGGATGTTCGCGCTGTTCTACGGCATTTTCCGTTTCATCGTCGAGTTCGTCCGCGTGCCGGATGCGCAACTCGGCTATCTGGCCTGGAACTGGCTGACCATGGGGCAAGTGCTCTGCGTACCGATGATCGTCGGCGGTCTGTTCCTGATCTGGCTGGCGTATCACCGCGCCCCGGCAACCCCGGCGACCGCTGTATAAATTCGAATCCCGGGTTTACGACCCGGGCTTCAAGGACACAGGTAACTCATGAAGCAATATCTCGAACTGGTCGCCCACGTCATCAAGAACGGCACCAGGCAGGCCAACCGCACTGGCGTGAACACCATCAGCTTTCCCGGTGCGATGCTGCGTTATGACCTGCAGGAAGGCTTTCCGGCGATTACCACGCGCAAGATGGCCTTCAAATCCGCCATCGGCGAGATGTGCGGGTTCCTGCGTGGCGTGAACAATGCGGCTGAATTTCGTGCCCTGGGCTGCAAGGTCTGGGACCAGAACGCCAACGAAAACGCGCAATGGCTGGCCAATCCGTTCCGTCAGGGTGCAGACGACCTGGGTGAGATCTACGGCGTGCAATGGCGCAAATGGCCAGCGTACAAGCAGATCCCGGTCAGCAACAGTGCCGCCATCGAGCAGACGCTAGCACAAGGCTATCGCCAGATCGCCGAAGGCGAAGAGAACGGCCAATCCTATGTGGTGCTGTACAAAGCCATCGACCAGGTGCGCCAGTGCGTCGACACCATCATCAACGACCCGGGCAGCCGCCGTATCCTGTTCCACGGCTGGAACTGTGCGCAACTCGATGAAATGGCCTTGCCGCCGTGCCATCTGCTGTACCAGTTCCACCCTAATGTCGAGACCAAAGAGATTTCTTTGACCCTCTACATTCGATCCAATGACTTGGGCCTGGGCACGCCGTTCAACCTCACCGAGGGCGCCGCGCTGCTGAGCCTGATCGGTCGCCTGACCGGTTACACGCCGCGCTGGTTCACCTATTTCATCGGTGATGCCCACGTCTACGAAAACCACCTGGACATGCTCAACGAGCAGCTCAAGCGCGAGCCGTTCCCGATGCCGAAACTGGTGATTTCCGACCGCGTGCCGGAGTTTGCCAAGACGGGCGTGTATCAGCCGGAGTGGCTGGAGAAGGTGGAGCCGGGCGACTTCTCGCTGGAGGGCTACCAGCACCACGCGCCGATGACGGCGCCGATGGCGGTATAGAAGGCAACCACAACACCTGTGGGAGCGGGCTTGCCCGCGATAGCGATATGTCAGTCACATCAATGCTGGATGTGCCGCCGTCATCGCGGGCAAGCCCGCTCCCACAGGGTTTTGTGTCTTCATTAGTGGCCGTGACTACGGCCCACATGAGAATGCTCTACCTCAGGCGCCACCACCCCGCCACTCACTTCCAGTCGCTGCAGAATCGCGCATTGATCCACCCCCGCCCCTTCGTCGCAGCGTTGTCGCAATTCGAGCAACTGCTTCTCCAAAGCCAGCAAGCCATCAATCCGTGCCTTCACATGATGAATGTGCTCGTCGATCAGCGCATTGACGCTCTCGCACTGATCCTGCGGGCTGTCGCGAAAAGCCAGCAGGCTGCGAATCTCTTCGAGGGTCATGTCGAGGGTGCGGCAGTTGCGGATGAACGTCAGCCGTTCGGCGTGGGCCTGGGTGTAGACCCGGTAATTGCCATCGCTGCGGGCGGGTTCTGGCAACAGGCTTTCGCGCTCGTAGTAGCGGATGGTTTCCACGGCACAATCGGTGAGTTTCGCCAGCTCTCCAATCTTCATCGCGACAATCTCCAAACAGGTGCTTGACCCTGTAGCGGCTACAGGGTCTTAACTAGACAACAGGCACTCTTATGGACGCGATCAATGAGCGATTCCCTGCACTCTCCCGAACCCGGGGCTGTCGACAATAACAGCCGCAAGCTGCAAGCGGTGCAAAAGCACGACCATGGCGGTCACGGTGATTCCTGTTGTTCTGCAAAAATCGCGGCGCCTGAGTTGATCAAGCTGAGCGATTCGCCGAAAAGTGGCGCTCGGCTGAGTCGATTTCGCATCGAAGCGATGGATTGCCCCACCGAGCAGACTCTGATTCAGGCCAAGCTAAGCAAACTGACAGGCGTGCATCAGCTGGAGTTCAATCTGATTAATCGGGTTTTGGGTGTGACCCATGATTTGCCCGCTGATGAGCTTATTGTCCAGGCCATCCAGTCCCTCGGCATGCACGCGGAACCCTTGCTGGAGGGTGGCGAGGCCGTTGCGCCAGTCCCGGATAAAAAACCGTGGTGGCCGCTGGCGCTGTCCGGTGTCACTGCGTTGCTGGCCGAGGTCATCCACTTTACCGATGCAGCCCCCGGTTGGGTGGTGGCAATCATCGCCCTGGTTTCCATTCTCAGTGGTGGCCTGGGCACGTATAAAAAGGGCTGGATCGCCCTGAAAAACCTCAATCTGAACATCAACGCGCTGATGAGCATCGCCGTCACCGGCGCCGTGTTGATTGGCCAGTGGCCCGAAGCGGCGATGGTCATGTTTCTGTTCACCGTGGCCGAGTTGATCGAGGCCAAATCCCTGGACCGCGCGCGCAACGCCATCAGCGGCCTGATGCAAATGACCCCTGAGCAGGCCACGGTGCAGCAGGCCGATGGCAGTTGGGTCGAGCGGGAGGTGAAAGACATTGGAATCGGCGCGCGGGTGCGGGTTCGTCCCGGTGAGCGCATCGGCCTGGATGGCGAGGTGCTGGCGGGCAATTCGACGATCGATCAGGCCCCGATCACCGGTGAAAGCCTGCCGGTGGAGAAAAGCATCGGCGACAAGGTATTTGCCGGCACCATCAACCAGGCGGGCTCGCTGGAGTATGCAGTGACGGCAGCGGCCGACAACTCCACCCTGGCGCGCATCATCCATGCCGTCGAACAGGCCCAGGGTGCGCGGGCGCCAACTCAGCGTTTCGTCGATCAGTTCTCGAAAATCTATACGCCGGCGGTGTTCCTCCTGGCCCTGGCAGTCGCCGTGATCCCGCCGTTGTTCATGGGCGCGCCGTGGTTCGACTGGATCTATCGCGCGCTGGTGTTGCTGGTGGTGGCATGCCCTTGTGCCCTGGTCATTTCCACTCCGGTCACCATTGTCAGCGGGCTGGCCGCCGCCGCGCGCAAAGGCATTCTGATCAAGGGCGGCGTGTACCTGGAAGGTGGCCACAAGCTCGACTTCCTGGCACTGGACAAGACCGGCACGATCACCCACGGCAAGCCGGTGCAGACCGACTACCTGTCGCTTGATCCGATTGCCGCCGAATCAGCCCCGGCCATTGCTGCCGCCCTGGCGGGACGTTCCGATCACCCGGTGTCACTGGCCATCGCCAACGCGGCTGTGGATAAAAACGCTCAGCCGCGGGTTGTGGATAACTTCGCCGCCCTGGCCGGACGTGGTGTGCGCGGTGAGATCAATGGCCAGCTCTACCATCTGGGCAACCACCGTCTGGTGGAAGAGCTTGGCCTGTGTTCGCCAGCGCTTGAAGAGAAACTGTTTGCCTTGGAAAAACAGGGCAAGTCGGTGGTGTTGCTGCTCGACACGTCCGGTCCACTGGCACTGTTTGCCGTGGCCGACACCGTAAAGGAAACCAGCCGCGAAGCCATCCGCCAGCTGCATGAACTGGGCATCAAGACCCTGATGCTCACCGGCGATAACGTCCACACTGCCGAGGCGATTGCCGCGCAAGTCGGCATCGACGAGGCCAGGGGCGATCTGCTGCCGGGTGATAAATTGCAGGCCATCGAAGCCTTGTATGCCAAGGGTCACCGGGTCGGCATGGTCGGCGACGGCATCAACGATGCGCCGGCGCTGGCGCGTTCGGAAATCGGTTTCGCCATGGCAGCGGCCGGCACCGACACGGCGATCGAGACGGCCGATGTCGCTCTGATGGATGACGATCTGCGTAAAATCCCCGGCTTTATCCGCTTGTCCCGGCAGACCTCGCGCATCCTCAAGCAGAACATCGCACTGGCATTGATCATCAAAGCGATCTTTCTTGGGGTAACCTTCGCCGGGCTCGCTACCATGTGGATGGCGGTGTTCGCCGACATGGGTGTGAGCTTGCTGGTGGTGTTCAACGGATTGCGTCTGCTGCGCAAATAGAAGAAGAGGGACAGGCGTGCTGAGTGCCGAGTTGAAGGCGTTTTACATGGTTGCCCGCCTGGGCAGTATTACCCAGGCGGCCAAGAAGCTCGGCCTGAGCCAACCGACGGTGACGACGCAGATTCGCAACCTTGAAAGTCAGTACGCCGTGGAATTGTTCTACCGGGGCGGGCGGCGCCTCAGTGTCAGCGAAGAGGGCGCGCGGTTGTTGCCGATGGTCAAGGCGCTGATGCAACAGGAAGCCGACATCGAGTTCTTCCTGCGCAATTGCGGGCAGGTGCAGGGCACGTTGCGCATTGCCGCCACGGCGCCGTATTACATCCTCGATCTGGTGAAAACCTTTCGCGAGCGTTTGCCCCAGGTGGAGGTGTCGGTGGAAATCGGCAACTCCCAGCAGGTGCTCGAAGCCCTGGAGGAGTACCGGGTCGACGTCGCGGCTTCGTCGCAGTTGCTCGAAGACGCGCGGCTGATTCGCCGGGTACTGGGCAGCGACCCGCTGGTGCTGGCGGTGCACCGCAATCATCCGCTGGCGGTTCACGATCACGTACCGCTCAACGCACTGGCAGGGCATACCTTGCTGATGCGCGAGCCGGGTTCGACCACCCGGCGCCTGACCGAGAATCTGCTGGCCGGCGCGGGCGTGGGTTTCGGACCGCTGCTGGAGATCGGCAGTCGTGAGTCGATCCGTGAAGCGGTGCTGCGCAACATCGGCATCAGCATTATCGCCCGCCAGGAAGTGCCCCATGATCCGCAATTGCGCGTGCTGACCATCGAGAATGCACCGCAGATTCCCGAGTACCTGTACTGCCTCAAGGAACGGAAAAACGCCCGGCTGCCGGCGGCGTTTCTGGGGTTGGCGCAGGAGATGGCGCCGGCGTGAATCAAAAGATCGCAGCCTGCGGCAGCTCCTACGGGGGAATGCGTTCTATGTAGGAGCTGCCGCAGGCTGCGATCTTTTGAATCCTACCCAAATCCTTGAATACCACTATCGGCAGTTTTTGCCTCACTGCCACATGACGGACTCATTACAACTCTAGGATGGCTTCATCTGCCAGATGAGGTCCGTCCATGAACAACCCGATCGCAACTGCCCTGACCAACCCCGGCGCGCCGATGAAAGTGCGGGGCGTGCAGAAGCGCTTTGGCGCCTTTACTGCGCTGGATAACGTTTCCCTCGATGTCGCGGCTGGCGAGCTGGTGTGTCTGCTGGGCCCGTCGGGGTGCGGCAAGACCACCTTGCTGCGCTGCATCGCCGGTCTGGAAAAACAGGACAGCGGCGAGTTGTACCTGGGCGATCGCGACGTTTCCCACCTGGCTCCCCAGGCCCGGGATTACGGCATTCTGTTCCAGTCCTATGCGCTGTTCCCCAATCTCACCGTCGAGGCGAACATTGCCTACGGCCTCGCCGGCAGTGGTCGCGACGAAGTGCGCCGCCGTGTCGGTCAGATGCTGGAACTGGTCGGCCTGACCGGCAGCGAGAAAAAATACCCGGGTCAGCTATCAGGCGGCCAACAGCAACGGGTTGCCCTGGCCCGAGCCCTGGCCCCCGCGCCTTCTTTGCTGCTGCTGGATGAGCCGATGTCGGCCCTCGATGCGCGGGTGCGCGAGCATCTCTGCACCGAGTTGCGCCAGCTGCAGCGCAACCTTGGCATCACCACCCTGATGGTCACCCACAATCAGGACGAGGCCATGCTGATGGCCGACCGCATCGCCGTGATGAACAACGGCAAGGTCGAGCAATACGCCACGCCTCAGGAAATCTACGATCGCCCGGCCACGCCTTTTGTCGCGGAGTTTGTCGGTCAGGGTAACTGGCTGCCGTTCCACAGCAGCAGCGACAGTCACGCCCAGGTCGGCGGGATGCACATGCGCCTGGCCGATGGCAGCGCCAGGTCCGCGTCGGGACGCTTGTTCTGCCGTCCGGAAGCGATCAGCGTCAATCCGCTGGTGCACGAGGAAAACCTGTTCCCGGCCAAGGTTCGCGAAATCACCTTCCTCGGCAACCGTTGCCGCATGAGCTTCGAGCTTGATCAACTGCCGGGCCATGCCCTGCTGGCGGAACTGGCGCCGGAAGCCATGCCGCGCCTGGGCGCCCAACAGATCATGGTCGCCTTGCCGCCGCGCAGCCTGCAGGTGTTCGCCTGATGAGCGTTGACATGGCGCTGCCACTGCCACGCCAGCAGGTTCGGCAGACTTCCCGTGCCGAAATGGGTGACCGGCTGTTCGTGGTCGGCGGCAAGGTGCTGCTGCTGGTGCTGTTGGGCGTCGCGGTGTTGCTGCCATTGCTGGCGATCTTCTGGCGCGGCTTCAGCGCCGATGCCGGTCAGGGCGGGGGCTGGGTAGCCGCTAAAGAACTGGTGACCAGCGAAAACTTTCAATGGCTGCTGGGCAATAGCCTGAAGGTTTCTTTCAGCGTGGCGGCCATCGTCGTACCCCTGGCTTACCTGTTTGCCTACGCCTTGCAGCGCACCTTGATCCCGGCCAAAGGTATCTGGCGCGGTATTTCGTTGCTGCCCCTGATGGCTCCGTCGATGCTGCCCGGGATCGCATTGGTTTATCTGTTCGGCAACCAGGGCATGTTGCGAGGGCTGCTCTCGGACAACATCTATGGCTTCTGGGGCATTGTCCTCGGTGAAGTCATCTACACCTTTCCCCATGCGCTGATGATTCTGCTGTCGGCCTTGTCCCTGGCGGATGCGCGGCTGTTCGATGCGGCTTCCAGCATGGGCGCCAGTCCGGCGAAGGCGTTTCGCAGCATCACCTGGCCGGCAACTCGCCAGGCTGTGTTTGCCGCGTTCTGCCTGGTGTTTACCCTGACTATTACCGACTTCGGCGTGCCCGTGGTCGTGGGCGGTGACTATCAGGTGCTGGCGCTGGAAGCCTACAAGGCGGTGGTCGGTCAGCAGCAATTCGGTCGCGGTGCATTGATCGGCATGGTGTTGCTGGTGCCGGCACTGTTCAGCTTTGGCGTCGACGCCTGGTTGCGTCGGCGTCATGGCGATTCCATGAGCGGTCGCGCCCAGGTGTTCAAACCGGCGCCGTCGAAGGTGCGCGATGGTTGCTACCTGGCCATTGTCCTGCTGATCAGTGCCGCGTTGCTGCTGGTGTTCGGCATGGCGGTGTTCTCCTCCCTGGTGAAGTTCTGGCCGTACAACCTGTCGCTGTCGCTCAACCATTACCAGTTCAACGAGACCGCCGGCGGTGGCTGGCAGGCCTATAGCAACAGCCTGAAGATGGCCCTGGGGACGGCGCTGATCGGTTCCATGCTGATCTTCACCGGCGCCTACCTGATGGAAAAAACCCGTGGCCAGCGTGGCCTGAACCTGGCGTTGCGCATGCTCAGTTTCGTGCCGATGGCGGTGCCGGGCCTGGTGCTGGGGTTGGGCTACGTTTTCTTCTTCAACCTCAGCGGCAACCCGCTGCATGTGCTCTACGGCACCATGACGCTGCTGATCGTCTGCACCATTGCTCACTACTTGACCACCGCGCAAATGACCGCCACCACCGCGCTGCGCCAACTCGATGCCGAGTTCGAAGCGGCCGCGCTCTCGCTCAAGGCGCCGCTGTACCGTCACTACCTGCGGGTCACCGTGCCGATCTGCCTGCCGGCGCTGCTCGACATCGTGCGCTACCTGTTCGTATCGGCCATGACCACCGTCTCGGCGGCGATCTTCCTCTACAGCCCCGACACCATCCTCGCGGCGGTGGCGGTGCTGAACATGGACGACGCCGGCAACGTCGGTGGTGCGGCGGCGATGTCGACCCTGATTCTGTTTACCTCGGGGGGCGTGTCCCTGCTCCTGGCCTGGGCTTCGCGCGGTTTGCTGCGCCGCTCGCAAGCCTGGCGGCAGACCGCGCCCGGTCACTGAATCCGTACAACCCACTCAACTCAACAACAGGAAAAGATCATGTTCAAGCCTATGGCCCTGGCCGCTGCTGTCCTCACCGCTTTCAGCCTGAACGCCTATGCGGCGAAAACCGAGTTGACGGTGTACACCGCCCTCGAGGCCGAACAGCTGACCTCTTACAAGGCGGCGTTCGAAAAGGCCAACCCGGACGTCGAGATCAAGTGGGTACGTGACTCCACCGGGATCATCACCGCTAAACTGCTGGCGGAAAAAGATCGCCCGCAAGCCGACGCGGTCTGGGGCCTGGCGGCTTCCAGCCTGGCGATCCTCGACCAGCAAGGCATGCTGCAAAGCTACGCGCCGAAGGACCTCGGCAAGATCGGCGCAAACTACCGCGACGCCGCCAACCCGCCAGCCTGGGTCGGCATGGATGTGTGGGCCGCGACCATTTGCTTCAACACGGTCGAAGCGGAAAAACAGGGCCTGACCAAACCGGTGAGCTGGCAGGACCTGACCAAGCCTGAGTACAAGGGCAAGATCGTCATGCCGAACCCGGCGTCGTCCGGCACCGGTTTCCTCGACGTCAGCGCCTGG
>Ga0160460_100869_pt1 | contig 13152 bp, 6 predicted proteins | sample HID1973M_E6MG_FD_108238 | JGI IMG/M metagenome (GOLD analysis project Ga0160460, IMG submission 108238) | Enriched mosquito-associated microbial communities from UW Madison campus, WI, USA - HID1973M_E6 MG | ecosystem: Host-associated > Arthropoda: Insects > Digestive system > Unclassified ... | reverse complement strand
TGTCTTAACTTTGCCTCGTTGATTGCCTTGCCATGATTGATCTGTCCCCCCTCGCCCGCCGTCTGGCCGGCACCCCGCTGGCCGCCTGGGCCAACACCCTGCAAGCGCAGCTCGACAAGAAAATGGAAAAGGGTCACGGCGACCTGGAACGCTGGCAAAGTGCGCTGGACGCCTTGCCGAAGATTCAGCCGAGCGAGGTCGATCTGCTCAATGGCCTGAAGCTGGACACCGATTGCGACGCTCAAACCCGCGCGCAAATGCGCAGCGCCCTGATGGGTTTGTCGCCCTGGCGCAAGGGGCCGTTCGACCTGTTTGGCGTGCACGTCGACACCGAGTGGCGCTCGGACTGGAAATGGTCTCGGGTCGCCCCGCATCTGGACCTGAAAGGCAAGCGCATCCTCGACGTCGGTTGCGGCAACGGCTATTACATGTGGCGCATGCTCGGCGCCGGGGCGGACAGTGTGATCGGCGTCGACCCGAACTGGCTGTTTTTCTGCCAGTTCCAGGCGGTACAACGCTACCTGTCGGAGCCGAACGCCTGGCACCTGCCTTTCCCGTTCGAAGACTTGCCGCCGAACCTCGAAGGGTTCGACACGGTGTTTTCCATGGGTGTGTTCTATCACCGGCGCTCACCCATCGAACACTTGCTGGCGCTGAAGGACTGCCTGGTCAAGGGCGGTGAGCTGGTGCTGGAGACCCTGGTGATCGAAGGCGATCAGCAGCAGGTGCTGGTACCCGAAGACCGTTATGCGCAGATGCGCAACGTGTGGTTCCTGCCGTCGGTACCGGCGCTGGAGTTGTGGTTGCGGCGCGCCGGGTTCACCGATGTGAAGTGCGTGGATGTGAGCACCACCACGGTCGAGGAACAGCGCGGGACGGAGTGGATGAAGTATCAGTCGCTGAGCGACTTCCTTGATCCCGAAGACCACAGCAAGACCATTGAAGGGTTGCCAGCGCCGATGCGGGCGGTGATTGTCGCTCGTAAGTAGTCCCCAATCTCCCCGACACCGAATACCCCTGTAGGAGTTGGCTTGCCAGCGATAGCGGTGAGTCAGTCGACACCAATGTCTGAAGTGCCGACGCCATCGCTGGCAAGCCAGCTCCTACAGGGAGGGTGTTGTGTTTATTCAGAAGGTTTGGCGCGCCGTGCCCGGAAGAACTCGGTCAACTCCGCGCTACATTCCTCCGCCAACACCCCACCCTCATACAGCACCCGGTGATTGAGAAAGCCCTGGGTAAAGAACTGCCCCTGACTCTGCACAATCCCCGCCTTCGGCTCCAGCGCGCCGTACACCACCCGGGCAATGCGCGAATGCACGATCAGCCCCGCGCACATGCTGCACGGTTCCAGCGTCACATACAGCGTGCTACCCGGCAGTCGATAGTTATCCACTGCTTGCGCCGCCGCGCGGATCGCGACCATTTCGGCGTGGGCGCTCGGGTCGCTGGTGCTGATCGGGCAATTGAAGCCGCGCCCGATGATTTCACCGTCCTGCACCAGCACCGCGCCCACCGGTACTTCACCCAAAGCAGCGCCCTGGGCAGCCAGGGCCAGCGCTTCGTGCATGAAATCGCGATCACGGCTGCGGTTGATAATCGCGGCAGGTCGAATCTGGCGCATCAGGCCACCTCGATGGCGGCCATCAGGCCGGTTTCCATATGGTCGATCACATGGCAGTGGAACATCCACACACCGGGGTTATCCGCCACCAGCGCCACCTGCGCGCGCTCGTTCTTGCCCAGCAGATAAGTGTCGGTGAAGTACGGGATGACCTTGTGCCGGTTCGAGGCGATGACTTTGAAGCTCATGCCGTGCAGGTGAATCGGGTGCTGGTACTGTGTCATGTTCTTCAATTCGAAAATGTAGCTCTTGCCCTTATCCAGTTTGGCGATCGGGCGGTCGGCGCAGGTCTTGTCGGTGATGTCCCAGGCCTTGCCATTGATTTGCCACAAGCTGGGTGGCCTGCCGTTGTCGACGTTGACCGAAACCGAGCCGACCCATTCGAAATTGAAGTTGAGTTTCACCGCATTGGCCAGGTCCGGCTCGGCGATCGGGTTGGCCGGCAGTGCTGGTGGCCATTCAGTGGAAGCGTCGCTATTGGCCACCGACCGGAAGGTGCCCAGGCGGACCGGGCCGTTGCGCAGGGACAATTCTTCACCGGCCGCCGGCGCCTTGATCGCCAGGCAGATGCGCATGCCGGGGCCGAGCCAGTATTCCTTGCCCAGCGGTCGCGGCTCGACCGGATTGCCATCCAGTGCATAAATCTGCGCTTCGACGCCGGGAATGTTCAGGCGGTAGGTCAGGGTGTTGTCGAGGTTGAGAATGCGCACCCGGGTGATCTGGCCGGCCGGCAAATCGATCACCGCCTGAGGCACCCCGTTGATGGTCGCCAGGCGCCCCGCCGTGCCGCCACGGGCCGCTTCCCGGGGTATGCTGAACTCGACGAAATTACCGACGTCGTCGACATGCCAGCTCTTCAGGCTCAAGGTCTTTTCGTACTTGAAGCCAGTGGGCTCGCGCTCTTCGACAATCAGCGGTCCGACCAGCCCGCGACCCAGCTCTTCGCTGCTGTTCACGTGAGGGTGATACCAGTAGCTGCCGGCGTCGGGCACGCGAAACTTGTAGTCGAAGTATTCCCCCGGCAATACCGGCAGTTGCGACACGTAAGGCACACCGTCCATTTCCAGCGGCAGGCGAATGCCGTGCCAGTGGATGGTGGTCGCGACCGGCAGGTGGTTGATGAAACGCACCCGCAACCAGTCACCCTGACGCGCGCGCAACTCGGTGCCCGGTGCCGACGGGCCGAAGGCCCACGCCTGAGTCTTGTGCCCTGCCACCAGTTCAACGTCCAGCGGCGCGGCAATCAGCTCGTAGTCGTGACCCGCGTCCGCGTCGGCCATCTTGCCCAGCCAGTAACGCGACGCGCCCCCCGCTCCGACACCAACGACAACAAGACCGGCCAGGCCACCGAGGATTTGGCGACGGGTAAAGGACATGAACTCAACTACCTCACGTATCTGCGACAGGCCCGGGAGCCTGGAAAAGGCGAATACGATACACCTGCGATTGCGAAACAGTAAGGGTGGCGCGGCAGATGGCCGCATTCGCACCGCCGGCGAGGCGCCGTACTACGCAGGATGCTGCGCGATGCCACAAGCCGTCTGCCTTGGAGCTGACAGATCCCTGAGCGTGTTATCCGCACCATGGCAGAGACCTCCCACGCTGTTCAAGGAAGACACTGTGACCTCTACTGAAAACACCCCGCTGCCCGGCTCCGACGACCTGCTCGCCCTCAAGGCCTTGGTTCCCGCGCTGGTCGAAGACTGCCCCGACATGTATGAACTGGCCCGCGGCGTTGCCAAGGACATACTCGCTAAATTCGGTCTGTCGAAGCTCGAACCGGAGCAGGTCTATTACCACCGCTTTCACCTGGCCCAAAGCAGCACCAAGACCTTTACCGGCTGGGAACACCTGTCCGAGAAGCCCTATGAAAGCATGACATTGCCGCAGCTGGTGATTCAGCGGTTCAGGGTCACCGATCAGGACAACGCCGACCTGCTGGACCTGTATGGAGGTTTCTATAGCGCCGATGCGGACGCCGGCAACTACAACGAAAGCAATGAAATACGCCTGCATGGCAACGAAGTGCTCAAAGAGTTCTGGGCCATCGATTTCGCCAAACTGTTCAAGAACAAAGTCGCGTCATTCTGGAAAAAGCACACCAGGACCTACCGCGCACTGGCCAAGTGCACCTACCTCGCCAAAGCCATGGAGGATCGCGAAAGCGGGCGGCTGTCCGACGACAACTTCAGGACGGTGATCAAGGCCGTGGCCAGCAATGTCAGCTGGCCCGTAACCCGGCAGATGCTGGACGATGAAGCGCCAGCCGTCGACGGTTTGCGCGTGACCCTGTTGAAAGTCGGCGACTTTGTCGCCACCGATCTGCTGTGCATCATCGATGACAAGGGCCACCAGATTGTCTACGCCCCCGGCGAGGTGTGGGGTTTCCATGCGCTGGAAACGTCCCGTGACCTGCATTGGTGGATTCTGTCGAAAATCAAGGAACCCGCTGATCGACAGCGCTTCATGGCGCACTTTCAGGTGGCCGATCATGACATCGTGCAACAAAGCTCCAGGCGCCAGCAGTCGAAGGCGGAATGGTTCGCGGCGCTGAACCCGGTGACCACCGTGGTCAGTACGATCGAGCGGGTAGGCTCACTGGTTTTCTACGAGCCGCACAGCGAGAACGTCGGACTGACCCATGTCCTGGACCTGTTGTTCAATGCCTGGAACCTCGACGACCATCATTTGATCGACCACGCCAGCGGCTCACTGAATCAGGATGCCTTCACCTTCCTCAGCAGCGCCGTGCATGCGCGGATGATCAGTGATGGCAATTACATGATGCACACCAACAAGGAACTCAATCACAAGCTGTGGATCGGCTACCTCAATGCCTTCGGCCGGCTGTTCGGCCCCCTGGCAGCGATCGGCTGGCCCGTGGCTCTGGTGGTGGTCGGCGCCGGCCTGGCCAACCTCGGCTTGAACATCAATCAGGCGGTCAATGGCAAAACCCCGGGCGAGCGCAAAGCCGGGGTGATCGGTTCTATCCTGGTGGCCGTCGACACCCTGTTCAATGCCACCTTCCTCAAAGGCAGCGGCCGTCTGCCGGAAATTGCCGAGGCCCGTGCTTTTTTTGCGCCCGAAGAACAGCTCAGCGAAAAGGCCATCGCCCGGGCGGCCCTGCCCACTCTCGAAGAGATCGTCCCGGAACGGGTGATGCCGGCGCAACCGCAAGATTATCTGGAGGCCTTCAAGACAGAAATCGGCGAACCCACCCGCCAGGAGTTCGATTCACAGAAGATGCGCGACATCGTCCAGACCCCGTCTGGCAAAACCTACATCTACATGCGCCGGGCCGGCCGCGATGGTTTCTATCAAGTGCGCTATGTCGGCCAAATGAAAGGCTGGGTCATCGTCGACCCGGCCAATCCGGAGTCGTTTTATCGCAATGTGCCGGTGCGCCAGAATGAAGCCCGGCAATGGGAACCGATTTCCAGATCCGAGGCGGGCGTGGGGCTTAATGGCGGTGGCAAAATTTTTGGCCTCAAACCCTGGGGCCATACCGTCGACCCTCTGCCGAAGGTGGAGATTGTCCCCACGCCCTACGATCTGCCCGCATCTTCGCGATCGGCCTTCACCGAGGTTGCCGAAGGCCGCAGCGAAGACTTTCCGCAGGATCCGCTAAACGCCAGTGAACAGCCGTACCAGGATTTTCGCACCCTGCGGCGCGGGCTGTACGACGACGCCATCGACTTCTACAGCAACCCGCAGACGCCGCCACGACCGGTCATACCACCGATCAAGCCTGCCACACCGGGCAAGGGCGTGATCAAGAGCCTGCTCACGGACGCGCCCGGCCTTGTGCTCGGCCAGGAGTCCGGCAGCCTCACTGGCCAGCAGTTGCTGATCGATAACCTGAAGCTACTGAACAAACAAAAAGTCAGGACGCTCTACCTCGACAAACTGCTGACCGACATCCACCAGGCTGACCTCGACCGCTTCCATGACACCGGACAGATGCCCGAAGGCCTTGGCCGCTACCTCGACCAGCTGGATGCGGCCAAGGGCACCGACCTCAAGGGGCACTACGGCTACAGGGACCTGGTCACCAGCGCCCAAAAGAACCATATCCGTATCCAGGCCATCGATTGCATGGCCAGTTCCAGATTCCCGAGGATGGAGCACACCTCTGAAATCAGCGGACATAAAATGAAAAACTACTTTTCCGACTCCATCATCAGCACCGACCAGGCTGCCAGGGGTGCCCACAAATGGGTGGCGCTGGTGGATGAGTCGCGGGCCAATACCTTTGATGACGTGCTCGGGCTCGCCGAACTCAAAGGTGCGCCGGGGCTGCGTATCGAAGATGTGCCGACGGCCAAGACGGCGGACCTTGGGCAAGATCCCGGCAAGAAAGTATTCGATATGCTCGGGCGCGTGCAAAGCATCATCAAGAGCGATTTGCGCCTGCGCGTTCATGCTCTGCCGCCTGTCACCACGGCGCAATCGGTGGAAGAAGCCATTCCCCGCAACGGCATGTTCAGCATTCAGGAGATCAACGGCAAATCCACGCTGTATCACCGTAGTGGCAATGGCGCGATGGTTATCACCGACATTCAGCGCGATAAGGGCGGGCTGTTCATCCAGTACCCGAGCTGGGCAGTGAGCGGTCGCCGATTCGGCGATATTCAGCAATTGGCCGAGTCGCTGCAGGAACAAGGCATGACGCGGATCCGCGTGCGCATCGCTGCCCGGGGCAAACCCGGCAGTTCGCTTGAAGAAGGTCAAATTGCCGCCGGCAGCTCCGGCGGTCAAACAGCCGTTGTGCGAGCACCACGACGCCCACGGGTGGGATCGTCCTATGACACCCCGACACAGTGGCAATCAGAGCTTAAACAAGCAGCAGATGGCTTCGAGGACCGGTTGTTGGCAGACGGCACAAATGTGTCAACTGCCAACGAAGCCTTTCAGGAGTTCAAGGCGATCAGAAAACGTCTGTATCGGGATGCCAACGCCTTTTATGCAGACCTTCACCTCGAACCGCGTCCCGACCTGCCTCCACTGGATCCACAGACCGCTCAGTCCGACTTCATCCGAACCATGCTCGACAAGTTCGACGGCCTGGTGATCGGTGAAAGCCATGCCGACGTAGGCAGCAAGCAGTTTCTGATCGACAACATGCAGGCGCTGGCCGAAGAACAGGTGAAGACCCTGTACATGGAACATCTGCTCACAGATTTCCATCAGGCGGCGCTGGATGCCTTCGCCGAAACCTCGGTGATGCCGCGAGATCTGGAAAACTACCTGAATGCTCTGGATGCCGGCCAACTGACCGATCCGCTGGACCGCTACACCTTCCTCGCCCTGGTCCGCGAAGCCAACAAGCACGGTATTCGTATCCAGGCGATTGACAGCATGACGAGTTATCGACTGGCGGGCATGAGCGGGGCGGACAAGTTGGCTCGAATGAAAATGATGAACTTCCATGCCCATACCGTCATCGGTGCCGATCAGGCGGCGCGCGGTGCTCACAAATGGGTGGCCTTGATGGGCAACGCTCACTCCAATCTCTATCAAGGTGTCGCGGGAGTCAGTGAACTGGAGGGCGTCCCGGGCCTGCGGGTCGAGGACGTCGGCGAAGGCCTGTCCTCGGGTATTGAACCTGATCCGGGCCGAAGCTTCTCCAACAGCCTGGGTGAAGACCAGGGCATTGCCAAAGGCGACCTGCGATTGCAGGTTGAGACGCCCTGGGTCAACAAAACGTTTCCGGAATTGGATGCGCAACTGTCCCGCCCGGGTCAGTACACATTGCAACGCAAGCCTCATAGCCACGAGATTGCTCATCGTGGTCGCGACAACAAGCTGGTATTCACTCCCATCTCCAGCGAGTCCGGTCGCTATTACATCACTCGCCCTGCCTGGCCTGCCGTCGATGGCAAGCGCTTCGAGAGCGTGACGGCCTTGCTGGACGCCCTCAATCAGATGGGATTGAAGCTGGCCGGCTGGTCAAAAACGCTTTGATACCGAGATGAAATAATCCCTGTTGAAGCGGATTTCTCAGGGTTTGCCCCACACGCAGGTGGCACGTTCACGCAACAGCACCGCCACCTGCTTTCCCCCTGCTCAAGGACGAAAACATGAACTCACCGGCAATCCGCCCCCTACCCAATGCCGCCGACAAAGCCGCGCTCAAAGTCATTGCCGCAACCGTCGTGCAATCCTGCCCGAGCCTGCAGGACGTCGCCCACGAAGTCGCCAGCGATCTGCTGAAAAAGAAAGGCCTGGCTCATCTCGACCCGGACCAGGTGTATTTCCATCGATTTCATTTGGCCGAAAGCAGCTACAAGAGCTTCACCGGATGGGAACACATTGGTGACAAACCCTACGAATCCATGACCCTGACCCAACTGGTGGTGCATCGCTTTCGTGCCACCGATCAGGACAACGCCGACCTGCTGGATCTCTATGGCGGTTTCTACACGGCAGGCCCGCACGCACCGGCGTTCGATGACACCAATGAAGTACGCCTGCACAGTAACGAAGTCCTCAAAGCGTTCTGGGACATCGACTTCAGCACTTATTACATGGGCCGTCTGACAGACTTCTGGCATCAGCATGCCGAGGACTTCCGCACGCTCGCCAAGTGCAATTTCCTCAGCTGCGCGATTCAGGCCCTGGATCAGAAACAACTGGGCGGTGATGACTTCCAGCTCGTCGTCGATGCATTCGTCGGACCTGTCACCTGGCCCGTCAGCCTGCACATGCTGCACGACTTGCACCCGGCCAGTGACGCCGTGCGAACGATGGACATGGCCGGCTGCATCGCCACGAACATTCTGCGTTTCGTTGATCCGACGGGGCGGCACATCCTCTATTTGCCTGGTGAAACCAAAGCGTTCGAGATCATGAAGGATGATGCAGCGCTGCACTGGTGGGTGCTGCAACAAATGAACAATAAAGTTTCCCGCACGGCGTTCCTGAGTCACTTTCTACTGGCAGACCGCCAACAGATAAACCACGACATGACTGACTTGCTGAACCAGTTGGTCACCACGTGGGGGCGCTCGGATCATCACCTGATCAATCAGCACAATGTAGCCCTGTACGCCGATGCCTTCAGCTGGCTACAGGAAAAAACCAAGAACGCCATGTTTGCCGAGGCCAGCCTGTCGCTGACCTCCAACAGCGATATACGAAAAAAAATGTGGATCGGCTACCTCAGCGCCGGTCTCAAAGTGTTCGGCCCCCTGGCGGTAGTCGGTTGGCCGGTGGCATTGCCGGTGATCGGCGCGAGCATTGCCAACATGGGCCTGAACATCGATCAGGCGGTCAACGGCAAAACCTTCGCTGAGCGTAAACAGGGCGTGATCGCCGCCGTTCTCAGCTGTATCGATATTTTGTTCAACGTGCCCTTTCTCAAAGGCACCGGCCCGTTACTGGAGGTGGGCACGGAGGTTGAAGCAGCCGAAGCGGCGGAAATGGCCAACTTGCGCGAATCCGGTCTGGTACCGCCCCCCTCGATCCCATCCACTCCCGAGATCGAATTGCCGCGGGTCTCGACCTCGAAATTCCCGCTGCAGCAGGTTGAGGTGCCGACCGGACTGTACACAGAGACCGCTCCACCGCCCGAGGTGCCTTCCAGATATGAATGCGATGAGCTTCTCGCCATGGACCCGGAAACCGAACCCGGCAAATACCAGGGCATTTACCGCCTGAAGGGGGACCGGCCCTACGCCATCCTGTTGCGGGACAATCCGTATTACGTGCGCTACTTCGCCGACTCCCGAGGTGGCGGTTACTGGGCCATTGTCGACCCGGACAGGCCCAACCAATTCATCCACTCGCTGCCGGTTCGCTTGAATGCCGCAGGCAAGTGGGAGCGGATGCGCTCGCTGAGGCTCAGGGGCGGCGGTCAGTGCATGGGTAAAGAGTGCGCAGTTGATATAGAGCTTGTCGAACGCCCACCGGTGGAACCCCCACCACCGACAGAACCCCAAATACCGGTAAATCCCGCTGCCGAACATCCACCTTCGACATCCAGGTCCATATGGCTGGTACGCACGGCATTCGAGGCACCCACTTCGGAAGATCTTAAAGTCTGGGCCATGCGTTTGTTCAGAACCCATGCAAGGATACCCCCACCCCTTGAGGGGCCACTGTCTGTGTACGAAACCCAGTACTTCAGTCGATTCAGAACACTGACGAACGCCACCTTCAATTTTTTTGGTGAGCTTCCCTGGTCAAACCTGCCTCCCCGCCCGGCATTGCCGGCCATCAGTCGCAATATGTCGATGACCGACCTCATTGATCGTATCTATGCCGCGAGCCCCGGTCTGGTGGTGGGTGAAACCCTGGATCGCATCAGCAGCATGCGCTTCATGATTCAAAACATGCCGGCCTTCGCCCGGCACATCAAAACGCTCTACGTGCGGGGCCTGCTCAGCGACTTTGCTCAAATCGAGCTCAATGAATACTTCAGGGCAGGAAAAATGCCCGATGATCTGGCGGAATATCTGATAGGCCTTGGCACTGATCACCTCGAACGATTCGATGTGTTCAACCTGGTCAAAGCTGCGCGTCGTAATGGTGTTCGGGTCCAGGCGCTCGATTGTGCGGCAAGGTATTGCTCGCCTCATGCTGCCGGAAACAGAGTGGACCAACTGACAGGCACCTACCTGGCTCACGACATCATGCGCGCAGACAGAGTATTGAACGGTAGCGGTAAATGGTTAGTGCTGACGGGGCCGCAGAACACCAATACGCTCAGGGGATTCCCGGGCGTCAGCGAACTGGAAGGCGGCATTGGATTGCGGATAGAGGAAGCAAACCCGGGAGAGGAAACCGGTGTTGATATCGATCCGGGCACTCAGGTGTACACACGTCCACTGCCCGACAACCCAATGATGGCAGGCACCCACGACACGCTTTATGCCGATCTGCGCTTGCGAACACAAGCACTCGCAGTGAACTGGAACGACGTGGAACTGCAAAGCCTGCTTCGTATCCGGGGCATGTACCTGTTCGAGAAGTCCGCCGGCGACTACAGGTTGATCCATCGCAGCCATTCAGGGCAGATCGTCCGAACACCTGTACAGCGCCTCGCGGGCGGTGAGTTCTCCATTCATCGCCCCGCCTGGCCCCAGGTCAACGACGTTGCCTTTTCCAGTCTCGAACAACTGTCGCAAGCGCTGGAACGTATGAACATGTCGCTGCAAAGCCGCCTGCCCGCCTGACAAGCCTGGAGAAACGACACGCCATGCCGAAAAGCCTTGATCATAATGTTCGGGGCTTTTCGTGGGTCTGCCCCCTTTTTCTACCTGCTTGGCCGCTCGCCAAATTGCTTGCCCACGCGAAGAATGGGTGCTTAAGTTAAGGGTGTCAGGGGTGCGCCGGTGCGCTGATAGCCTACCTGCGTTTTGTTGCAAACGTGTTAGCTATTCTAATAATAAAGGACCACACAGGATGTGGAAAAAAACATACGTACTTCACCTGTCCCTGTTCCTGGCTGTTGCTCTTTTACTCGCCCCCAAGATCATACTAATCAATTTTTTCTCCAACAGATGGATCGACACTGGAACAACCAGCACCCTTCTGTTCCTGATGCAGGATTTTATTCTTGCAGCGGCTCTTTACCTGATAGCCGTAGCAACCGTAAGAAGAGGTAAATTCTATTTTTACCTGTTGAGCCTCTCCTCAGGCGCGCTACTTTTATTCCTGCTATTGGATATGCGGGTCAGGGAGCTATGGCTCAAGCCTCTGGATTGGCCACTGATAAAATACGGCTTGCAGAACTCCAGTGATCTGCTATCAGGACTGGATATATTCCTGAAACAATCCTCCGGCTTTGGATTCACCTTTCGTTTCATTGCGCTCGTACTTTTCCTGGCGTACCTGGCAACCTGGCTTCTGGTTGGATATGCCGCGTCTAAAGCACCGCAATACCAAGCCACAACTGCTCAAACTGTTAAAAGCAAGCAAGGTATAATACTTATCGCTTTGCTGCTCGTCTTGTTTACCGGGTCAATCTATACGAAAGACGCTCGCTACAACTTGAACGAGAATATTTTTATAAACCCCTTGGTAGCCTCCGTTAAAAAAATAGGCTCCTTCAACGCTTCACAAGGCAAAACCAAACTGGATTTCGAGCAACCTGCATACCCATTATCAGCCATCAACAACATTCAAAAACTTGATTCCCGACCCATGCCCGAGTTCAAGAATCTGGTATTTATCATTTTGGAGTCCGTTCGCTGGAATAGTCTTTTTGGCGCGGGTGTCAATACTGCTGAAAAATACCCGACCTTTGAAAGACTTTCCCGAGACGGCATGCTTTATAAGTCATACGTCACTGTACCCCACTCATCCAAAGGCTATTACTCGATACTGACCGGGCTGCACGCTTATCCAGACATTGAAATCAAAGAAGCCATGCAGCTGTATCAGCCCAGTATCATCCATGAACTGAAAAAGAAAAAGAACATGGAAGCCGTGGCATTCAGTTCATTGTATTTGCAATTCGAGAACATGGATGGCTTCTTGAAATCCATAGGTGTATCGAACGCCTATGCCGCCTCCGCCATTCAGCCAGTGAGTATCGACCCGCAAAACAGCAGCAGTTTCGGAGACAGTGACGAGCATTTGTATTCCGCCAGCATTCCCTACCTCACTGACATTGGTAAAGAGGGCAAAGGGTTTATCGCCTTGTATTTTCCAAGCGCAGCACACTACCCCTACAACTGCAGCAACGACCCAACCCTGGAAACAGCGATAAAAAAGTACGAAGACTGCATAATGAAAACGGACAGTTTGATTGGCGACATGTTAAATACTTTCGACAAGTCAGGCATCCTCGATTCAACTTTATTCGTGCTGGTTGGCGATCATGGAGAATCATTCGGCGAACACGGGACCTACCTTCATAACTCTTCCATGCACGAAGAGGAAGTCACGGTACCTTTGATCTTCTGGACGAGTGACAAGACGTTATCCAGAAATACATCAACAGCGAGCCAGCAGACGGATATCGTGCCGACCATCGCCGATCTTTTTGGCATGACTGATTCTGCCCTCTATGTGCAGGGCGTCAGTTTGTTGAGAGAACAAGGTAAACGCGCATTCTTCATGTCTACTTTTTTCGACGAATTGTCCTCGGCATTGGTCGAACACCCCCACAAATACATCTATAACTACAGCGGGGGAAGCGTTACAAAATACAACATTGAAGACGACCCGCAGGAAAAATCACCTCAGACCGTCCTGGGCGATGAACTCAATAGCATTAAGAAAAGATTGCTGTCGTATAACGAGTACCAAAAAGCTATTTTCGCAAAAAAACCTGAACAAGCGGAATGAGCAACCTGAAAGCAAAAAGCCCGCGACTATGCGGGCTTTTTGGTGTTTCCAGCTAACCGGTCAGTGCCGGCTACCCATCATTCCCACTCAATGGTCGCTGGCGGCTTGCTCGACACGTCGTAGGTGACGCGGGAGATGCCTTCGATTTCATTGATGATGCGGCCGGAAACGGTTTCCAGCAGTTCGTAAGGCAGGTGTGCCCAACGCGCGGTCATGAAGTCGATGGTTTCCACGGC
>Ga0160460_100868_pt1 | contig 13163 bp, 13 predicted proteins | sample HID1973M_E6MG_FD_108238 | JGI IMG/M metagenome (GOLD analysis project Ga0160460, IMG submission 108238) | Enriched mosquito-associated microbial communities from UW Madison campus, WI, USA - HID1973M_E6 MG | ecosystem: Host-associated > Arthropoda: Insects > Digestive system > Unclassified ... | reverse complement strand
TTCGGCGCGGTGCGCGACTACCTGCGCTCCTCCGTGGAACAGGCGCGCATCGACGGCTACACCGAGACGATCTTCGGTCGCCGACGCCCGTTCCCCGACCTCGCCAGCCCCAACCGCGTCCTGCGCGAGAACGCAGAGCGTGCGGCACTCAACGCGCCGATCCAGGGCAGCGCCGCCGACATCATGAAGATCGCGCTGTTCCACATCCACGACGACTTCGCCGCTCAGCAGCTGGGCTCGCGGGTGCTGCTGCAGATCCACGACGAGCTCGTGATCGAGGTCGCGCCGGGGGAGTGGGACGCCGCCGAGCAGATCGTGCGGACTCGCATGGGCGATGCCGCGCAGCTGTCGGTGCCGCTCGACGTGCAGATCGGTCGCGGCGACAACTGGGACGTCGCCGGGCACTGACGCCGCCCGGCGGAACCGGGCTTCTCGTTTGTCGGCATCGCGTCCCATGCCTAGGCTCGGTGCTATGACAGACGAAACCCGAACGCCCACGCAGATCGACAAGATCGCTGATGCGTGGGTCGACACCCTCGCCGAACTGGAACCGCGGATCGCCACCTACATCGGTCGCGACGAGTACAACGACCGGTTCGGCGACTACAGCCCGGCGGGTCAGGAGCGCCTGGTCGAGGAGGGACGCAAGACCCTCACCGCACTTCAGGCCGCGGACGCGGCCGACGACATCGACGCCGTCACGAAGGACGACCTCAGCCAGCAGATCCAGCTCGAGCTCGATCTGCACGACGCGAAGTGGCATCTTCGCGACCTCAATGTCATCGACTCGCACGCGCAGAACATCCGCGCCGTGTTCGACCTGATGCCCACCGCCACCGCCGATGACTGGTCGGTCATCGCCACCCGCCTGGGCGCCGTGCCCGGCGCCATCGACGGCTACATCCAGACGCTTCGCGAGGGGATCGCCCAGGGCGTCGTCCCGGCACGCCGCCAGGTGGCCGAGGTCGCGACCCAGATCGCCCGCTACACCGCCGATGGCGGCTTCTTCGCCACGTTCGCCGCCGACGCCGCCCCCGAGGAGGGCCAGCTGCCGGCATCCCTCGCGCGAGAACTGGCCGACAACGCGAACGCGTCACGGGTCGCCTACGACGAGCTCGCCTCGTTCCTCTCGAGTGAACTCGCTCCCGTCGCAGTCGAGAAGGACGCAGTCGGCCGTGAGCTTTACGCGCTGCACTCCCGGCGCTTCCTCGGCGCCACGATCGACCTGGACGAGACCTACGAGTGGGGCGTCGAGGAGCTCGCGCGCATGGTCGCCGAGCAGGAGTCGATCGCGAACGAGATCAAGGCAGGCGCGACGGTCGAAGAGGCCGTCGCCTTCCTCGAACAGGACGCGAGCCGCAAGCTCTACGGCACCGAGGCACTGCAGAAGTGGATGCAGGAGACCAGCGATCGCGCCGTCGCGGAGCTCGGCAAGACGCACTTCGACATCGCCGAGCCGATCCGCAAGCTCGAGTGCATGATCGCGCCCACCAAGGAAGGCGGCATCTACTACACCGGCCCGACCGACGACTTCTCGCGTCCTGGCCGCATGTGGTGGTCGGTTCCCGAGGGCGTCGAGGAGTTCGACACCTGGCGAGAGCTCACGACCGTCTACCACGAGGGCGTTCCGGGACACCACCTCCAGATCGCGCAGGGTGTCTACAACCGCGCGCAGTTGAACACCTACCGCCGCCTCCTCGGCGGGACCTCGGGCCACGCGGAAGGCTGGGCGCTCTATGCGGAGCGCCTCATGGAGCAGCTGGGCTATCTCTCCGACCCCGCCGACCGCCTCGGCATGCTCGACGGCCAGCGCATGCGCGCCGCTCGTGTAGTGCTCGACATCGGTGTGCACCTCGAGAAGCCGCGCCCCGACGGCCAGGGCCCGTGGGACGCCGACTTCGCGCTCGAGTTCATGCTGCGCAACGTCAACATGCCCGACGAGTTCGTGAAGTTCGAGGTCAACCGCTACCTCGGCTGGCCGGGTCAGGCGCCGTCCTACAAGGTCGGTCAGCGCATCTGGGAGCAGCTGCGCGACGAGGTCGCCGAGCGCGAGGGCGCTGCCTTCTCGATCAAGCAGTTCCACAAGCGCGCGCTCGACCTCGGCGGTGTCGGCCTCGACACCCTCCGGTCCGCGCTCTCGCGCTGACACTTCGACGGGCTCAGTGACCGCGGTCCGGCGGGCTCAGCGATCGTCGCCGGTCGCTGAGCCCGCCGATCCGGCGCGCAGCAGCGTGACCACCTCGGCGTCCGTCGTCTGGCGGAAGTCGTCGTAGTACTGGCCGACCGCCCAGAAGTCGGCTTCGCGATGCGGGCACACGAATTCGTCGACGGCATCGGCCGGCGGCTCCCACTTCCGCGGCGCCACAGGCACGGCGAGCACCACGTGACCCGGGTCGCGGGCGCGCACAGCGCGACACGCGGCCACGGCAGTGGCCCCGGTCGCCACCCCGTCGTCCACCACGATCGCGGTGCGCCCTGACAATCCGCCGCCACGGGAGCCGTAGGCATCCGTCCTCCGCGCCAGCTCGTCCCGCTCCGCGGCCTCGACACGGTCCAGGTCGCGCGGGGTCATCCCGGCCCACCTCATCGCGTCGGGCGTGACGATGCGCACCCCGTCGGCGATCGCACCGACGGCGTACTCCTCGTGCCCCGACGCGCCGAGCTTGCGCACGACGATCGCGTCGAGGTCGAGCCCGAGCGCATCCGCGACCGCGGCGGCCACGACCACGCCACCCCTGGGAATGCCCAGAACCAGTGCGTCGGTGCCTCGCCACCGCTCCAGCTCAGCAGCGAGTTCGCGCCCGGCGGACGAGCGATCCGCGAAGGGGATCATGCGTCCACGCTACGCTCGCGGGGTCCGGGCGTCTCGGGAATGCCGCGGCCGCTCCACCGGTTCATGCAAGCGCATAGAAGGAGAAGCACACATGACCTCTGTCGATCCCGCCACGATCGAGCTCGGCCTCGACACCTTCGGCGACGTGACCCGAGACACCTCCGGCGAGCTGATCAGCGGCGCCCAGACCATCCGCAATGTCGTCGAGCAGGCCGTGCTCGCCGACCGCGTCGGCCTGTCGTTCTTCGGGGTGGGGGAGCACCACCGCCGTGAGTTCGCCGTCTCCAGCCCCGAGATCGTGCTCGCGGCGGCGGCGGCGCGAACGGAGCGCATCCACCTCGGCACCGCGGTGACGGTATTGTCCAGCGACGATCCCGTGCGCGTCTTCGAGCGGTTCTCCACCCTGGACGCGGTTTCGCACGGGCGAGCCGAGGTCATCCTCGGCCGTGGCTCCTTCATCGAGTCGTTCCCGCTGTTCGGCTACGACCTGCGCGACTACGAGGCACTCTTCGACGAGAAGCTCGACCTGTTCTCGCAGCTGCTGACAGAGAAGCCGGTGACGTGGAGCGGAACCCTTCGCGCCTCGCTGGACGCCGCCGACGTGTTCCCGAAGACCGAGGCCGGTCTGCGCGCCTGGGTCGGCGTGGGCGGCACGCCCGAGTCCGCGGTCCGCGCCGCACGCTACGGGTACGGCCTGATGCTCGCGATCATCGGCGGCCCTGCGGGGCGGTTCGCCCCGTTCGCCGAGCTCTACCGCCGCTCGCTCGATACGTTCGAGCAACCCCAGCTGCCGGTCGGCGTGCACTCGCCGGGGCATGTCGCCGAAACGGACCAGCAGGCCTGGGACGAGGCGTACGAGGGCTTCGAGGCCATGAACAACTCGATCGGGCGGGAACGCGGGTGGCCGACATACAACCGGCTGCGCTTCCAGCACGACGTCGGCCCCGAGGGCGCACTGTACGTCGGCTCGCCCGAGACGGTCGCCCGCAAGATCGCCGAGACCGTCCGGACGCTGGGCGCCTCGCGGTTCGACATGAAGTTCTCCACCGGCACCCTCTCCCACGAGAAGATGATGCGCTCGATCGAACTGTTCGGCACCGAGGTGGCCCCGCGGGTGCGAGACATGCTGTCATGAGCCCCGCAGGCGTTCCGGCATCCGTAGCATGACGCTATGACGGATGCCGGAACCCGCGTCTCGACGCTGTCGCAGCGCCTCGACAGCCTGCCGTTCACCCGCAAGCACCTGCGCGTGCTCACCGGTTCGGGCATCGGGTGGGCCCTGGACGCCATGGACGTCGGGCTCATCTCGTTCATCATCGCCGCGCTCGCAGCGCAGTGGACCTTGACCCCCACCGAAGCGGGCTGGATCGCGTCTGTCGGCTTCGTGGGCATGGCGATCGGCGCGAGCGTCGGCGGCCTGCTCGCCGACCGGTTCGGGCGCCGCCAGGTCTTCGCCCTCACGCTCGTCGTGTACGGCCTCGCCACGGGGGCGAGCGCGCTGGTCGGCGGGCTCGCGGTGCTTCTCGTGCTGCGGTTCCTCGTCGGCCTGGGACTGGGCGCGGAGCTGCCCGTCGCCAGCACGTACGTCAGCGAGTTCGCTCCCGCGCGCATGCGGGGGCGGCTGATCGTGGTGCTCGAAGCCTTCTGGGCCGTCGGCTGGACGCTCGCGGCGCTGATCGGCTACTTCGTGATCCCGGCATCGGAGGACGGATGGCGCTGGGCCTTCGCACTGGGCGCGGTGCCGGCCGCCTACGCCCTGATCGTGCGGTGGGGACTGCCCGAATCCGCACGCTGGCTGGAGCGCCGAGGGCGCTTCGGAGAGGCGGACTCGGTGGTACGCGGGTTCGAGGACGCGGCCGGCGCCTCGCCCTCGCCAGCCGCTGGGCGACCGACGGCTCCGCCGGCCGCGGCGACATCGCTCGGGCAGCGGCTCGGAACCCTGTGGTCGGCCGAGTTCCGCGTCCGCACCGCGTGCCTCTGGCTCGTCTGGTTCTGCGTGAACTTCTCGTACTACGGCGCTTTCATCTGGATCCCCTCGATCCTCGTCGCGCAGGGCTACGACCTCGTCCGATCGTTCGGCTTCACACTGATCATCACGCTGGCGCAGCTGCCGGGGTACGCGGTGGCCGCGTGGCTCATCGAGGTGTGGGGACGCCGCGCGACGTTGTCCGTCTTCCTCGTCGGGTCGGCAGTGTCGGCGATCTTCTTCGGCACCGCCGCCGGACCGGGCGCGATCATCGCGGCCGGCATGGCGCTGTCGTTCTTCAACCTCGGCGCGTGGGGCGCGCTCTACGCCGTGACCCCGGAGATGTACCCCACCTCGCTGCGCGCCACCGGCACGGGATGGGCGGCAGGCGTAGGCCGCATCGCGTCGATCGTCGCACCCCTGGTCGTGCCCCCGCTGCTCCTCGCGGGCGGCGCCCCCGTCCTGTTCGTCGTCTTCGCGGTCTTCTTCGCGATCGCCGCGGCCTCCGCATGGGGGCTCGTCGACCGCCGCGGCGTCGCACTCGACGACCGGTGACGGTGGCCGGCCGCGGCCCGTGCCGGTCGTAGGCTTGAGCCCGTGGCATCCGTTCGATACGTCGCGATCGGCGACTCCTTCACCGAGGGCGTCGGGGACGAGCTCCCCGACGGACACGTCCGCGGCTGGGCCGACCTCGTCGCGCAGGGCTGGGCGAACGCCACAGGCGAGAGCATCGAGTACTCCAACCTCGCCATCCGCGGCAAGCTCGTGTGGCCCATCGTGGAGCAGCAGCTCGAGCCGGCGCTCGCGCTCAAGCCCACGCACCTGTCGTTCAACGGCGGCGGCAATGACATGCTGCGCCCACGGACGAGTGTCGCCCACGTGCTGGCGGCCTTCGAGCACGTGCTCCGCCGCTGCGATGAGGAAGGCGTACAGCTCATCGTTCTCTCGGGAGCGAACCCGACGGCTCAGCTGCCGCTGAAGCGTGTGATCCAGCGGCGCGGCGACCTGCTCTCGCACGCCGTCGAGGCGCGACTGGCCGATCGCGGCGATGTCGTTCAGGCGTACAACTGGTTCGACGAGGAGCTGGCGACGCCGCCGTACTGGTCGGAGGACCGACTGCACATGAATTCGCGCGGTCACCACCGCGTGGCAGCCCGCGTGCTGAGCTCGCTCGGCGTCGAGCCGGTGCCGGAGTGGTGGTCCCAGCCGCCGCTGCCTCCCTTCGGCTCGCGCGGCGCGGCCTACTACCGCGAGCACGTCGGCCCCTGGGTGCGACGGCGGCTGACCGGGACGTCATCGGGCGACGGGCGTGAGCCCAAGTACGGTCAATGGACCGAGTTCACGCCGGCGGCGCGCTGAACGAGATCACGCAGGGCCGCCCTTCACCTTGTACGTCAGCTCGGCGAAGGCGCCGGCCTGCCGCACGGAGGTCAGCTCCAGCCGATCCGGGCCCAGGGTGCGGGGGAGGAGAGGCTTACCCGACGGCAAGGTGGCAGGAGCGATCGAGACCCGGATCTCGTCGAGCAGTCCCGCATCGGCGAACTGACCCGCGAGGTCGCCGCCGCCCACGATCCACACATCACGACCTCCCGCGGATTCGCGGATCTGCGGCCACACCTCGCGGACGTCGCCCGACGCGAACCGGATGTCCACCCCCGGCACCACCGGCTGGTCCTTGCTGGTGAAGACCCACGTGGGGCGTTCGCCGTAGTACGACGGCCACTTCTCGGGGTGCGCCACGAGGTCTTCGTGCTCGAGCACCCACCGATATGTCGACGAGCCCTGCACGAGCACCCCGATCCCCGCGAGGAAGCGCTGGAAGTCCTCATCGCCGCCGTCGCCGCCCGGCGCGGCGAAGAGCCATTCGAGCGAGTCGTGATCGTCGGCGAGGAAGCCGTTGAGCGTGGTGGCGGTGTAGAAGACGACGCGAGGCATGCCGTCACGGTAGCGCGCATCTCCGACAAGGGGTTGACACGGTATTCAACTGATTAGTACAGTACCAATCAGTTGAATAAGGAGGCGCGATGACCGACGCTCTCAGCCGCACGTTCGCGGCCCTCGCCGATCCCACACGTCGCGCCATGCTCGCCCGTCTGAGCGAAGGAGAAGCGACAGTGGGAGAGCTCGCCGAGCCGTTCGACATGACCTTCGCCGCCGTCTCGAAGCACCTCCGCGTTCTGGAAGGGGCGGGGCTCGTCACCCGCGGCCGCAACGCCCAGTACCGGCCGGCCCGGCTCGACGCGCGGCCGCTCGCGGCGGCATCCGACTGGATCGGCGGATACGCGCAGTTCTGGGAAGACAGCCTCAGCGCCCTCGATCAGTACCTCAATGCCCTGCAGCAGCTCGGCGCGCCGAGCACCATCAAGATCGGCGGCCCCGCCGCCCCCATCGAGAAGGAGAACGACCATGACTGAGTACTTCACCGTCACGCGCACCCTGCAGGCTCCCCGCGAGCTGGTGTTCGAAGCCCTCACCAAGCCCGAGCACTTCGCCGTCTGGTTCGGCACCGCCGCCGTCGAGGTGCCTCAGGACAGCCTCACGATGGACGTGCGTCCGGGCGGCGCCTTCCGCGCCGTCATGCTCCTGCCCGATGGCAATCGCATCGACTGGGCGGGGGAGTACAAGGTCGTCGAGCCGCCCTCGCACCTGGCGATGACGCTCACCGACCAGCCGGGCGACGAGGCGGGGCTTCCCGTCCTGTTCGACCTGGAGGAGGACGCAGGTGGCACCGTGCTCACCATCCGCCAGGACCGCAGCGACTTCTCCGACGAGCAGGTCGCCGCGACGATCGCCGGCTACAACGCGTTCATCGACGACATCGAGCGCGTGCTGGAGAGCCTCCAGACCGCCTGACACCGTCCGCGAGCGCCCGGACGGGCAGCGAGCGGCGAAGGTTTCGCCGCCGGTCAGCGCCGAGGGCGGCGCGGGGCGCGGGGCGGGTCCATGCCCAGGCGGATCCGGGTGCGCTTGCGCTCGATCACGATGAACGTGCTTCCGAGCAGCCACAACGGCACCTGCATCAGGAACGCCAGACGGAAGGCGTCCAGGTTGTACGTCGCCGGGGTCCCGGCCCCCTGCAGGTCGAGCGCGAGCCCGATCAGGAGGATGGCGAGGAGCGCCGCGAGGAAGCCGCCGGCGTTCGTCACCCCGGTCGCGGTGCTGAGGCGGTGGGAGGGATTGTGGGTCCGGGCGTGATCGAACGCGATCATCGACGCCGGACCGCCGGTCGCGAGGGCGACCGCCAGCGCCAGGAGCAGCCAGAGCGGCGCCGGCCCGGGGTAGGCGATCACCACGAGCCAGGCCACCGCCTGGACCGCGACGGTCGGCAGCACCAGCGCTCGGGACCGCAGGTGAGGGACCCGCCGTGACAGCTCGCCCATGATCGGTCCGAGCGCCATGCCGACCACCACGTACAGCGACATGATCGACGCGGCCTCCGCCGTCGTGCGCCCCTCGCCGGCGGTGAGGAACGGCATGCCCCACAGCAGCACGAACGCCGTGCCCGCGAACGGCGTCGTGAAATGCGACCAGAACGCCAGGCGCGTCCCCGGGTGCGCCCACGCGGCACGGATGCCGACCCCGGTGTCGACCGATGAGGTGACCACGCGGATCGCACCGGTGTCGGTGTCGACCGACACGTCCTCATCGCGGTCCGGCGGGTGGTTGCGGATGAGCAGGAAGACGAGGATCGCGAACAGGACGCCGAGCCCGGCGATGCTGCCGAACGTGATCGTCCACGACGTGGCGTGCAGCAGGGCGGCGAGCGGGATCAGCGCCACCAGCTGGCCCGCCTGGCCGACGATGCCGGTCAGCTGGACCATGATCGGGCCACGCTGAGCGGGGAACCATGTCGCGATGAGCCGCAGCACGCCCGGGAAGATCGCCGCGTCGCCGGCGCCGAGCAGCATGCGGGCGAGGATCGCGACGCCGACGCTGGGCGAGATCGCCATCGTGAGCTGCCCGACCGCCATCAGCAGCATCCCGACCGTCATGATCGGCCGGGCGCCCCAGCGGTCCAGGAGCACGCCGATGGGGATCTGCATGCCGCCGTACACCGCGAGCTGCACCACCGCGAAAAGCGACAGCGTCGCCGCGTCGGCGTCGAAGCGCGCCGCGGCATCCACGCCGACGGCGCTGAGGGAGGAACGGTTGGTGATCGCCAGGACGTAGGCCGCGACGCCGACCGTCCAGATCACCCATGCGTAGATTCCCGGCCCCGACGCGCGGGGACGAGACAGGCTATGCACCATTCCACAGTAGTCACCGTGACGGATGCCGCTGCCCGCTCGGCGGGTGCCGATCCGCCGCCGCGCACGCCGTTCGTGCACGCCGGAGGCGCATCGGACTTCTGTCAACCCCCTCCCGGAACCCGGCGGCGATGCGGGAGCGTAAGCGCGGGACCACACGTCCCGAAACAGGGGAGGGCTGGTCGCCGCGCCCCGGAAAGGACATCTCGCATGAGTATCGGAGCAGGCATCGCCCTCTTCGCCATCGGAGCGATCCTCGCGTTCGCGGTGAACGTGGAGGTCGAGTGGGTGAATCTCGACATGATCGGCTACATCCTGATGGGCGCCGGAGCTGTCATCTTCCTGGTCGGCATCATTCTGATGGCGCGCCGTCGCCGTTCGGAGACGGTCACCCGCACCGCGGTCGACCCGAACGTGAACGAGCAGGTCACGCGCCGCAGCACCAGCACGACGGACGACACTGCAGGGCTCTGACGCGGGTGAACGGGACGCGGGCGCCTGGGCGCCCGCGTCCCGTCGTTCAGGCGTCGGCGGGCGGTGGCGCCAACTGGGCGCGCAGGCCCGCGACACCGCGCAGCTCGGGAGGCGCTCCCAGCCGGTCCGCATGCTGCCTGCGCAGCGACTCCCATCGTCCGCGCGTCATGACGTAGCGGTTGTGAAGCACCGCGACGCCTTCACGCGCGACATGGAATGCGCCGTCATGCTCGTATCCGACCCGCTGCGAGACGGCGTTCGAAGCGCCGTTGTCGACGAACGCGCCGGAGGTCGCCTCCCTCGCGCCGAGCCCCTCGAACGCGAGGTGGAGCGCGAGCATCCGCATGCGGGTGCCGATGCCCAGACCCTGATGCTCACGCCCGAGCCACGAGCCGGTGGTGACTCGGCGCAGCACCGTCCAGTCGGCAGCACTGAGGCCCTGGACGCCGACCGGATCGCCCCTGTGGAGCACCGCGAACTCCACCACGAACGCATCGGGGGAGATCCGATTGCGGATGCTCCACTGGAACGTCAGGACGTTGCGAGCGACCTCGTCCGGCGTGCCGCGCGACCAGGGGTGTTCGAACGGCATCGCCTCGGGATCGTGGATGCCGCGGCCGGCGAGTTCCGCGAGTCGCACAAGCAGTTCGTCGTCGATCCAGCGGAGTTCGAGGTCGCCCGCGCGGGCCGACACTGCGGCGGCGGGCCACAATCGAGCGAGGGCGTCGGAGTGCGGCATCCCGGAAGTCTGCCAGACCGCTCCACCGAGGAGAACGTGCCGCATCCGGCGTGCTCCCGCCGCGATCGCGCGCGAATCGCTAGAGTGACCGCATGCCCACTCTAATGGGCAGTTGCCCACGAGGAGATCCATGCCCACCGGACGCGCCCTTCCCGATGCCCGCAACATGCTGCTCGACGCGGGACGCAGGGTACTTTCGGCACACGGGGCAGCGGCGCTCACCAGCCGGTCGGTGACCGAGGCATCCGGCGTCGCGAAGGGCGTGCTGCATCGCCACTTCGAGGACTTCGACGACTACGTCGCGGCGCTCGTCATCGACGAGACCCGCCGCATCCGTGGGATCGAGCCACGGGTGGGGGATTCCGCGACCGCAGCGGTCGCCGATGTGATCGAACAGGTCTTCACGCCGACGATGCTCGCGCTGGTCGGCCTCGTCCTCGGACGCGATGGCGTACGCCGAAGGGTCGGCGATGACTCCCCGGGCATTCCACTGCTCGGCGATGCGACCGCGGCAGTGGCCGATGTCCTTGCCGCCGGGCGCGAGGTCGGATGGATTCGCGCAGACGCCGACGTCCCCGTCCTCGCACTGGCGGTCACGGGAAGCGCCTATCTGCTGTCGGCGGGCGCGTCCGGTGCGCTGGCGGACCAGGGAGCTGTGCGCGAGTTCGTGGGCTCGATCCTGGCGCCGAACCTGTGAGTGGCGCGGGGACGGCGCGGCTCACGCCGCCGGGCTAACCGCGTTCCACCGGTAGCCACAACTCGCACGTCGCCGCAGTGAAGTCGGGGGCGCGGTCGAGCACCGCCACGATCGACGGGCCGGGCCGTAGCCGCCAGGGGTTCGAGGGGAACCATTCGCTCGCGGTCGCCGCGAAGGCCGACTGAAGTGCTGCGGGGTAGGGGCCTTCGATGCGGAAGACCGCCCATTGGCCCGCGGGAACCGCGATCGTGTCGAGGTCGTCGGGCACAGGGCCGCCCGCGGCGACTGCGACCCCATGGAGATAGGTCAGCTCGGTGCCTTCCGTGTAATCGGGGTCGACATCCGCGCTGACCTGCAGGAGTCCGACCGGCTCGCCGCTGCTGAGGCTCTTCAGCCGTGCGTGCTCGCTCGCGGGGAGCGCCTCGATGTGCGACTGGATGTGCGGATTGACGCCTTCGTGGATGAGCGGCACGCGGGCGGCGTGGCCGACCAGCAGGAAAGCCGGACGATCGGCGATGCGGGTGTGCATGGGAGTGTTCCCTTCTACGGTCAGGCGGAACCTGAGCTGTGGTTGTGCGCGAAGGGGACCGCCATCGCGGCGCACGTCAGCCGGGCTGACCCCGTGCACAGACCGGAACGCGCGACCGAAGGCCTCTGAGGAGCCGTAGCCGTAGCGCACGGCGATCTCGAGCAGCTCGCTGTCGCCGAGCAGGTCGGCGGCCGCGACGGTCATGCGGCGACGCCGGACGTACTCCGACAGAGGCATGCCGGCCAGCGACGAGAACATGCGGCGTACGTGGTACTCCGTGGTGCCCAGGCTGGCGGACACACCCACGAGATCGACATCGCCTGACAGGTCCGTCTCGACGAGCTCGATGATCCGGTTGAGGATCGCGATCATGATTGCCCTCCTTCCGGATCCAGCTTCGTCCGGCAACGCCGCCCGCGCCCGACAATCTCGGTTCGATTCGATCACGCCCGTGCGACGAACAGGGAGGGGAGGGGTCGGCTCAGATCAGGAACTCCGGCCGCACCTCGGCGACGCCGTCGAGCTCGCGCTGCAATCGCTCCACGAGCTCGACTCCGCGACCCCGCCACGGCTCAGGGCGGGGGAGAGGCTCGTCTTCCCGGCGGTCGAGCCACTCCTCGTTCCCGTCGAACAGATCGCTGCCCAACTCGGGCGTGATGGGCAGGCATCAAGATCTCACGGATGTCGCCGAGCTTCGGTGGGAGCGTCGACACAGCGCCTGGTGAGGCATCCGCTGTCTGTCCTGGCCCTCCGCCGGAGCCACCAGTCGACGTCGAGAGCACATGAAGTCGTCGAGGGCACACGAACGTCGCGCGTCAATCGTGTGCTTTCGGCGAGAAGACGCGATGCGTACGCCACGCACGCGATCGACGCCGAGCACGGTGCGAGATTCGCAGATCGCGAGTTCGAACTGACATAATGTGCATTATCGGCGCTTCTCAAGTGGGGTGACCCACGCAGCCCCTTCCCGACGATTCCCGCCGGAAGGGGCTGCGAAACCGGGCTCCCGCACCCAGAACGTCGCAGGGTGCGGCGCAGGCGTACGAACCCGGTGGGACGCGACGACGGAGTCAACCCGATGACTTGCGCGGCGGAGTCACACGTGTGTAATTCCGCCGCAAACCACGACTCACGGCAGCCCGTTCATCCGGCGAACTCACGGATGAACAGCGTCTGCGCGACGATCATCCGCTCGATCTCCTTCGGGTCGACGGATTCATCCGACGCGTGGATGCGCGCCTGGGCGGTGTCCTCCGCGCCCCACAGCACGATCGCGGCATCCGGCGCGATCTTCTTAAACGATGCCACGAGCGGGATCGAAGCACCGCTGCCGATCGACTCCACCTCGGCGCCGTAGGCCTCGCGCAGCGCATCCTCCGCGGCGACGATCGCCGGGTGGGACTCGTCGACGGCGAACGGATGGCCGACCTTGACCTTCTCGACGACGACCTCCGCGTTCCAGGGACGCTGCGACCTCAGATGCGCCATGAGCGCCTCCAGCTGGGCGTCACCGTCCGAACCGGGGATGATGCGCATCGAGAGTTTCGCCTTGACCTCGTTGAGCAGCACATTGGACGCCTCCGTCGTATTCGGCAGGTCCATTCCGAGCACCGTGACCGAGGGCTTGGCCCAGACGCGATCCGACAGCGTGCCCGTGCCGAGGAACTCCACGCCCGGA
>Ga0160460_100863_pt1 | contig 13248 bp, 9 predicted proteins | sample HID1973M_E6MG_FD_108238 | JGI IMG/M metagenome (GOLD analysis project Ga0160460, IMG submission 108238) | Enriched mosquito-associated microbial communities from UW Madison campus, WI, USA - HID1973M_E6 MG | ecosystem: Host-associated > Arthropoda: Insects > Digestive system > Unclassified ... | reverse complement strand
GACCGCCAATGCCGATGGCGTCCTTGCCATTGGCCTTCGCCTGGTCGCCGATGGCCACCTGCGAGCCGCTGCCCGTGGCGTTGGAGGTGGTGCCGATGGCCACCGGCGAGCCGCCGGTACCCGACGTGACCACCGCCGTCGCGTTGGTGCCGATCGCCACGGGGCCGCCACCAAACGTGGTGGTAGCCGTCGCGCCGGCACCGATTGCCGTGGCGCCGGTCGGCGTCGCCGTACCGTTCTTCTTGCTGCTGGCCGTGGCGCCGTCGCCGATGGCCACTGAATCCTGGGTGCCTGCGGTCGCCGTGGCGCCGCTGCCGCCGCCGACGGCGATGGCGCCGCTGCCATTGGCAGTGCCGCTGGCATTCGACCATTGGGCCAGGGCGGCTTGCGAGGTGAAAAGGGCCGGCAACGCCAGGGCGCCCACCAGGGCGGCCTTGGCCAGCAAGGTGCCGCGCGAGGCACGCTTGCCCTTGGCACGCGAGGCTTCGCTGGCCACAACCCAGTTGTTCGACGCGGTATTCCAGATCAGGCGGTAGATTTTGTTCACAATAAGTCTCCCTGCGGGCTCAGGGAGGCCTGCAGAACGGGTCACGGGTAAGGGGATCGAGGGGGCCGCTTCAGGGCCTGAAGCTCGTCATGCGCTTCGTGACTACAAGGTTAGGAATCCGCGGCGGGATCACGAATAGGACGACTCCTAAAGCGGCTGGGAGCGTCTTTGGGAGGCCCGGGGCGCATCGGCAGGGAGGCGAGGCATGGGGCCCGTCCGTCCGGGGATGGTGCGGGCGTGAATGACGAACAAAAAAAAACGGGACCCCGCTTGGGGTCCCGAACAGCCTTTCCGGCCAGGAGACAAACTCAACCGCTACAGCGGAAAGCCTCAGCCTCGCAGGCTAGCCATCTTCGGCCTTACATCTTCGCCTTCGTGTTATCGGAGGCGTTCTGCACCTTCTCGCCGCCGCGTTCGATATCCTTCCCGGCGCCGTGGACGGTATTGCAGCCGGTAATCAGCGTCAATGCGGCCAGGGCGCACAGCGTGAGCAGCTTCTTCATGTCGGACTCCTTGGTCAGTCGTGTGAGCGATTTGATCGTAGCAACGGCCCCGCGGCGGCACTGTAGGCGGGCGTCCTACATTGGTGTCAGCGGATATATGAATTGGCGACCATACATTGGCGCACGGCAGGCTCGACGCCGTTAAAAAAAAACAGCCCTCGCAAGAGGGCTGAAAGTCGGGGGGTGTAGCGGATGCCACGATGAAATTCTAGGGTGCGCGGCGCTGTGGCAAGGGGTCGATAAAAGTAAGCCCGCTTCGCTTATTCCCCGCGCTCAAACCCTAAAGCCCGCGCGGTGCCATGCCGTCCCTGCGGGAGCCTGAACGTGGCCACGGAAGCGGACATCTTGCTCGCCTGTTCATCCAGCGCCTGCGCGGCGGCGGCGGACTCCTCGACCAGCGCGGCGTTCTGCTGCGTGACCGAGTCGATCTGCGCAATGGCCTGGTGTACCTGGTCCACACCCTGGGCCTGCTCGGCCGAGGCCACCGAGATCTCGCCGACGATGTCGGCCACCTGCTTGATGGCATGGATCACCTGCGACATGGTGTCGCCCACCTCGCCCGCCTGCCGCGCACCGTCCGCCACCATGGCCGACGACGAGTCGATCAGGTCCTTGATCTCCTTGGCCGCCGCCGAAGAACGCTGCGCCAGCGCGCGCACCTCGCCCGCCACCACCGCGAAGCCGCGGCCCTGCTCGCCTGCACGCGCCGCTTCCACGGCGGCATTGAGCGCGAGGATATTGGTCTGGAACGCGATGCCTTCGATCAGGCTCGTGATGTCGGAAATCTTGCCCGAGCTCTCGCTGATCTTGCCGATGGTCTGCACCATCGCCACCACCGCGCCGTTGCTGGCATCGGCCATGGACCGCGCATTGGCCGCCAGGGAGTTGGCCTGCTGCGCGTTGTCGGCATTGAGCTTCACGGTCTGGGCGATCTCCGTCATGCTGGCCGCGGTCTGTTCGAGCGAGGCGGCCTGCTGCTCGGTGCGCGCCGACAGGTCCATGTTGCCGCTGGCGATCTCGCCTACCGCCGACTTCACCGACTCGCTCGACACCTGGATCTCGCCCACCGTGCTGGCAAGCTGGCGGGTCATGCGTTGCATGGCACCGAGCAGCATGCCGAACTCGTCCTGCGTGTCGACCGTGATGGTCTGGTCGAGCCGGCCCGCCGCGATGCCGTCGGCAATATTGACCGAGCGGGTCAGCGGCCGCTTGATCGAGCGCGCCAGGTAGACCGCCACCACGACCGACACCAGCAGCACCACGCCGACCACCACCGAGGCCACCCACACCAGCCGCGCCGCCATGATCGCGCCTTCGGCCGCGAAGTCCGCGGCCTGCTGCCGGTTCAGTTCGATGACGTCGTCATAGAGGGCGGTCATCTCCGTCCCGAGCGGCATCACTTCTTTCGCCTGCAAGGTGCCGGCGGCATCGAATTCCCCCTTCTCCAGCAGCGCAAGCTCGCGCCCGATGAATCCAGAGAGGCGGTCGAGGCCGGCGTTGAGGCGGTCTGCCAGCTCGCGCTCCCTGTCGCTGGAAATGCCGGCCGGATAGTACAGCTTCCACGCGCTCTGCATCCTGGTGAGCTGCTCGTGGATCTCGCTGGTGTGGACGTCGCGCGCGTAGAGGGCTCGCCACATCAGCAGGCGTGCCGCGGTCAGGTATCCGCGCGAGGCGGTGACCTGCGTGATAGGCACCGTGTTGTCCCGGTAGGCGTCTTCCATGCGCTCGCTGAGCGTATGGATGCCATGCAGCCCGATCAGCCCGTTGGCGAGCGTCAGCACTCCGCAGAACGCCAGTGCGGCGATGATTCGGAATGTGATGGACTTGAAGAAGGATTGCATGAGCGGTCTCAGAAGGCCTGCCAGTCGTCGCCGTCACGCGACTCGCCAGCCGGCGCCGGGGCGGCCGCCGCCGGCGCCGCGTGGCCGAGTTGCGCCTTGGCCGGCGCAGCGGACCTGGCAGGCTTCGTGGCGGTGGCGGCAGGCGCGGTCTTGCGCGTGGCGCGCGGTGCCGCGCGCGGCATGGTGCGTTGCGCGGCAATGGCCGGCGCCGGCGCGCCGTCGAGCTTGAACACGGACACGGTCTCGGACATGCGCACGGCTTCCTGTTCGAGCGCCTGTGCGGCGGCGGCGGATTCCTCCACCAGCGCGGCGTTCTGCTGCGTGACCGAGTCGATCTGCGAGACCGCCTGGTGCACCTGCTCGATGCCCTGGCTCTGCTCGGCCGACGCCGCCGAGATCTCGCCGACGATATCGGACACCTGCTTGATGGCACGGATCACCTGCGCCATGGTGTCGCCCACCTCGCTCGCCTGCTTCGAGCCGTCGCGCACCATGGCCGACGACGATTCGATCAGCTCCTTGATCTCCTTGGCCGCCGCCGACGAGCGCTGCGCCAGCGCGCGCACTTCGCCCGCCACCACCGCGAAGCCGCGGCCCTGCTCGCCTGCACGCGCCGCTTCCACGGCGGCATTCAGCGCGAGGATGTTGGTCTGGAACGCGATGCCTTCGATCAGGCTCGTGATGTCGGAAATCTTGTCGGAACTGGCGCTGATGCGGCCGATGGTTTCGACCATCGCCTGCACGGCGTGATTGCTGGCGTCGGCCATGCCGCGTGCATTGGAAGCCAGCGAATTGGCCTGCAGCGCGTTGTCGGCGTTGAGCTTCACGGTCTGCGACAGCTCGGTCATGCTGGCCGCCGTCTCCTCCAGCGAAGCTGCCTGCGCCTCCGTGCGCGCCGACAGGTCGAGGTTGCCCTGCGCGATTTCCTTCGACGCCACGCGCACCGATTCGCTCGACACCTTGATGCCGCGCACCGTGCCGCTGAGCTGTTCGCTCATCCGGCGCATGGCCTGCAGGAGCAGGCCGAATTCCCCGTGCACATCCACCACCACGGGCTGGTCGAGGTTACCGGCCGCGATGCGGTCGGCGATGCCCACCGAGCGGCCCAGCGGCCCCATGATCGCGCGCAGCAGGTAGACACCGGTGCCGAGCGCCGCGAGCACGCCGGCGGCGAGCAGCGCGCAGGTGATCCAGATGGTGTCGTGCGTGCGGGCGTTGCTGCTGTTCTGGTATTCCTTCGCCATCACGATGTTCAGATCGGCCAGCTCCCGGATCAGGCTGGCGAGCGTGTCGGCCACGGGCGTGAGCGTTTCCTGCTGGAACGTCGCCGCACGCTGGAACTCACCGGCGTCCAGCATGCCGATCTGCTGGTCCACCATGCCGGCGAACTGCTGTACGACGGTGTCCGCACGATCGGCAATGGCGCGCTCGCGCGGGGCCGTGACGCCTTCCGGGAAATAGGCCTGCCACGCCTTTCGCAGTACGCCCACTTCCTTGCGCAGCGCGGCGCCCTGCTCCTTGTCGTTCAGGGCGCGGGCCTTCCACAGCAGGCGGCGCAGTTCCTCCTGTGCGAGCCCGACTTCCATGATCTGCCCGGTCGGCACGGTGTTTTCCGCGTAGGCGTGCCCGATATTGTCATTCAGCTCGAAAATGCTGTGCAGGCCGTAGGAACCGAGCCCGACCATCAGCGCGATGCAAATACCGAAGGCGAGTGAAATCCTGAACTTGATCGTATGAATGAAATGACTCATTTCCTCTGCTCTGCTTTGCCGGATCAACGTCGATCCCCCGAATGCCGGCCGCGCCTGTCCGGGCGCAGCCGCCGCGCCGGCCTGCTCGACCTGGCAGGGTCCTGGCGCGCGTGATGCTGTGTCTGGTGTCACTGCGTTATCGGCGTGCGGCTGGGCGGGCTTGAGCGCACTGCGCGAGGAATCGGATGGCAGCGGCCTGGGTCTGCTCAGAGGCAGGTGGCGAGCGGGACGCCGCTTCCGGCGGGCCCGTCGGTGAAGCGCCGTGCGATGGCGGCGAAGTCCGCGGCGATGTCGAGGAAGGCATCGACCAGGCACGGGTCGAACTGCTGGCCGCGGCCGGCGGCGATCAGTTGCACGGCCTCGTCCTGCGGCATCGGCTCCTTGTAGGCGCGGCGGCTGATGAGCGCATCGTAGACGTCGGCGATGGCCATCAGCCGCGCGGCAAGCGGAATCTCCTCTCCCACGAGCCGGGCCGGATAGCCCGCGCCGTCCCAGCGCTCATGGTGGCAGCGCGCGATGTCGCGCACATGGCCGAGCAGCCGGTTGCCAACGCCCGCCAGCATGGTGGCGCGCACTGCCACGCCGTAGCCGATCGACGTGTGCTGCTGCATGACGGTGAACTCCGCCGGCGTGAGGCGGCCCGGCTTCTGCAGGATGCATGCGGGAATGCCGGCCTTGCCGATGTCATGGAACGGCGCGGCATGGAACATCAGTGCGATATTGGCAGTCCCGAGCCCGCGGCGCCAGCGCGGGACGTCGCGCACGGCCTCCGCCAGGCGCCGCACGTAGTGCTGCGTGCGGCGGCAATGCGCCTCGGTTTCCGTGCCGAGCGCGCTGGCGGCAAAGGCAAGGCTGGCGACATCGTCGAGCGTCGCGAGTTCGTACAGCATGCCGAAGTGCATCGCCACGCGGCCCTGCAGGATGGTGGCGCGCAGGGCTTCGGACACGGGCATGTCGTCGCCCTGCTGGCCAGCCATCATCACGGCGATGCCGGGGCCGTCGGCACCGGTCAGCAGCGCACGCAACGCCGGCGCATCGTCGTCGGCGAGCAGCGACTCGTCGAGCAGGAGCAACTCGTCCTGGCCTTCGGCGAGCGCCTGCAGGACGTCACGCATGCCCACGGCAATACGCACGCGATAGCGCGCAGACAGCGTGCCGCGCAGCGCGCCGGCCGTGCCGCCGTCGTGCGCGGCCACCAGGATGGTGTGTTTCATGCCGATAAAAGCGTGCGACGTTTGGGCAGGACGCGGGGATCGGGGAAAGGCGGAATCGGAGGAATGCGTGGAATGCGGCAAGGCGATTGGCGAGAACGTCGTGACAGCCGCCATGCTGCTGACGTACCGGATAAAACACCTTGACTCACATCACGAACAATTTGTTACGAAATCCATAGAATTTTTCCTAAATTGCGGTGGATTAATCGCAACATTCATTAAGTCGAACGGGGAAAAGCACGGCATGCGTCACAGAAGATAAATTCCTGCCATGGGCCTGGCGTGCAATCGCCGCAGTCACCATAGGTTGCCCATTGCACGAGGAATTTTTTCGGAGGGGCGCTGAAAACAACAACGGCCGGGATCGCGCACGGCATGCCCCACCGGCATGCCGGCCGATCGCGCCATTTTCCCGATGGTGGCGATACATGGATTCGAGCGGCATTCCACAAGAGATCAGCGAACTCAATCTTGCCTACCTGCTGCTGGCGCAACGGCTGGTTGCAGAAAACGAAGTGGAAGCCATGTTCCGACTCGGCATCAGCAAGGAAACGGCGCGCATCCTGACCACACTTACACCGGGGCAGATGGTCAAGCTGGCGACCTGCAACGTCCTCCTTTGCCGCCTGCGGCTGGATGCAACCATGCTCGAAGCACTCACCAATCCGGCGTCGACGCATGACATGCAGTCCATCCACGCGGCCATCCTGCTCGCTTCCAAGCCATCCGAGTCCGAAAAATGATTGCTGCACCCACACACCACGTGACCGCCCCGGCCACGCTGCTGGTTCCGTCCTCCCCGCCGGCGCCCGCGCGCCAGAAGAGCATCCTGCGGGACATCACCGAGACCCAGCTCGCCATCGAGCTGATCGACCTCGGCGCACGCCTGCAGGTTCTCGAATCGGAAGTCTCGCTGCCGCGCGTGCGGCTGGTGAAGCTCTACAAGGAGTTGCGCGGCGTATCGCCGCCCAAGGGCATGCTGCCCTTCTCCGCCGACTGGTTCGTGACGTGGCGGCCCAATGCGCATGCGTCGCTGCTGCTGTCGGCCTACCGCTTCGCCGTCGACGAGGGCGGCCTGTCCGGCATCCGCGCCATCCTGTCAGCCTACCGGCTGTACAAGGAGAACGCCGGCAGCGATCCGCACGAGGAGGTGCTGAGCTTCACGCGCGCCTGGACGCTGGTGCGCTTTGCGGAGGGTGGGCTGTTGCAACTGTCGACCTGCACCTGCTGCAAGGGCCGCTACGTGACGCACGCCTACGACCCGCGCGGCAGCTATGTGTGCGGCCTCTGCGCGCCGCCGGCACGGGCCGGAAAGTCGCGCAAGGCGTGCCGCGAGCGCCAGGGGGAAGCGGTCACCTGCTGAACCACGACCACCGGCCACTGCCCACTGGCCCGCAGAGCATTGTTGCCAGACGCGCACCGGCGCATTGCCCGCCCAAAAGACCGAGTACGCCGCGTTTGTCAATCGTATTCAGCTTATTTAAAGGTTCGCCGCCTACGATGATTGCGTCAGGTCATAAAAAACCGGACGCAGTCCCGAGAGAAGCGCGCCCGCACTGCTTGCCGCAAGGGAACAGGCCGCCGGCGCAACAAAAAAAGCGGACCGTCGCATCAGATGCCCCGATGCGCAAGGGTCTCCATACAGTCAGTCGTTGTATTGCCGTAGCCCATCATGAACTCCCATTGCTCTACTTGCTCCCTCGCCCGCTTCTGTCTCCCCGGCACGATGTGCCATCTTGAGGCCGAGAAACTGGACGCCATCGTCACCAAGCAGATCCGCCTGAAAAAGGGCACCGTGCTGTACAGCCTCGGGGATCCGGTGGACGCCATCTACGCCATCCGGCTCGGGACGCTGAAGAGCCATGTGTCGACCGAGGACGGCCGCTCGCAGATCGTCGCGTTCCACCTGCAGGGTGAAGTCGTGGGGCTCGACAGCCTGCTGCTGCCGCGCCACGCGTCGTACGCCACGGCGCTGGAAGACGCGACACTGTGCGTGATCCCGACGGCCTCGCTCAATTCCCTGTCCGACGACATGCCGGCGCTGCGCCGCCAGCTCCTGCTCTCGATGAGCCGCGAGGCGCAGCACGACCGCACCATGCTGACCACGCTCGGGCTGATGAGCGCCGAGGAACGGCTGATCGCATTCCTCATCAAGCTGTCGGAGCGGCTGTCGGCGCGGGGCTTTGCCGCGTCGGAGTTCATCCTGCGCATGAGCCGCGAGGAAATCGGCAGCTACCTCGGCCTCAAGCTTGAAACCGTGAGCCGGCTCTTCTCGCGCCTGGCCGACGCGGGGCTGCTGGAGGTCAACCATCGCCGCGTCAAGCTGGTCAACATGGCGGCGCTGCGCGCCACCTACGACCGCTCCAAGTCGGCGGTGCCGCAGGCGCCGGAAGAGTCAAGACAGCGCGAGCGCATGCCCGCCTGAGAGGCCGCTCCGCGGCCTCGGGCAGCGCGGGACGGGGCTCCCGCGCTGCCCATTTCCTCCCTGCCGTCGCAGCCTCGCCGTCGCCCCGACTCCCCCCGCCTGCTTTTCCGCCCGCGTTTGCCCGCCTACACTGATCGCAAACGCGCCACGCCCGCCGTCGTCTGACCGTGCCTGTGGATCGGGGCGCCCTGACCAAGTCTCGCGCGCCCCCTCCCGTGCCCCGCCATGCGTCCGGTCTCGTGCCTGTGGTCGTCGCCCTGTTTTGCCGGGTGGCCGCCGCCGCTTGCGACATTCCCGCACCGCAGGACGGCCAGACCACCACCTGCACGAGCGATCCGCCGAATCCCTCCACCACGCCCATCACGCCGGCCGGAGACACCGGTATCACCGTGCAACTGCTGCCTGGCGCAGCGCTGCAGACCACGGGCGGCGTCGCCGTGAGCATTCCCACGCACAGCACGGTGGTGAACAACGGGCTGGTCTCGTCGGACGGCCCGGCCGCCAACGGCGTCCACTCGCTGGGCACCGGCAACCGCATCGAGAACAACGGCACCATGGCCACGTCCGGCCCTGGCGCCCGCACCGTCTTCACCGAAGGGTCGGACACCACCATGGTCATCAACCGCGGCAGGATCGCGGCAACCGGCAGCGGCGGGGTGACGGTCTTCTCCGGCGACGGACTGGCCCTGACCAACACGGCCGGGGCGCGCATCGCGAGTTCGCTGGGCAACGCCGTGTTCGCCAACGAGGGCGGGTCGATCGACAACGCCGGTACCATCGAGGCGGGGGCGTCGGCGATCATCGTCAACAATGCCGGCATCACGATCACCAATTCCGGCACCATCACCTCGACCGGCGGCAACGCCATCGGCACGTCGGGGCCGGGCAACGTCGTCATCGTCAACACCGGCAGCATCGGCGGCAGCTTCCGGGCCCTCGACCTCGACAGCGGCAACGACCTCCTGCGCATGGAAGGCGGCACCATCCAGGGCCCGATCCTGACCCGCGACGGCGACGACACCGTGGTCCTGTCCGCCGGCCAGATCGACACGCTGGACCTGGGCGCGGGCCGCAACACGCTCGCGGTCTCGGGCGGCACCGTCGGCGGCGACGTGACCAACGTGCAGGACGTCACGCTCAGCGGCGGTGCGGTGCACAACATCACCTACGGCAGCGGCGACGGCACCCTGCGCATCTCCGGCGGCAACGTGATCGGGACCATCGTCTTCGGCGCGGGCACCAACACCGCCACGCTGGCCGGGCTGGACGAGTCCGCGCTGCCGGGACTGGTTTCGATCCAGGCCGGCGCGGGCGACAGCACGCTGACCCTCGACCAGACCCGGCTGACCGGACTGGCGCGCTTCGTCGGCTTCGGGCATGTCAACCTGCTCGACGGCAGCGTCATGACGCTCGACCCGGAACTGGTGCTGGGGCCGGCGGCCCCTGTCGGGCCTGCCGCCCTTCTCCTCCAGCCCCGCGCCACGGCGGACCCGCCGAACTCGCTGTTCATCGACGCCACCAGTACGCTGCAGGTCGACGGCAGCGGCGTGGGCACGGTACGCGCCGCCGCCCCGGGCGGCCTCGCCGCCGTGACCAATGCCGGCACCATCGACCTGACGCGCGGCAGCCAGCCGGCGGCGGGGCGACTGACGATCGTCGGCAGCTATACCGGCAGCGGCGGGCAACTGCTGGCGAGGGCGGTGCTGGCCGGCGACGGCGCGCCGTCGGACCGGCTGATCGTTGCGCAGGGGGTGGCCAGCGGCAGCACGGTGATCGTGGTAGCCAACGCGGGCGGGCTGGGGGCGCTGACGACGGGCGACGGGATTCCGGTGGTGGTATTGACGAATGGCGGCACCTCGACGCTGGACGCGTTTTCGCTGTCGGGCGGCTCGATTGCCGTGGGGGCGTTCCGCTATGTGCTGTTCCGTGGCGGGGTGTCGGCCGGCACCGGGGATAGCTGGTTCCTGAGGTCGAGCCTGCCTCCGCCCCCTCCGCCACCTCCGCCTCCGGACGCGACACCTGCTCCGGCCCCGGCTCCCGCACCCTCGCCGGGCGCTGCCCCTTCGCCAGCGCCATCACCCGCGCCGGCGCCCCCGCCAACGCCCGAGCCCGCGGCGGGTAGTCCGCCCCTTCCCGCCCCGGCCGCGGGAGATGTCGCCGTTGTCCCCCTCTTCCGCCCGGAAGTGCCGGTCTACGCCGCCGTGCAGATGGTGGCGCGCTCGCTCGCGTTCGACCAGATCGGCACCTTCCACGACCGCCAGGGCACCCAGGCCCTGCTGACGGAAACCGGCGCGCTCGCCGCGAGCTGGTCGCGCGTCTGGGGCGGCCGCAAGCACCTGCGGCAGGATGGCGACACCAGCCCCGCCTTCAGCGGCGCGACCGGGGGCATGCAACTCGGGCAGGACCTGTATGCCGCGAACAGCGTCGGCGGCCATCGCGACCACGCCGGCCTGATGTTCGGCTTCGCCCGTGCCAGCGGCGACGTCAGCGGCCTCGCGCTCGGCTTCCCGGACTTCGCAGCGGGCACGCTGGCGGTCAACGCCTATACCGTTGGCGCCTACTGGACCCACCTCGCCCCCGGCGGCGCCTATACCGACGTGGTGCTGCAAGGCGGCACGCTCACCGTCGATCCGCGCTCCGTGGCCGGGCTCGGCGCAACGACCCATGGCAAGTCGTTCGCCGCATCGTTCGAAGCGGGCCTCCCGCTCGCCGTGGGCCCGGCGCTGAGCGTCGAGCCGCAAGTCCAGGCGGTATGGGCGCGCACGTGGGTGAACGACTTGCAGGACGCCGTATCGGCCGTGGCCTTCGACAACGGCAGCGCCAACGCCGTGAGGGCGGGCGTGCGGGTGCAATACGCCATGCAGTCCGGCTCCATGCTGTGGCAACCGTGGCTGCGCACCGACGTCACCTGGTCCGGGGGCGGCACGGACCAGGTGGTCTTTGCCGGCACAACGGCGGTCGCGACCAGCGTGTCCGCCACAACGGGGCGCGTGGAACTCGGTGCCAGCGGCAGGTCGGCGCGACACGGCAGCGTGTATGGCTCGGCCGCATACCTCACCAGCCTCGACGGCACGGCCCGTCACGCCTGGTACGGGTCGCTTGGCGTGCGCTGGGCCTGGTAGCCGCGATCACGCGGTGCGGCGCGGCCCGCGTGCCAGTCCCCGGAAACGACAAAGCCCCCGCTTCCGCGGGGGCTTGTCATCGGAACGGACCGGAAATCAGATCACGCCCTGCGCCAGCATCGCATCGGCGACCTTGACGAAGCCGGCGATGTTCGCGCCTTCCACGTAGTTGACGTAGCCGCCGTCCTTGGTGCCGTGGTGAATGCAGTTCTGGTGGATGTCCTTCATGATGAGGTGCAGCTTCTCGTCCACCTCCGCGTGGTGCCACGTCAGCCGCATCGCGTTCTGCGACATCTCCAGCCCCGAGGTGGCCACGCCCCCGGCGTTCGACGCCTTGCCCGGCGCATACAGGATGCGCGCCGCCAGGAAGCGGTCGACGGCTTCCAGCGTCGACGGCATGTTGGCGCCCTCGGCGACGCACCGGATGCCGTTGCCGAGCAGGACCTCGGCGTCGTTGCCGTCGAGTTCGTTCTGCGTGGCGCACGGCAGCGCCACGTCGGCCGGCACATGCCACGGCGTGCGGCCCGCCTCGAACTTCAGCCCCGTGCGGGCAGCGAAGTCGGACAGGCGGCCCCGCTCGACGTTCTTGAAATCCATCACGGCGGCCAGCTGCTCCGTCGTCATGCCCTCGGGGTAGTGCAGCACGCCGCCCGAGTCGGACAGCGTCAGCACCTTCGCGCCAAGTTCGATGGCCTTCTCGGCGCCGTACTGCGCGACGTTGCCCGAACCGGAGATCAGCACGCGCAGGCCGTCGAGTTCCATGCCCTTGCGATGCAGCATCTCCTGCGCGAAGTAGACCGTGCCGTAGCCGGTGGCTTCCGGGCGCATCAGGCTGCCGCCGTAGGCGAGCCCCTTGCCCGTGAACACGCAGTCCGCGCGGTTCGACAGCTTCTTCATCATGCCGGCCATGAAACCGACCTCGCGCGCGCCCACGCCGATATCGCCGGCCGGAATGTCGGTATCCGAGCCGAGATGGCGGAACAGCTCGCTGACCAGCGCCTGGCAGAAGCGCATCACTTCGCCGTCGGACTTGCCCTTCGGATCGAAGTCCGAGCCGCCCTTGCCGCCGCCCATCGGCAGCGTGGTCAGCGCGTTCTTGAAGGTCTGCTCGAAACCGAGGAACTTCAGCACCGACAGGTTGACCGTCGGGTGGAAGCGCATGCCGCCCTTGTACGGGCCGATGGCCGAGCTGTGCTGCACGCGGAAGGCGCGGTTGACCTGCACCTGTCCGCGGTCGTCCACCCATGCCACGCGGAACTGGACCACGCGCTCGGGCTCGCACAGGCGCTCCAGCAGCGCCTGGTCGGCGTAGCGGGGATGACGCTGCACGAACGGCCACAGCGTCATCATGACTTCCTTCACGGCCTGGAGGAATTCAGGTTGGTCGGGATCGCGCCGGGCCACGCCGGCGAGGAAATCGTTCAGCGAATCGAGGGAGGGTGTGCTGCTCACGGGAGGTGCTCTCAGGAGGGTTGCCGATGGTGCCGGTCTGGCTTTGGTTTTATGTGCAGACATTTAAGTGAGACGTAATATGTCTGCCAACCGGCGAATGTACCACTTCGGCCATCGGCGCCGCACAAGGCGGGCGTCCCGGGATGCACTTTTGTGGTGCGATCAGCGGTTGCCCGCGCCCCATCCCCCGGGGACGAAACGCAGACAGCGCTTTCCGGCGCCTGTTCTTGGAGCCAGCCCTTTCAAGGTGCCCAAGTCCGCTGACTCGGTGTGCTTGCTCCCCTCTCCCTTTGGGAGAGGGGCCGGGGGTGAGGGGCGGTGCCACGTCGAGCGATGTCGCTCGCACCACCGCCTGCCCTCACCCCCAACCCCTCTCCCGCACGCGGGAGAGGG
>Ga0160460_100861_pt1 | contig 13260 bp, 15 predicted proteins | sample HID1973M_E6MG_FD_108238 | JGI IMG/M metagenome (GOLD analysis project Ga0160460, IMG submission 108238) | Enriched mosquito-associated microbial communities from UW Madison campus, WI, USA - HID1973M_E6 MG | ecosystem: Host-associated > Arthropoda: Insects > Digestive system > Unclassified ... | reverse complement strand
GATCGCCTTGTCGCCGGGAAGGCGGATGATCATGTCGGGGCGACCCGCGCCGGCGTCCGAGGTGATCGACGTCTGCAGATCGAAGTCGACGTGGCGAGTGAGCCCCGCCGCCTCAACGACGCGTCGCAGCTGCGTCTCGCCCCACACGCCGCGGGTGCTTCCCGAGCGCAGCGCACTGGCGAGCGACTCCGTGGTCGCACGTAGGGCCTCGTCGGATTCGTGCGCGCGACGCAGCTGCTCGGCGAGTGTGCCGAACTGGAGGTGCCGGTCGCGTTCGAGGTCGTCGACCTTCGTGTGCATCGCGGCCAGCGTCTCCTGCACCGGCGCCAATGCGCGCAGTACCGACTGCTCACGCCGCTCGCGCTCCTCGCGCGCCGCCTGGTCGTGGCGCGCCTGGCCCGCCAGCTCGCGATAGAGCAGCTGCTGGTGCTCGAGCTGTGCCTGAACACCCTGACGAGTGGCCTCCGCCGCGGCGAGACGCGCGGTGAGTTCGGCGTGCTCGCGCGCGGCGCGCGCCGCGCCCCTGGCGAGACCCGCCGCCCACCCCGCCATCGCGCCGACGAGAAGGGAGACGATCACCACCGCACTGATCACCGCTGCATCCATGGCTCCAGAGTGCCGGATGCCTCGGACATCGACGCGGCGGCCGGCCGGACGGCCGTACTCCGGTCGCGCTACGCGACGGCGAAGGAGGTCGCTGGAGAGTCGGTGAGCGCGATCTGCGACACCCGGACTCCGACCGTCTCGGCGAGCGCGTCGATGTCGTCCGCACCGACGCGGCGCGCGGCATCGATCATCACGTGCGCGCACGCCAGCGCATCGGCGGTGGCGTTGTGGTGAGGGAAGTCGGGGAAACCGGCCTCGGCGGCGACGAACGGCAGTCGGTAGGAGTCGAGCCGGTAGACCTTGCGTGCCACCTGAAGGCTGCATGCGTAGCGGTACGACGGGCATTCGTCTCCGGTCGCATCGCACGCCCGCTTGAGCACGGCCATGTCGAAGCCGGCGTTGTGGGCGACGAGGATGTCGGAGCCGACGAAGGAGACGATGTCGGCGAGCTGCCGGGTCCACGTCGCGGCGTCCTGGACGTCCTCCGGCCGGATGCCGTGGATGCGGACGTTGAGCTCGAAGAACACGTCGTGACCCGCCGGCGGGCGGATCAGCCAGCCCGTCTTCTCGACGACCTCGCCGTCGCGCACGCGCACGAGCCCGACCGCGCACGCCGACGCATTGCTGGAGTTCGCCGTTTCGAAGTCGATCGCGGTGAAATCCAGAGGCACGTCCCCAGACTCACCCGGACCCGGCGGCGCGGACGGAAGGCGCGCCGAAGGCACCGCGTCGTCGTAGGGTCGGGGGCATGGCCAGTCGCGAAGAGATGTCGCTGTCGTTCGGGGCCGCCGCCGGCGCGTACGAGTCGGGCAGGCCCGACTATCCGCGCGAGGCCGTCGACTGGATGCTCGCGCCCGTCCGCGAGCAGGGTCGCGCCGTCCGCGTCGCCGACGTGGGCGCGGGAACGGGCAAGCTCACGCGCACGATCGTCGAGGCCGGCGCCGAGGTCGTCGCGATCGACCCCGATGCCGGAATGCTCGCCGCGCTCCGGGAGCACGTGCACGGCGTGCCCGCCTTCGTGGGGACGGCCGAGCGGATGCCGCTGCCGGACGCCTCCGTCGATGCCGTGCTCCTCGGTCAGGCGTGGCACTGGGTCGACCCGGTGGCGGCCTCCGCCGAAGCCGGTCGTGTGCTCAGAGCGGGCGGCGTGCTCGGGCTGGTCTGGAACATCCGCGACGAGTCCGACCCATGGGTGGTCCGGCTCACCGCGGCTATGCACGGCAGCCACGCCGAGGAGATGCTCGCCGGCGCCGGGCCGCGGGTGACGGTGCCGTTCGATCGTCTTCAGGTGCAGTCGTGGACCTGGACGCGCTCGCTCACGCGAGCCGCCCTGCTCGACATGGTCGCCTCACGCAGCTACGTCATCACGGCGACGGACGCCGACCGGGCCAGGATCCTCGCTTCCGTCAGCGCTCTGTTCGACGAGCGCCGAGTGATCGAGGCCGACGGCGCCGAAGTCGTCGACCTGCCCTACGTCACCCACGCGTACCGCGCCATCCGGTCCTGACTCGCTGCCGGCCAGAGGGCCGGAGATCGCGCAGAAGGCGACGTGCTGATGCGGTGGCGCGTGGAGCCGCTCCGCCCGCCGGGAGGCGGATGCCGCGGGGTGGGGCATCCTTCCCCATCTAGACTGGATGCCCGTGGCTCTCACCATCGGAATCGTCGGTCTCCCGAACGTCGGCAAGTCGACCCTCTTCAACGCCCTGACCAAGAACCAGGTGCTCGCGGCGAACTACCCGTTCGCGACGATCGAGCCCAATATCGGGGTGGTCAACCTGCCCGACCCGCGACTGGACAAGCTGGCCGAGATCTTCCACTCGGAGCGGATCCTGCCGGCGGCGGTGTCGTTCGTCGACATCGCCGGCATCGTGCGCGGCGCGTCGGAGGGCGAGGGGCTCGGCAACAAGTTCCTCGCGAACATCCGCGAGGCCGACGCGATCGCCCAGGTGGTGCGCGGCTTCGACGACGACGACGTCGTGCACGTCGACGGTGCGGTGAACCCGCGCAGCGACATGGAGACCATCAACGCCGAGCTGCAGCTCGCCGACCTCGAGACCCTCGAGAAGGCGATCACGCGGTACGAGAAGGAGGTCAAGGGCAAGAAGCTCGACCCCTCGGTGCTCGCCGCTGCCGTCGAGGCGAAGGACGCCCTCGAGCGCGGTGTGCTGCTCTCGGCCTCCGGGATCGACCTCGCCCCGATCCGCGAACTCGGCCTGCTGACCGCCAAGCCGTTCATCTTCGTGTTCAACGTCGACGAGGGGGTTCTGACGGATGCCGCGCGCAAGGCCGAGCTCGAGGCGCTCGTCGCGCCCGCCAAGGCGGTGTTCCTCGACGCGAAGATCGAGTCCGAGCTCATCGATCTCGACCCGGAGGATGCCGCGGAGCTGCTGGCGTCGACCGGCCAGGACGAGTCCGGGCTCGACCAGCTGGCGCGCATCGGCTTCGACACGCTCGGCCTGCAGACCTACCTCACCGCCGGTCCGAAGGAGGCCCGTGCCTGGACGATCGGCAAGGGCTGGAAAGCGCCGCAGGCCGCCGGTGTGATCCACACGGACTTCGAGAAGGGCTTCATCAAGGCCGAGGTCATCTCGTTCGAGGATCTCGTCGAGACCGGCTCGGTCGTCGAAGCCCGTGCCAAGGGCAAGGCCCGCCTCGAGGGCAAGGACTACGTCATGCAGGACGGCGATGTCGTGGAGTTCCGCTTCAACGTCTGACCGACGCGTTCCCTGCCGAACGCCGACCATCCACGAGAAACGTGTACGCGAGAGGAACCCAGAACCTTGGCTGAAACCCAGATCTTCGAGCCCGACGGCCGCGCGATCCCCTACCTCGTCGAGGGTGAGGGGCCGATCGGCCTCGTGCTGATCGCCGAACCCGGGCAGGACGCCCTGGGCGTGGTCGGACACTATCTCGCCGAGGAGGCGGGGTTCCACATCATCCGCGTCGGCTACCGCGCGGACGCCGAGGCTCCGACGACCGCCGATCAGGCCGATGACGTGGTGGCGGTCATCGACGAACTCGGCCTCGAGCGCACCTGGGTCGGCGGCCACGGCCGCGGCGGCACGGTCGCGCGCGCCCTCGTCGCGGCCCACCCGGAACGCGTCAACGGCCTGCTCCTGCTGGGTGTGGAGGACGAGGACATCGCCCTGGCCCCGGTGATCCCGGTGCTGATCGTGCAGGGTGCCGACGACGAAGTGACCGCCCCTGCCAACGGCGAGCGCCTGCAGGCGACCGCGCCCGAGCGGGCGAGCGTCAAGACGCTCGCCGGAGCCGGACACCTCTTCCCGCTCACGCATCCGGTCGAGACGGCGGTGATCGTCGAGGAGTACCTCGACTGGGACTGAGCGCGGCGGCGACGAGCGTGGGCCGATGTGCCGTGACGGCGTCAGCCGATCGGGATCAGCCAGGCGACGACGGCGACGACGGCCGCGATCGCGAAAGCCAGCAGGCTGATGAGCAGGGCCTTGCGCTGATCCTTCCTGCGGAACTCGGCATCCTGCACGCTCTCCTCACGGCCCAGGTCGCCGAAGTTGTAGAGCCCCCGCGTTGCGAAGCCGACGCAGAAGTGGAAGGCGGCTTGGAGGAATCCCTGCGCGGCCAGGAACACCGGCAGCGCCACCAGCAGCCGCCACGGCGCCGCCCAGCCGAGGGCGAACGCCGCGACGAGGAAGACGACGGCCACTCCGAGGCCCCAGTACCCCGATATCCGCCGTTTGCGGATCTCCGCGGGACCGATGTTGCACACGCCCGGCTGATAGACGGCAGTCTGGTTCATGGCGCCATTCTGGCGCACGGCTAGGCCGTCGCGGCGAACTGCGCCAGACGGGCACGCCCAGCGCCGATGGCGTCCTTGAAGCGTGCGGCGGCCGCGAGGACGGCGGGATCGTCCGAACGGTCGGGCGGGACGCGGGCGGGGTTGAGCGCCGTGGCATTCGACCAGGCGCGCAGATCGGTCTCCTTCGCCATGGCCAGCGACGCGTCGCCGCCGATCGTCTGCATCCGCGCCCAATCCACGGGCGTGTCCGAGTACGGCGATGGGCGGCAGACCCTGTTCTTGTCGGCGTCGTCGTCGCGCGTGGCCTCGACGTAGCCTGCGAGCGCGGCGCCGTAGCAGGGGAAGCCGACCCGCACCGGCTGCGGAGTGATCGCCTCCCGGGTCCAGATCGGCCGCAGGCCCGGGTACTTCAGGCCCTCGGCTGCGCAGTGCACGACGAGGGAGTCGACGGGCACGTGGACGTCGCCGTCCGCGAACGTCAGGCGTCCGCGGCCGACGGCCTGCAGGCGGCCCCGACGCACCACATCGTCGATCGTGCGGGCGAGGTCGAGCTCCCAGGTGGCGAGCGTCGGCGTCTTGGCCATGGTCGGGGTGACGCGAGGATCGAAGCGCACCATGATCCCGGCATCCTCCATGCGGAAGAACACGTCGTCCGCGCTGGAGGCCGCCGCCGCGGCCGCCATCGTATCGGCCGCCATGCCGAGGAAGATCGCGGGGTCCGGCTGCACGACGGCACGGTTGAGCAGCCACGGGTCGCGCGGGCGCACCCAGGTGATCGCGCTCGGTGCGACGCCGTTCTGCAGCAGCCACACGCACGTGTCGGTCGCGGTCTTGCCCGCTCCCACGATGACGTAGTGCCCGGGAGCCTCTGCGATGCGGACGAGCTCGTTGACGGCGACGACGCGGGCGCCGTCCTCGACGGCGAACGGCGGGGGCGTGAGCAGCGGGATGTCGGGGGAGAGGTACCTCGCGTCGACGACGCGCGCGCGGGGAGCGCGGGAGCGGACGCCGCTCAGCAGCGAAGCGAACCGGCGATCGCCGAGATATTCGCTGCGGCCGTGGAAGACGACGCGGCCGGAGCGGATGAGCCGCGCCAGCACGCGGGCGTAGTACTCCACCACCTCGGCGGCGCTCGCCCGCTCGTGCAGTCCGCGCTCCGGTCCGTCCGTCTGCAGCCGGCCGCCGCCCAGCAGGGTGGAGGCGACGCCGTAGAAGGCCGACGCCTGGTGCAGCCGCACGAATCCGTACGCGTCCAGCCAGTGACCGCCCGCCCCGTGTCGGCGCTCGACGATCGCGACGGAGACCTCGTCGTCGGCGGCGGTGAGGGCGTCGACGAACGCCATCCCCATGGCCCCCGCGCCGACGACCAGATAGTCGACGTCGAGGATCTCGTCCATCCGCTCATCAGAGCAGCGGCGGCCCCACGCGTCAATGGCCGCCGGCGATATCCCGGCGCGGCGCCCGACGCAAGGGGTGCCGCCGATTCGCCGCGCTCGCCCAGAATGGTGCCGTGAGCGATGACGTCGGTCCGCGCGACGGCGGGCAGCCCCCCGCAGCGGACGAGCGACCGCAGCTGCCGCACCCCGAGCCGCACCGCGCAGTCGTGCTGGTCGTGGGTGTCTGCGCGGCCGTCGCGTTCGTGGTGCTGCGGTTCGTCGTGGCGCTCGGAGGGCACGATCCGCTCGCGGTCGACCTGTGGTGGCACGACCTGATGGTCGGAACCCTCAGCGCCGTGGGTGTCGTGGTGGCGTGGGTTCCCGCCATCGTCGGCGGCACGATCGGGGTCATCGTGCTCGGCATCCTGCTCATCGCGATCTTCCTCTGGCAGCGGCGCCCATGGGATGCCGCGACCCTCGCGATCGCCATCGCCCTGGTGGTCGCGATCGGCGCCCCGATGGCCGCGATCATCGCGCGGGTGCGCCCCGGGGACTCCCTGGCCGAGAAGGTCGCGACCTCGTTCCCCTCGGGCCACACCGCCGTCGCCACGACGATCGCCGTCACGCTCGGCCTGCTGCTGCGCCGTTGGTACGTGTGGGCCGTCGGCGTGATCTGGGTGCTCGGCATGATGTGGAGCCGCACCTACCTGCACGCGCACTGGGTGAGCGACGTCGTGGCCGGGATGCTCGAGGGCGTGGCGGTGGCCACCCTCGTGTGGAGCGCGATGCAAGCGGCCCGGGTCCGGCGGGCGATGTCGTCGCCGTCGCGCGCGTGAGCAGACGAATCCCCGCGGATACAAGCCCCTTCGACGCATCGGGACGCGGCGATACGCTTCGCGGATGAGCACAGCCAGAAGCGCGGCGCGGGCCGCGCAGGACTCGCCCGTCTTCCGCGCCATCGCCCGCATCGGCTATGTCGTTCTCGGCGTGGTCCACATCGTGATCGGCGCCATCGCCGTCTCGGTGGCCACCGGGGGCGGCGGCGAGGCCGACCAGGGCGGTGCGATGGAGCAGATCGGCCGAACCCCCGCGGGGCTGCTGCTGCTGTGGGCGATCGCGATCGGACTGGTCGCGCTGGCCGCGTGGCAGATCGCGGAGGCATTCCTCGAGCGAGACCCCGACGCCAAGAAGAAGTGGGGTCATCGCATCAAGTCCGCCGGCACCGCCCTGGCCTACCTCGCCATCGCCTTCACCGCGCTCGTGTACGCACTCGGCGGGCGATCGGACTCCTCCCAGTCCTCGCAAGGGCTCACGGCGCAGCTGCTCATGGCGCCCGGCGGCGTGTTCGTCATCGTCGTCATCGGCCTGATCGTGCTGGCCATCGGGATCGCCTTCATCGTCCGCGGCGGCACGCGCGGGTTCGAGAAGCACCTCGCCCTGCCCGACGGAGTCGCGAGAAAGGGCATCGTGAGCTTCGGCGTCGTCGGCTACATCGCGAAGGGGATCGCGGTGGCTGTCACCGGTGTGCTGTTCGTCATCGCGGCGTTCACCCACGATCCGCAGAAGGCCGGGGGACTGGATTCCGCCTTGCACGCGCTGGCGGAACTCCCGTTCGGCGCCTTCGTCCTCTGGGTGGTCGCCGCGGGGTTGATCGTCTACGGCCTGTTCTGCTTCGCGCGCGCCCGGTACGCGCGGATGTGACAGGCCCCGCAGCGCAGCGCCGGGCGATCGCCGGGGCGATTGACGCGTCCCGCGCCAGTTGGGATCCTGGGCGGGATCACGGATCGGCGCTGGGGGCGAGAGGTGACTGCCATGGCGATGTCGACACGGGCGACGGCGGCGAAGGCCGCGGTGGATGTCGTGACCTCGTTCTTCGCACGCATGCAGGATGTCGCGGACGAACCCGATGCGCTGGACTTCACGTTCGGCAACCCGCACGAGATGGCCCTGCCAGGGCTGTCGGCAGCCCTGCGTGCGCACGCCGAGCCGCGATCCGTGGACTGGTTCGCGTACAAGACCAGCGAGAGGCCGGCGCAGGAGGTCGTGGCCGGAGCACTCCGCGAAGAGCTCGGACTGGACTTCGAGCCCGAGGACATCGCCATGACGCAGGGCGCCTTCGGGGCGATGTCGCTCGCGTTCGCCCTGCTCGCCGATGCCGGTGACGAGGTCGTCATCCCCGTGCCCGGATGGTTCTGCTACGCCCCCATGCTCCACGCCGCCGACCTCGCTCCGGTCGGGGCGGAACTGGACCCCGACGGCTTCGATCTGGACGTCGACGCGGTCGCGCGGGGGATCACCCCGCGCACGCGGATCGTGGTCGTCAACTCTCCGGCGAACCCGACAGGGCGCGTCTATCCGCGCGCGACCTGGGAGGCGCTCGCCGCGGTCCTCGAACAGGCCTCCCGTGCCCGGGGCCGCCGCATCTGGCTGCTCTCCGACGAGCCGTACCGCCGCATCCGCTTCGACGGCATCGGGTTCGCGAGCCCCGCCGCCTCCTATCCGTGGACGCTGATCGACTACAGCTACGGCAAGGTGCTGCTGGCCCCGGGGCAGCGCCTCGGTTATCTGGCGCTGTCGCCGCTGATCCCGAGGGCGGAGCGGCAAGAGCTCCGCGCCGCGCTCATGCCGTTGGGGCTCGCCATCGGCTGGGGCTTCCCGGACGCGGTCATGCAGTACTCGGTCCCCGAGCTCGAGACGCTGTCGATAGACATGGCCGAGCTCACGCGCAAGCGCGACCGGATGTATGGCGCCCTTGCGGGCGCCGGGTACGAGCTCACCCGGCCGGAGGGCACCTTCTATCTGTGGGGCAGAGCGCCGGGCGGCGACGGCCGAGCGTTCTGCGACGCCCTCGAAGCGCGGCGCGTGTATGTGATGCCCGGGTCGCTCTTCGACCAGCCTCACCATTTCAGGATCTCGCTGACTGCGACGATGCAGATGATCGAGCAGGCGATCCCGCACCTCGTCGATGCCGCCGCAGAGCACGGGTGAGCGCCGGCAGGATGCCTCATCCCGACCCGGCTGCTCGTGACTGAGTCGTCGCGGCGGGCGCGGCGGGATCGAGCAGCGATCGCGCGAGCAGGGTGGCCCCGGCCACGGCGGCGGGCATCGTCGCGACCGCACCGAGCGGAACGAGGAAGCACAGCTGGGTCGCGACCCCGAATCCGAGCACGCGGGCCCGCCGCCGCCGGAGCAGCCGCCTCCGACCGCGCCGGTCGATTCCCCGGGCGGTGAGCGCGCGGGAGGCCAGTTCGTCGGCGATCAGCCATCCGGTGAACGCGACCGCGAACAGGGTGCTCACCACGCCGCCCACCACCGGGATCAGCCCCACCAGCGCCGCGAGCAGGGCGATGCCCACGCCGCGGGCGACGAGCGACAGCCCGTCGGCGACAGAGCGCCAGAAGCCGTACGACGCGTCCGGCTCCGCTGCTCCGGCGTCCCGCTCGACGGCGCGCCAGATGCGGTCGTAGAAGGGCTCGCCGACAAGGAGCGTGAGGGCCGTGAAGGAGACGGCGACCAGCACGAGGGCCGCTCCGAGCAGAGCGGTGCCGATGGCGATCCGGATGACGGTGGCCCACAGGCCCGGCCAGCCGTCGGCGAACGGCGTCATCGCTTCGGCGAGGGCAGGCAGTGAAGCGGCCAGCCCGACGAGCCCGCCCAGGATCAGCAGACCGACGATCGCGGCCGGCAGGAGCCCGAGCGCCATGAGCCCCGGCCGCCGGCGCCACTGGGCGAAGCCGCGACCGAGCAGGCCGACCCCTTCGAAGAACTCCCGCATCCGCTTCAGCCTAGGTCGTCCCGGGAGCGCCGGGCGGGTCGGTGCTCGCCGCCGATGAGGGGGTCGCCGACATCTGGCAGATCGCGCGTGCGCCGTCAACCCCCTCCGTGGAGCGCCGCCGGGCGAGGATCTTTGGCGGTGACGCGCGAGGAGGCGCGGACACCATCCAGGAGGTCGCACAGCGGCTCGCACCGCTCCCGCTCTGACCCGCCGGGCTTCACTTCGCGGGGATCGCGGTCTCCGTCACCATCGCGAGGACGTCCTCGAGGAAGTTCGCCACGATGCGCGCCTCGGGTGGCGGGAGCTCGGCGGCGAGGGTGCGCAGCTGCATCGTGAGCGGGTCGAGGTGGTCCGGGTCGAGGTTCCGGTCGAACGGCCGGATGATCTTCTTGCGGCGGTCGTGCGGGTGGTCCTCGACGACGACCAGTCCGCGCGCCACCAGGCGGTCGATCAGCGCCGTGCCCGAGGCGGGGGCGAGATGAAGCGCCTTCACGATCATCGAGGGCGTGACCGGCTCCGTGTCGACCCGCTCGAGCAGGTAGCGCATCGCGGAGCGATCGGTCTCGTTCATGCCGGTCTGCTGCTCGCGGCTTCGCGCGAGCCTCGCCTCGGCGAGCCGCAGGCGTTCGAGCACACCGGCGACATCGGGCCGACGCCTGTCGTTCGCGGCCGCTGACGGCGCCACGCTTTCGGCCACGAGCACGCTCCCTCGTTCGTCTCCTGCTGCACAGTGCGCCGGAGGCGTTTCGCTTCATTCGACCACAAAACGCTCGGTACCGAAACATTCGAAGAGAGAAGATCCATGATCAGAAGATCAGATACCAAGAAGCACGGTATCGAATTATTCGAAAACGAACTAGCCTGGTCGTGCATCTCCGGAAGGAGCAGCGCTGATGGCTGAACTCGTCTACGGTGCGGACGGCGCCCCGATCCAGATACCGGAGCACCTTCTCGCGCACGTCAAGCTGGTCGTCACGACCAAGCTCCGGCGCAACGAGAGCTTCATGATTTCGTGGCGTCACGCTGACGGATCAGGTCGCTCATCGCTCTGGTTGGACCCGTCGATCCCTCTGCGCTTCACTTTCGAGAGCGCGGAAGAGCCGCGCATCGATCACGCCCTGCTGTCGCGCCTCGCGGCCGAGGCGAGCTCCAACGCCGGGATGCTCCTGGAGCTGGACGACATCCACGTGCTGGCTCCGGAGACGGATGCAGCCGCACCGGCGCTCGAGGACTCTCCGGCACGCGCTGTGCAACCCGCCGCGTGAGTCCGTCGCTGCGGCCGCGGCGCGGGCGAGCAGTCGTCGCGTCGAGGACGCCGCACGACGGGTGCCGCGACCGCGCCGCATCTCGCCTCACGTCGGTGTCGGGGGATGGTGCGAGGATGAGTCCATGCCCGAGTCGCCGGAGGTGGAGGCTCTCGCGCGGTTCCTCGATGACGAGGCATCCGGCCGAGAGATCCGCGGGGTCGATGTCCTCGAGTTCCGCGCCGTCAAGACGCGCTCCGCTCCGCCTGCGAGCGTCGCCGGCCGCACGATCAGCGGCGTACGGCGCCACGGCAAGCACGTCGAGCTCGCACTCGACGACGCGAGCCTGGTCGTCTCCCTCGGTCGTCACGGATGGATGCGCTGGCTCGATGCCGATGCGGCCGCCGATCGCGCCGACCTTCCCGCCGACGCTCCGCCGACGCTCGTCGACTTCGAGCTCGCGGGCGACACGAGTCTTCAGGTGACGGATGCCGGCAACTGGGTCTCTCTCGGACTGTTCGTGGTCGACGGGGCGAAGGAGGTTCCCGCGATCGCGAAGCTGGGGCCCGATCCGGCGGACCCCGCCTTCACCCGCGATCAGTTCGACGCAGCGCTGGGCGGCCGCCGGAAGCAGATCAAGGCGATCCTGCAGGAACAGGAATCGCTGGCCGGGATCGGCAACGCGTACTCCGACGAGATCCTGCACCTGGCGAAGATGTCGCCGGTGCTCCACGCCTCGGCCATCGACGAAGGCGCGGCGCAACGACTGTACGACGCGACACTGACCACGGTGCGCGGAGCGATCCAGGCCCGGCGGGGAGTGCCCATCGACCAGCTCAAAGCGCACAAGGTCGCGGCGATGCGCGTGCACGGCCGCACCGGCGAAGCCTGCCCGGTGTGCGGCGACACGATCCGCGACCTGACGTTCTCGGGAACGTCGGCGCAGTACTGCCCGACGTGCCAGAACGGGGGAGCGCCCCTCTGATCGGTGGGGCAGCCCCGGCCGGACGACCGAGGTCGCCGTTCCCGTGGGTAGCATGGTCCCCATGACGACTTCGCAGCAGCCCGCCCCGATCACCCTTGCGCCGGTGCCAGACGACAAGAACCTCCTGACGGTCGTCGAGTCCGCCGGCTCGTGCTGCGGCGGCAGCAGCTGCAGCATCGACTGAACCCTCCGCCCGCACCGCAGCGCGCCGCGCGATGAGCGACGAACAGCTTCACATCACCCCGCGGGTCGGCCGCATCCTCATGTCGGAGGAGGCGATCTACGGACTCATCCTCGTCTCGGGCATGATCGTCGTCTCGGCGCGGGGCACCTCGTGGGAGGCTTTCGTCACGGTGCTGGTGACGGTGCTCGTGTTCTTCGCGGCCCACGTCTTCGCGGGGACTCTCGGCCGCCTGGCCGCCACCGACGGGCACGCGGGATTGCGGGCGAGTCTGCGCGCCTCGGCGCGCCAGTCGGGCGGCATGCTGCTGGCATCCGTGCCTCCGCTGATCATCCTGCTGCTCGGGGCGACGCGTGTCCTCGAAGACGCCACAGCGCTCTGGGTGGCGCTCATCATCAACACCGTGATGCTCGGCGCGCTCGGCTGGATCGCGGTCGCGCGCTGGAGCACCCACTGGCTTCCCCGCATTCTCAGCGCCGTCATCACGGCCGCGTTCGGCGGCGTGCTCATCCTGCTGAAAGCGGTCATCCACCACTGACGCCGCGCGCCGCGCGAGCCGGCTCGAGGAGTGCCGCGGCCAGAACAGGGCTGAGACCCGGCACGTCGTCGACCGGAACGGCCAAGGCGAGCAGCGCGCGGCTGAAGTAGTTGCGCACAGCCGCCGCGAGCGTGATGTCCACGATCTGCCGATCGGTGAATCCGAGATCGCGCAGGCGCTGACTGTCGGCGTCGGTCATGGTGGCCGCATCGGTCGAGAGCTTCTCCGCGTAGGAGACCACCGCCACGTCGGTCTCGTCGAGGTCGGCGGTGCCCCCGTCGCGAGCGAGCCGGAGGAGCTGGTCCTCGTCGAGCAGTCCCGCCCGCAGGCTCTTGCGCCCGTGCGCGAGCAGACAGTGGTCCGAGCCGATGGCCCGCGCCGCGCCCAGCGTCGCGAGTTCGTAGTTGCGGATGCCGATCGACGGCACGATGGCACGGATCAGCGTTTCGAAGGCCTCGTGGGCTTCGGGGTTGATCGCCATCGCCGCGGTATGCCCGAAGACGAATCCGTCGCCGCGGAGGTCCGCCTCGTACATGTCGGCGACGTGACCGCTCGCGTGGGCCGGATCCGGAGTGCTGACGATCATGAGGCTGCCTTCCCGTCGGGTATCGGGCGCATCCAGAATCGCGGATGCCCCACCCCTTGTCGAGGGGTGGGGCATCCGGGTGATACGAGCGTCAGTGCCCGGCGGGCGCGCCCATCGGTGCGTCCGCCGGCTTGCGGATGAGGAACGCGCCGACCAGCAGCGGCAGCGACAGGATCGCAGCCGTGAGGAACGCG
>Ga0160460_100859_pt1 | contig 13284 bp, 11 predicted proteins | sample HID1973M_E6MG_FD_108238 | JGI IMG/M metagenome (GOLD analysis project Ga0160460, IMG submission 108238) | Enriched mosquito-associated microbial communities from UW Madison campus, WI, USA - HID1973M_E6 MG | ecosystem: Host-associated > Arthropoda: Insects > Digestive system > Unclassified ... | reverse complement strand
GTGAGCCCCGCCAGCACCTCGCGCGCCTGCTTGTCGGTCTGGAACCGCGAGAGCGCCTTGACCTTCACGGGGAAGCCGGCGAAGCGCTCGGTGAAGGTCTCGAGGTGCTGTTTGACCAGGAGGGTGGTCGGCACCAGCATGGCGACCTGCTTGCCGTCCTGGATCGCCTTGAACGCGGCCCGGACCGCGACCTCGGTCTTGCCGAAGCCGACGTCGCCCGACAGCAGCCGGTCCATCGGGATCGGCTTCTCCATGTCGGCCTTGATCTCGTCGATCGTCTGCAGCTGGTCGGGCGTCTCGGCGAAGGGGAACGCCTCTTCCAGCTCGCGCTGCCACGGAGTGTCGGGGCCGAACGCGTGCCCCTTGGAGGCCATGCGCGCGGAATACAGCTTGACGAGCTCGACGGCGATGTCGCGCACCGCGCGTCGTGCCTTGCTCTTGGCCTGCGCCCAGTCGCTGCCGCCCATCTTCGACAGGCTCGGTGCCTCGCCGCCGACGTAGCGCGAGAGCAGGTCGAGCTGATCCGTGGGCACGAAGAGCTTGTCACCCGGGTAGCCCCGCTTGGACGGCGCGTACTCGAGGACGAGGTATTCGCGCACGCTCTTGACCGCGTTGCGCCCGCCACTGGACACCTCGCGCTGCGTGAGCTCGACGAACTTGCCGATCCCGTGCGTCGCGTGCACGACGTAGTCGCCGGCCTTCAACTGCAGCGGGTCGACGACCGCCTTGCGCCGCGACGCGAGCTTCTTGACGACGCGGTTGTCGCCACCGATCGTGCGGCCGTAGAACTCGGACTCGGTGAGCACCGCGAGCTTGGCATCGGGCGCCTCGAATCCGCGCTCCAGCACGCTCAGCACGACATGGGCGACGCCGGGCTCCGGCGCCTTCAGCACCTCGTCGACCCTGCGCGCCGCGATGCCGCGCTCCGCGAGCACGTCGCGCGCGCGCTCCACGAGCCCGGTTCCGGATGCCGCGACCACGACGCGCCAGCCGTCCGCCAGGAGCGTCGCCACGTGCTCGGTCGCGCCCTCGACGTTGCCCTGGAAGGAGGGCACAGCGGAGCCCGGCACCCGGATCGCGGCAGCGGCTTCGAGCGCGACGTCGATATCGTCGTCGATCAGGCCCTCCGCCGCGGCATCCGCGTGCCCGGAATCGAACGCGCTGAGCGTCCACCACACGCCCCCGCGGTCGCGGGTGACCATGCGCAGCTCGGGGAGGGTCAGGAAGTCGCCCGCTCCGAGGTCGATCGGCGTCTTGGCTCCCGCGGTCGCCGCGCTCCACGCGGCGTCGAGGAACTCGCGGTTGGTCTCGCCCAGGGTGATGGCGCGCGTCACCGCGCGCTCGGGGTCGACGAGGGCGACGGCGGACCCTTCGGGCAGGTAGTCGACGATGGTGACCAGGCGATCGAGGACGGCCGGAAGTAGCGACTCCATGCCCTCGACCGGGATGCCCTCCCCCATCTTCTCGAGCATGCCGGCAAGCCCGGGGAACTCGTCCTTGAGCTGGCGGGCGCGGCCACGGACCGCATCGGTCAGCAGCAGTTCGCGGCTGGGCAGGAGCGTGACCTCCCGCACCTCTCCCGGAAGCGAGCGCTGGTCGGCGACCGAGAACGCACGCATCTCGTCGACCTCGTCGCCGAAGAACTCGACGCGGTACGGGTGCGGCGCGGTCGGGGGGAACACATCGAGGATGCCGCCGCGCACGGCGAACTCGCCGCGACGCGACACCATGTCCACGCGGTGGTAGGCGAGCTCGACGAGGCGGGCCGACACGCCGCCGAGATCGTGGCCGCGGCCACCGATGACGAGCTCGATCGGGTCGACGTCGGTCAGGCCGGCCGCCAGCGGCTGGATCGCGCCGCGCACCGACGCCGTGATCACGAGCGGCGTGGCCGCGTCCCACCTGGCGATGCGTGTCAGGATCTCGAGGCGAGCGCCGACCGTCTCGGCGCTCGGGCTCAGCCGCTCGTGCGGCAGGGTCTCCCACGCGGGGAAATGGAGCACCTCGGCGCCGGGAAGCAGTGCGCCCAGCGCGGGGCCGAGCGACTCGGCCCGTCGCCCGGTCGGCGCGACGAGCAGCACGAGGGGCGGCTTGCCCGCGGCCCTGCGTCGCTCGAGGAGAGCCGCGAGGAGCGGTGCATCGAGTCCTTCGACGAGCGAGAAGTCGGCATCGACGGATGCCGCGGCCACCGCATCCCGAAACGGCTCAGCCTGTTCGAGGGCGCGAACGATCCCGGGAACTGTCACCGCACGAGTCTACGGCCCCGCACCGACACGAGGCTCGCGCGGCCGCCCCTGCATGCCATCCGCGATCGCAGGCGCGCCGACCCACGGCCGGATGAGCCGTGCCCGGCTCCTAGGATGAGGCTGTGAGCCAGCCTGACGCACCCGGTGCGCCCCAGAATCAGCCCGCGCAGCCCGTCGCCTGGACACCGCCCTCGGCGGCGCCGTTCGGGACGCCCGAGAGCGCGTCCCCGCCTGCGGGCGATCCCGGCGCAGGGCACGGCCGGCCGCCGGCGGGGCTGCAGGGATGGTCCGCTCCCCCGGCGGGAGCCTACGCGCCGCCCCCGGGATACGCGCCGCCCGCCGGGTACCCGATCGCTCCGGCGGCATCGGCCCCCGCGCACGGCGCGCCGACGTACGGCGCGCCGGCAGCAGCCCGGCGCAGCAGCCTGCTCGGGTTCATCGCGCTCGGGCTGGCGATCGTCGCCACGCTCGGCGCGAGCCTGTTCGCGGCGATCGCGAGCTTCAACATCGGGCTCGGCGCGGGTCGCGAGATCTCGACCAGGCCGTTCACCGCCGACTTCGACTGGTCGGTGCTGGTGCCCGTGCGCGACTGGGTGCTGATGGGCGAGGTCTCGTTCTGGGTGGGCACCGCGCTCGGGGTGTGGGCGCTCGTGCAGGGCATCGTCGCGATCGTCACCGGCCGGGGCCGCGGTGCGGGCATCGCGGCCGTCATCGTCGCGGCGGTCGGCCCCATCGCCTTCGGCGCCGTCGTGCAGGGCTTCCTGACGGCGGGCCTGGCCGCAGGGACCGGTATCGGCGGCTGACCCGGCGCCACCGCGGGCCGCAGCATCCGCCCCTCTTCCCGCCTTCGATCGAAGTCGAGATCCGGGATGCGGAGCCGGCCGGCGCAGGGGTCCGCTCTCGACCCGGGCCCCGTTCGAGGACGCCCCAGGCGGCCTCAGACGCGAGGCGCGTGGTGCTTCTGCTGCGCGGCGAGCAGACCCTCGGAGACGAGCTGCTCGACCGCGTCCGCCGCGTCGCCGACGAGGATGGGGAGGTTCTTGCGCTCGGTGGCGCCGAACGGGTCGAGCACCCAATCGGCGGCATCCTGGCGTCCGGGAGGGCGACCGATGCCCACGCGGACCCGCGAGAACTCGGTCGAGTCGAGCGCCTTCGCAACGTCGCGAACGCCGTTGTGTCCGCCGTGCCCACCGCCGATCTTGAGCTTGATCGTGTCGAACGGGATGTCGAGCTCGTCGTGGACGACCACGACATGGTCGGCGTCGATGCCGTAGAACTTCGCGAGCCCCGCCACCGGCCCTCCCGAGACGTTCATGAAGGTGTTCGGCTTCGCAAGGATGAGCTTGGCCCCGCCGGGACGCAGCCACGTCTCGGCGACGCGGGCGTTCGCCTTGTGCGCCTTGAACGACTCGCTGCGCCGCCCGGCGAGTTCGTCGACCACGAGCTGCCCGACGTTGTGCCGCGTCAGTTCGTAGCGCGGGCCCGGGTTGCCGAGCCCCACGATCAGCCACGTGTCTGCCATGCCATCCATCCTGCCCGAGCCTGCGCCGGTGATCGCGCGGCTCCTCGTGAAAAAGGCGAGGGGATGCGGCATGCGCATCCCCTCGCCGATTCGACGGGCTCGCTGACCGGCGGTACCGGTCAGCGGCCGGTGAAGTTCGAGTCGATCACTCGGCGGCGGCCTCCGCGGCCTCCTCCGACTGCTCGGCGGCGACCTCGGCGTCGGCCTCGGCGATCTCCTCCTCGGCGGCGATGGCCGCAGCCGGGACCGAGATGGCGACGATGAGCAGCTCGGCGTCGGCGATGAGGACCGAGCCCTTCGGCAGCTTCAGGTCGGCCGCGGTGATGTGCGTTCCGTCCTCGAGGCCGTCGACGTCGACCTCGACGTGCTCGGGAATGTGGGTCGCCTCGGCCTGGAGCGTGACTGTCGTGCTGTCGAGGTTCGCGATGGTGCCGGGAGCGGACTCGCCCACGACGACGATCGGCACCTCGATCTCGACCTTCTCGCCCTTCTTCACCACGAGGAGGTCGATGTGCTCGACGATCTGGTGCACGGGGTCCTTCTGGACGTCCTTGACCAGCGTGAGCTGCGACTTGCCGTCGAGGTCGAGCTCGAGGACCGCGTTGGCGCGGCGGATGAGCAGCGAGACCTGGTGGCCGGGGAGGGCGACGTGCACCGGGTCGGTGCCGTGGCCGTAGATGACGGCGGGGATCTTGCCGGCGGCGCGGAGGCGGCGGGCGAAGCCCTTGCCGAAGCTCTCGCGGAACTCGGCGTGGACCTTGGTGTCGGGCTCGTTCGACATGGGTTCTCCTTGCGGGCGCGGGGCCCTTTTCTGAGGCGGCGCGGGGCCGTTTCGAATCGGCCCGCGCGTTGGCGGGCCAGGGTATTGGGGATGTCTTCGACTCGAACGCGTACGCGTGAGGAAAGCCCATGAGGCCCGCATCACCGCGTCGATCACGGATGCCGCAGCCCGCCGCGATCGACAGGCGCGAGGCATCCCTCGCCGAAGTTCGGACATGAGTCTACCAGCGCCCCCGCTACGATGAGGAACGCACCTGCTTCGCGCTTCTCACGGAGGACCCCATGGACTACGGCTTCTGGAGCCACGCTCTTCTCTGGCTGATCGGCGCCATGGCTGCGGTCGGCGCCGTCGGCGTGGTCCTGGCGTTCTGGAGCCTCGGCCGCCACGGCTACCGCAAGGACTGACCCGCCGCGAGGCGTCAGCGCTCCTCGGGGGCTCCCGCGGGCTCCCCGCCGACCGCTTCGTCGATGGCGGCGTCGGATTCGCTGACGATCCGCGTCATCGCGTCGAACGCGGCATCCGCCTCCGCGCTCGCCACCGCGAAGGCGACGTCGCGATGCCAGCGCACCGCCGCCGGATTCGCCTCGCGGGGCATGAGTGCGTGCCGGGTGCGACCCTCGAGCACCGCTTGGACCACACCGCCGAGCACGCCCAGCATCGGATTGCCCGACGCACTGAGAAGCGTGCGGTGGAAGCGCACATCGGCGTCGAGGTACTCGCCCTCCGCCGCCTGCTGATCGTGACGGCCCATCTCCAGGGCCGCGGCGACGAGTTCCTGGCGCTGGGCGTCGGTCGCGTTCGCCGCCGCCAGACGCGCCGCTAGCGGCTCGACGGCGCCTCGCAGCTCGCTCAGCTCGTGCAGCTGCCGCGCACGCCCGGGACCGTCGAGACGCCACGCGATGATCTCGGGCGCATACACGTTCCACTGCTCGACCGGGAGCACCTCGATCCCCGCCTTGCGACGCACCTGCACGAGTCCGAGGGATTCGAGCACGCGCACGGCCTCGCGGGCGGCCGAGCGCGACGCACCTGAGGACTCCGCCAGCTCAGTGGTCAGCAGGCGCGAGCCGGCCGGGTGCTCGCCGCGCACGATCGCGGCGCCGACCCGCTCGACGAGCGCATCGTGGACGGGACTGCCGTGGGGCGTGTCGGCCATGGTCCGATTGTGCCGCACAGCCGCCGTCTCATCCGGCATTCACGCGCCATTCCCTTTTTATGTCGTACGTATTGACAACTCGGATGCAACACATCAGACTAAACGGCAGCCTCGGGTCAAAGGATGACCCTGTTTCGATCAAGGACGCTCATGGATCTCTCCGGATTTCTCTCCCTGCCGGCCGCCGCGGCCGAAGTGACCCCCGTCGGGCCGCCCTGGCTTCTGCTCACCGCCGCCGCGGTGGGCATCGCGCTCATCGTGGTGCTGATCACCTGGCTCAAGGTGCACCCGTTCCTCGCGCTGATGATCGGCGCCATCGCCACCGGGATCATCGCCGGATTCGAGCCCGGCAAGACGATCCTCAGCTTCACCACGGGCTTCGGCACCACGATGGGCGGCGTCGGCATCCTCATCGCGCTCGGCGCGATCTACGGGAAGCTCCTGGCCGACTCCGGTGGCGCCGACCGCATCGTGGACACGCTCGTCGCTCGCGCCACACCCAGGAGCCTCCCCTGGATCATGGGCTTCATCGGCGCCATCATCGGCCTGCCGATGTTCTTCGAGGTGGGCCTGGTCCTCCTCGTCCCGGTCATCATCCTGGTCGCACGGCGCTCGGGCCTGCCGCTCATGAAGATCGCCATCCCGACGCTCGCCGGCCTGTCCGCGATGCACGGGCTCGTGCCCCCGCACCCGGGTCCGCTGGCGGCGATCGACATCCTCGGCGCGAACCTCGGGATCACCCTCGCCCTCGGGGTGCTGGTGGCCGTCCCCGCCGTGATCGTGGCAGGCCCGCTGTTCTCCGGTCTGGCTGCACGGTGGGTGCGCGTGCCCGTGCCCGACCTGTTCGTCACCGCCGAGGACGAAGGCGAGCAGCAGACCCGGCGCCCGTCGTTCGCCGCGACGCTGACGAGCATCCTGCTGCCCGTCGTGCTCATGCTCGCCCGCGCGATCGCCGACATCGTCGCTCCGGGCTCCACGGCACCCGCCAAGGCGGTCGTCGACTTCCTCGGCACTCCTGCTGTCGCCCTCCTCATCGCGGTGGTCGTCGGGTTCTTCGTGCTGGGCGGCGGAGCCGGCTTCGGCCGCGCCGAGATCGCGAAGTCGGTCGGGTCCTCGCTCGGCCCGATCGCCGGCATCCTCCTCATCGTCGGCGCCGGCGGCGGATTCAAGCAGGTGCTCATCGACACCGGCATCGGCGACGTCATCGCTGGCCTCATCGCCGAGTCCGGGCTGTCGATCCTCTTCCTCGCGTGGCTCGTCGCCGCGGTCATCCGCGTCGCGACCGGCTCCGCCACAGTGGCCACGATCACCGCGGCCGGCATCCTCCAGCCGCTGACCGAGGGCCTGAACCCCGCGATGTCGGCCCTGCTGGTGCTCGCGATCGGGTCCGGGTCGGTGTTCCTCTCGCACGTCAACGACGCGGGCTTCTGGCTCATCAAGGAGTACTTCGGCCTCAGCATCCCGCAGACGCTCAAGAGCTGGACGGTCCTGGAGTGCCTGATCTCGGTCGTCGGGCTGATCGGCGTCCTCATCATCGGCGTGTTCGTATGAGCGCCGGGGCGAGTGCAGGAATGGCGCAGACGCCGCCCATCCTGGTGCTGATGGGTCCGTCCGGGACCGGCAAATCCACCGTGGGCGCGATGCTCTCGGGCAGGCTGGGCTGGCCCTTCCAGGAGGGCGACGACCTGCACCCGGCCGCCAACGTCGAGAAGATGCGCCGGGGCCACGCGCTCACCGACGAGGACCGCATCCCGTGGCTCGAGCTCGTCGCTGCGTGGATCGACGCGCGTCGCGCCGCGGGCGAACCCGGGATCGTGACGTGCTCGGCCCTCAAGCGGAGCTACCGCGACATCCTCCGTCGCGACAACGTCACGTTCGTCAACTTCACCGGAGACGCCTCGGTCGTGCGCGACCGCATGATGCGACGGCAGGGGCACTTCATGCCGCCGGCGCTCCTGGACTCCCAGTTCGCAACGCTCGAGCAGCCGGCACCGGACGAGCAGGCGATCGACGTCGACATCGCCCTGGCGCCGGAGGACCAGGCGGCCCTGGTCGCCTCCTCCCTTCGCCTGGAAGGTTCGTGACGCTCGGAAGGAGACCGACATCGGACCCGGGCTAGGCTCGTCACGTCAGCCCCGAGCTGCGAAGACCCGGACCGCTCACAATCGGCGCCCGCGCCGCGTGAGCACTCGGCCATGCCGTGTAACACGGACGCGCCAGACTTTAGGCTGAAACGACGACTTAACCCCAGGAGAGCGTGTGTCTTCCAACGACCCTTCAGCGAGCGGCAACCCGAGCCGGACCGACATCTCGACGGATCAGGACCAGGCTCCTGACGAGGCGACGCAGGCGCACGAGGGGGCGCCGGCTCCCGAGGACGTCGCCCGCCCGACCCCGGAGCCCGCGGGGACGCAGGGCGCGGCGCCCGGCACGGCGAACATCGGCGTGGTGGGTCTTGCGGTGATGGGGTCCAACCTCGCCCGCAACCTCGCCTCCCGTGAGGGCAACACCGTCGCGGTGTACAACCGCAGCCGGTCCAAGACCGACGAGCTGACCGAGACCCACCCTGAGGCCGGGTTCGTCCCCGCGTTCTCCTACGAGGAGTTCGCCGCGTCGCTGCAGAAGCCGCGCGCCGCGATCATCATGGTCAAGGCCGGCCGCCCCACCGACGCGGTCATCGACTCGCTGGTGGAGGTGTTCGAGCCCGGCGACATCATCGTCGACGGCGGGAACGCCCTGTTCACCGACACCATCCGCCGCGAGAAGGCGGTCCGCGAGACCGGCATCAACTTCGTCGGCGCCGGGATCTCCGGCGGCGAGGAGGGCGCCCTCAACGGCCCGTCGATCATGCCCGGCGGCTCGGACGAGTCGTGGGTCACCCTCGGCCCGATCCTGAAGTCCATCGCCGCGGTCGCCGAGGGCGAGCCGTGCGTCACGCACGTCGGCCACGACGGCGCCGGCCACTTCGTGAAGATGGTGCACAACGGCATCGAGTACGCCGACATGCAGCTCATCGCCGAGGCGTACGACCTGATCCGCCGCGGCACCGGCAAGAGCCCCGCCGAGATCGCCGAGGTCTTCGCCGAGTGGAACCGCGGCGAGCTCGAGTCCTACCTCATCGAGATCACCGCCGAGGTCCTCCGCCAGACAGACGCCGCCACCGGCCAGCCGCTCGTGGACGTCATCCTCGACCAGGCCGGCGCCAAGGGCACCGGCGCCTGGACCGTGCAGACCGCACTCTCGCTCGGCGTTCCCGTCTCCGGCATCGCCGAGGCCACCTTCGCCCGGTCGCTGTCCAGCCACCCCGAGCAGCGCGAGGTCTCCCGCGACCTGCCCGGCCCCTCGACAAGCTCAGGGACCGACTCCGCACTGCAGGTCGACGACGCCGACGCGTTCATCGAGGACGTGCGCCTCGCCCTCTACGCGTCGAAGATCGTCGCCTACTCGCAGGGCTTCGACGAGATCCGCGCCGGCGCAGCCGAGTACGACTGGACGATCGACCTCGGCGCCGTGTCGAAGATCTGGCGCGCCGGCTGCATCATCCGCGCCCAGTTCCTCAACCGCATCGCCGACGCCTACGCCGCCGAGCCCGAGCTTCCCGTGCTGCTGACCGCGCCGTACTTCGTCGAGGCCCTCGGCCGCGCCCAGGGAGCATGGCGCCGCATCGTGTCGGCCGCCGCGGGCGCCGGCATCCCCGCGCCCGCGTTCTCGTCGTCGCTGTCGTACTACGACGGCCTGCGCGCCGAGCGCCTGCCCGCCGCCCTCATCCAGGGCCAGCGCGACTTCTTCGGCGCCCACACCTACAAGCGCATCGACAAGGAAGGCACCTTCCACACCCTGTGGTCGGGCGACCGCACCGAGATCGAGGCCGAAGACACGCACTGACGCTTCTGCGAACGTCCGAGGGCGGGTCCCCATCGCGGGGATCCGCCCTCGTCGTCTCAGCCGGCGTGACCGTTCACGTCGGGCTTCACGTTGTGGTTGCGGCAGAAGACGTTGCCCGGGTCCCACTCGCGCTTGACGGCAGCCAGACGCGCCATGGTCGCCGGCGGATACATCCGCTCGGCGAAGGACTCATCGGTCGAGACCGTGAAGTTCCCGTAGACCCCGGATCCCTTCGCCTCGATGGCTTCCCACTCGGAGACGACCTGAGCCCGGGTCGGGGCGTCGAGCATTCCGGGAACATCGAACGCACCGGCCATCGCGAACCACGTCGCATCGCGAGCGGGGAAGGCGGAGTCGTCCTGAGCGACATCGCCGTACGCGCCACCGAGCGAGCGAAGGAAGGCGACCGAGGCCGGGTGCCGCTCGCGGAAGGCCACGAGCTGCTCGATGGCGTCGTCGTCGAGCACCGGCAGCAGTGTGTTGCCCCCGACGAACCCGGGCATCGGCTGCTCGGGATCGAACTCCGGCGCCTCGAGCAGCACGTCGGGGTAGTCCTGCACCCCGAACTCGCGCTCGGTGACGCCCCGCGCACCCGCCAGCGGCGCCAGCGCACGGCGAGCCTCCTCCTGGTCGGTGCCGATCCACACCGCGGTGACCGAGGCGCCCGCAGGTGCGTTCTGGTCCATCGCAGGCACGTCCATGTAGGTGACGGTGAGGTTGCGCGGGGCATCTGCCATCAGATCGCGCAGCACGTGGAGGATCGGGCGGGCGTCGCCCTCGATTCCGTACACGGCGTGCACCACGCCGTCGAGCGGGTGCGCCTCGAAGTCGAATCGCGTGACGACGCCGAAGTTGCCGCCGCCACCACGCAGCGCCCACAGCAGCTCGGGGTGCGAGGCATCGGTCGCCTCCACCACGTCGCCGCGGGCGGTCACGAGCTGAGCGCCCACGAGCTGGTCGGATGCGAGCCCCCACGCGCGCACCATCCACCCGATGCCACCGCCGAGGGTGAGGCCGCCCACGCCGACCGAGGCGGTGTCTCCCGAGCTGAGCCCGAGCCCGTGCTCGGTGAGGGTGTGCGCGACGGCGCCCCACTGCGCTCCCCCGCCGACGCGGACGCGGGTGCCGTCGACCTCGAGGCCGTCGAGGGCCGAGATGTCGAGCGTGAGCCCGCCGGGCACACCGCCCCACGCGCTGTGGCCGCCGCCGCGGATCATGATGTCGAGCCGCTCGGCCGATGCGTAGCGAAGGGCGCCGCGCACGTCGTCGACGGTGGCGGCGCGGATGACGGCGGCGGGCGAGCCGATGCCGGAGTGGAAGCGGCGGGCGGACTCCCACTCGGAGTCGCCCGGACGGATGACGGTGCCGACGCTGCCGGCGCTGAGGTCGTCGTTGCTCATGACGGCCACGCTAGGGGGCATCGCCGACATCGACCAGGGGGGCGTTTCGCCGCAGGCGCCTCCGCCCGGCGTGCGTGCGACCCCGCGCGGCGGGCGTAGGCTCGCGAAGGTGACGAGCATCCTCTACATCGGCGGAACCGGAACCATCAGCGCGGCGTGCGTGCGCCGCTCCGTCGCACTGGGCCACGAGGTGGCAGTGCTCAACCGCGGCAGCGCCCGACGTCCGGTGCCGCCGGAGGTCGAGCTCATCGAGGCCGACATCCGCGACGCCGGGGCCGTGCGCGCGGCGATCGGCGATCGCAGCTTCGACGTGGTGGCCGAGTTCCTGGCTTTCACCCCCGAGCACATCGCCACCGACCTGGACATCTTCGAGGGTCGCCTCGGCCAGTACGTGTTCATCAGCTCTGCATCCGCGTACGAGAAGCCGCCGCGGCGCGTTCCGGTCACGGAGTCCACGCCTCTGCGCAACCCGTTCTGGCAGTACTCGCGCGACAAGATCGCCTGCGAGGACGTGCTGGTCGGCGCCTACCGGGAGCGGGGCCTCCCCGTGACCATCGTCCGTCCGTCCCACACCTACGATGAGCGGCTGCTTCCGACGCTGGGCCACTGGAACGACATCGCCCGGATGCGCGCAGGCCGACCCGTGATCGTGCACGGCGACGGCACGACCCAGTGGACCATCACGCACGCGGACGATTTCGCCGTGGCGTTCGCAGGGCTGCTGGGCAACCCCGCTGCGATCGGCGAGGCCTTCACGATCACCGGCACGCACGCGCCGACCTGGAACCAGATCTACGGATGGCTGGCCGATGCCGCGGGCGTCGCCGCCCCCGACATCGTGCACGTCGCCTCCGACACCATCGCCGCGTTCGCCCCGGAGCTCGGTCCGACGCTCATCGGTGACAAGGCCCACTCGATGGTGTTCGACGTGTCGAAGGTGACGCAGCTGGTGCCGGAGTTCCGAACGACGGTGACCTTCGACGAGGGCGCTCGCAGGATCGTCGCCTACTACGACGCCCATCCCGAGGCCCAGGTGGTGGACGAGGGCCGCGATGCGCTCTTCGATCGCATCGCGGCCCATGCCCGCGCGGCGGGCTGATCGCGCGGGGGGCCCTGTCAGCGCGTGATGTCGCGCACGGTGCCCTTGTCCAGCCGCAGCCGGCGCCGGGCGCGCCGCGCGACCGCGGAGTCGTGGGTCACCACGATGAGCGTGAGCCCTTCGTCGTTGAGCGACTGGAGCACCGCGAGGATCTCGTCGCGCATGCTCTCGTCGAGGTTGCCCGTGGGCTCGTCGGCCAGGAGCACGCGAGGGCGCTTGACGATCGCTCGCGCGATCGCCACGCGCTGCTGCTGGCCGCCCGACAGCTCGCCGGGACGATGGTCGGCGCGCTCGGCGAGACCGACGTGCGCGAGGGCCTCTGCGACGCGCGCGGCGCGCTCGTCCTTCGACAGCCCCAGCGGCTCGAGCGCCATATCGACGTTCTCGTGCGCGGTGAGGGTCGGGATGAGGTTGAACCCCTGGAACACGAAGCCGATCTCGTGCGCGCGGATGCGGCCGAGCTCGCGGTTGTTCGCCGTCGCGACGTCGATGTCGCCCAGCCGCACGGAGCCCGAGGAAGGCCGATCGAGCGCACCGAGCAGCTGCAGCAGGGTGGACTTGCCGCCGCCGGTCGGCCCCTGGATCGTGACGAAGTCGCCGGCGTCGATCGCGAGGTCGACGCCCGCGAGCGCCTTCACGACGCGGCCTTTCTGGGTGTACGTGCGGGTGACGCCCTCGAGGCGGTACTGCGCCCGGGGTGCGGCATCCGGAGCGGCTGCCGGCTCGGTGTCGGTCATGGTCATGTCGTGCTCTCCCGTCGGTGAGGGTGGTTCGGGTGCGGTGGGGATGGTCTCGGGCATCGGTTGCCTCAGCCGACCGATCGGAGCGCTTCGGCGGGGCTGAGGCGGGCCGCCCGCCACCCGCCGAACGCGCCGGCGACGAGGCCGCCGAGCACCGCGATGCCGACCGCCGCGACGACGACCCACAGGGTGATCGGCGCCGTCAGCACGATGTCGGTGCCCGCCGACTGCATCACGGCGTTGCCGAACGCACCGCCGCCTCCCCCCATCGGGCCGCCCTGACCGCTGTCGGGGCCGAAGCTCTGCACCGCCGGTGCGGTGGAGATCGTCGGCGAGATGAGGTTGATCGCGATGATCCCCGCGAACCCGATGACGAGTCCGACGACGCCGCCGATCGCGCCCTGCACGACCGACTCGCCCGCAACCTGGCCGACGACGCGACCGTTGGACCAGCC
>Ga0160460_100857_pt1 | contig 13297 bp, 12 predicted proteins | sample HID1973M_E6MG_FD_108238 | JGI IMG/M metagenome (GOLD analysis project Ga0160460, IMG submission 108238) | Enriched mosquito-associated microbial communities from UW Madison campus, WI, USA - HID1973M_E6 MG | ecosystem: Host-associated > Arthropoda: Insects > Digestive system > Unclassified ... | reverse complement strand
GCGCTGGTGAGGGCGGGGATGATGATCGCGCCGATCTGACCGGTCCAGCCGAGGTCGGAGAACAGCAGGTAAAGGGGAACGACGCCGAGCTGCATCGGCACGGCCATCGTGGCCACGACGAAGGCGAGCAGCCACTTTCCGCCAGGGAAGCGGAGCTTCGCGAACGCCCAGCCGGCGAGGGTCGAGAAGACGACGACGGATGCCGCGATCACGGTCGAGCTGAAGATCGAGTTCCACAGCGCCAGCCAGAAGTTGACGGCGGGGTCGTTCATGACCTTCAGCGCGTTGTCGATGAAGTTGCCGCCGGGCAGCCACGACATGTTCGGGTCGTTGATGGTCGAGGCATCCCCCGAGCCGATCAGGTACGACCAGTAGTAGGGGAAGATCGCCGAGATCACGACGACCCCGAGACCGGCGTACACCCAGAAGCCGGCGCGCACACCGCGGATCTTGGTGGTCCGGCCGCTGCGACGGCGACTGCTGTTGGGCAGGTTCTCCTCGACGACGGCGAGGGGCGGGGTGCTGATGGCGCTCACAGCTGGGCTCCCTTCCGGCGACGGCGACGTTGGATGACGCCGCGACCGCCCTCGTCGCGCACGAGGCGACGCGTGATGGCGAGGTTGATGAGGCCGATCGCCAGGATGATGATGAAGAGGATCCAGGCGAGGGCGGCGGCCCGGCCGAAGTTGAACTCGCCCCAGCCGATGTTGTACAGATACAGCGTGATCGTCAGCCATTGGTTGGCGGCACCGCCGCGACCGGTCTGGTCGAACATGCGCGGCTCGTCGAAGATCTGCAGGCCGCCGATGGTCGACGTGATGATGACGAAGATGAGGGTCGGCTTCAGCGACGGGAGCGTGATGCTCCAGAACTGGCGGAACGCGTTCGCACCGTCGACGGTGGCCGCCTCGTAGTACTCGCGCGGCACGGCCTGCATCGCGGCGAGGAGGATGAGCGCGTTGTAGCCGGTCCAGCGGAAGTTCACCATCGTCGCGATGGCGATGTGGCTCCAGAAGGGGTCCTTGTGCCACGGGATCGGGTTCAGGCCGATGTCGGTGAGGATGCTGTTCACCAGGCCGTGGTTGTCGCCGAACATGTTGCTGAAGATCAGGGCGACGGCGACCGGCGCCATGACGAACGGGAGCAGCACGCTCATGCGCCAGAACGTCTTGGCGCGGATGTTGCGGTCGAGCATCGCCGCGATGAACATCGCGAGGATGAGCTGCGGCACCGACGAGAGCAGGAAGATGCTGAAGGTGTTGCGCAGGGCCGTCCAGAACTCCGCCTGCGACAGGATCCAGATGTACTGGTCGAAGCCGACGAAGGTGCCGGAGTTGCGCACCAGGTCCCACTGCTGGAACGAGATGACCGCCGTGTAGACGATCGGGAAGAGACCGACGATCGCGAACAGGATGAAGAACGGCGAGATGTAGAGGTAGGGGGAGAGCTTCAGGTCCCAGCGGCTCAGGCGGTGGGAGAAGGAGAGGACGCGCGGCTGGCGCTCCGGATCGGGCCGATCGGCCGGCCCGGATGCCGTTGTGCGGGTGGCGGTCGTGGTCACCGGTGGCTCCGATTCGGGTGTCGAGGGTGGGCGTGGAGGCGGAGTGCGTGCGGGCCGGGGTGACCCGCACGCACTCCGCTTCTGCTGTCAGACCTGATCCGGGCGAGCGGACCGGGTCGTCAGTGTCGGCCTATCAGAAGGCCTCGACCTCGGCGACGTAGGTGTCCCACGACGTCTGCTGGTCTTCGACACCGTCGAACACCCGCGTGATGGCGTCCTGCAGCGCGGTGTTGTACTTGAAGTAGTTCGCGCTCTTGTACGGCGTGACCGTGATCGCCGCGGAGCGTTCCGCGAAGATCGAGCCGGTCGGCGCGTCGGCGAAGTACTCGTTCTTCGAGTCGGTGATCGACGGGGCGCTCTGCGCGTCGAGCGCGCTGGGGTAGGCGCCGACGTTCACGAACGTCTTCTCCTGCTGCTCCGGTGCGGTCAGCCAGTCGGCGAGCTTGAGGGCCTCGTCGACGTTCTTGCCGTTGGCCGGAACCGTCAGGTACGAGCCACCCCAGTTGCCGCCGCCGTTGGGGAACGCGTTCGCGATCTCCCAGCCGGTGACCTCCGGAGCGTTGCCCGAGATGATGCCGAGCATCCACGGCGGGCACAGCATCGCGGCGAACTCGCCGTTGGCCATCGAGGCGTTCCAGTCGTCCGACCACTGGCCCGAGTAGGCCGAGTTCGGGATGCCCCGCTCGACGACGAGGTTGTACGCCGCCTCGAGGTCGGGGTTGTCGGTCGCGACGACGGTGCCGTCGGCCTCTTCGTACGGGAACTCGATCTGGTTGACGATGCCCTGGAACGCGGAGTTCGCGGCGTCGAGCATCGGCTTGCCGGTCGCAGCCTTGTACTGGTCGGCCAGGTCGAAGAAGGTGTCCCAGTCGCCGTCGATCGCCGAGGCGACCTCGTCGGGCGTCGAGGGCAGGCCGGCGGCGGCGAACAGGTCGGCGCGGTAGCACACGGCCTGCGGACCGATGTCGGTGCCGAAGCCCACCAGACGGCCGTCGGCGTCGGTTGCGGCCTCTTCCTTCCACTCGACCCAGCGGCCCTTGGCGCTGTCGGGCACCTCGGCGAGCAGGTCGGAGTACTGCATGGCCTCGGCGAACCAGTCGACCTCGACCGCCTCGATGTCGGCGAGGCCCTCCTTGCCGAGCTTCGCGAAGAAGTTCGTGCGGGCGTCGTCGGTGATCGCGGCCTTGTTGTGGACGATCTTCACGTTCGGGTTCTCGTCCATGTACTCCTGGAGGAGCGCATCGTCGTACCCGAAGTCGTTGAACGTGGCCAGGGTCAGTGTGATCTGGCCGTCTTCGCTTCCGGCGTCGCCATTGCCGCTGCCGCTGGCGCAGCCGGCGAGGACGATGGCCGAAGCCGAGAATGCGGCGATTGCCACTGCGCTTCTGCGGAAGGCGCGTGCGTTCACTGTCACTCCTTTGTGTTGTCAGGGTCGTGTGTGTTGCAGGACCGGCCCGGAGGGAACCGTGCCGTGTGGTGTGTCGTGGGAGCGTTCCCATCGATCGAGACGCAACGCTATGGGATCGCTCCCACGAAGTCAAGGGAGCGCTCCCACGGTTTGGTCACGGTTGTGTCACAGGGGGTTCGGGCGCCGGAGGAAACGCCGTGCGCAACGGCCCGTAGACTGGAGGGGACCCCTGCCCGCGACATCCGGAGCTGTCACATGCCCACCATCGTCGTCGACGTCATGCCCAAGGCCGAGCTTCTGGACCCGCAGGGGAAGGCCGTCTCGGGCGCCTTCGCCCGGCTCGGCGTCTCCGACTTCAGCGGCGTCCGCATCGGCAAGCGGTTCGAGCTCACCGTTGACGGCGAGGTCACCGACGAGGTGCTCGCCGAGGCCCGGCGCATCGCCGACGAGATCCTCTCGAACTCCGTGATCGAGGACGTCGTCGGCATCGAGGTGGTGGAATGACCGCCCGCATCGGCGTCATCACCTTCCCCGGCTCGCTCGACGACCGCGACGCGCAGCGAGCGATCGAGATCGCCGGCGGCGAGGCGGTCGCCCTGTGGCACGGCTCGCACGACCTCGACGGCGTCGACGCGCTCGTCCTTCCCGGTGGCTTCAGCTACGGCGACTACCTGCGCGCCGGAGCCATCGCCGCGCTCGCGCCGATCATGGCGGAGGTGAAGGATGCCGCTGCCAAGGGCATGCCGATCCTCGGCATCTGCAACGGGTTCCAGATGCTGGTCGAGGCGCACCTGCTGCCCGGCGGGCTGATCCGCAACGCGCACCAGCAGTTCATCCGCCGCGATCAGAAGCTGCGCGTCGAGAACAACGACACCGCGTGGACCAGCGATTTCTCCTCCGGCCAGGAGATCGTCATCCCCCTCAAGAACGCCGACGGCGGCTACATCGCCTCGGAGTCCGAGCTGGACCGCCTCGAGGGCGAGGGCCTCGTCGCCTTCCGTTACGTCGGGGTCAACCCCAACGGGTCGCTGCGCGACATCGCCGGCATCGCCAACGAGCGCGGCAACGTCGTCGGCCTGATGCCGCACCCCGAGCACGCGGTCGAGCCCGGATTCGGCCCCGACACCGCCGCCGCCATGCGGTCGGGTGTCGACGGCCTGTCGTTCTTCACCTCGGCCATCGCGGCCGTGGTCGCCCAGGCCGCCTGAGCCCACACGCCTCGCCGAGCCCGGTGCCGGCTCCGGGCTCCCACGCCGGAGGGGTCGTCACACCGTGCCGGCGGGCGGCCAGACGCCGATGATGAGCGCCATCACGACGATCGTCACGAGCTCGTGCGCGATGTTGATGACGGTCAGCGACGACGGGCGGCCCTCGAACGCGTCGTGGGTGATGAAACGCGCCGCCGTGAAGCCCGCCCACAGGATCACGCCGGTCAGCAGCGCCGACCACAGGTAGCTGCCGCCGTAGAAGTGCCACGCGATCGACGAGGCGCCGGCCAGCACCCACGCGGTGATGAAGCTCACGATCACGGTGACGACGATGGGGATCACGGCGCTGGCACCCGGCCGGTCCATGTCGACGTTCGCGAGCTTCGCCCATCGTGTGCCGAAGACCTTCGGGGTGTACCAGATCGAGCCGACCGCCATACTCGACGCGGTCGCGATCAGCACCGCCCAGTAGTTGATCTCGGGAACCATGTCCGCCTCCTCCACCCCGAGCACCCGCGGGTCGCGGAGCCGCTCGACGCGAGCGTAGCGCCGGGCGAAGACGCCGGTCCGGCACCGCGCCGGTAGCGTGGGCGTGTGAGCACAGGCATCCGCGATCTCGTCGTCAGCGTCCCCACCGAAGAACTCGCCGCGGATCTCGGCGAGCTCCCTGCGGGCGTCGAGCTGGTGGTGTGGCCGATGGATGCCGCGGCCCCGCGCGAGCGCTTCGACATGGTGGTGCCGCCGTACATGTCCATGGCGCGCGTGCTCGAGCGCCTCGAGGGCATCGAGGTGGGGCTCGTGCAGGGCCAGTCGATCGGCTACGACGGCGTCGCCGACATCCTGCCCAACGGGCTCGTCTTCGCCAACGCGGCCTCCGTCCACGAGACGTCGACGGCCGAGCTCGCGGTGGGACTCGCGATCGCGGCGCAGCGCCGCATCGACGCGTTCGCCGTCGACACCGCGGCGGGCCGCTGGGCTCCGGTGTTCGCGCAGAGCCTCGCCGACCGTCGCGTCCTGCTGCTCGGCTACGGCGGTGTCGGCAAGGCCGTCGCCGCCCGGCTCGCGCCGTTCGAGGTCGAGCTGACCGCCGTCGCCTCGCGCGCCCGCGACGAGGACGGGGTCGCCGTGCACGGTGTGGACGAGCTGCCCGATCTGCTTCCCCGCGCCGAGATCGTCATCGTCACGCTCCCCGGCGGCGACGCGACCAAGGGCATCGTCGACGACGCGTTCCTGTCGGCCCTGCCCGACGGTGCGCTCCTCGTGAACGTCGGCCGCGGCACGCTCGTCGACACGGACGCACTCGTCGACCACGTGCGCCGAGGCCGGATCCGGGCCGCGCTCGACGTCACCGACCCCGAGCCGCTCCCCGAGGGCCACCCCCTCTGGGGCCTGCCGGGCGTGCTGATCGCACCGCACGTGGGCGGCGCCTCGAGCGCGATGCGCCCCCGCGTCGCGAGGCTCGTGCGCGCGCAGATCGAGCGCCTCGCCGCGGGCGAGCCGCCGATCAACGTCGTGCTCGGCGGCTGACCCGCTCGCTCGGGCGCCGAACCGGCGCTGACCGCTGCAGTTTCCTGCGACTGCTGCGTCGCGCGACGCAGCAGTCGCAGGAAAATGCAGCGCTCGAGCTCAGCCCCTTCAGTTCTCGGCCCCGCTGGGGTAGACCGGAGGGGACCGACAGTAGTGTGCGATGAACGATTCCCCGAGTGCAGAACCGCCGCCGAAGGTGGAGCGGCTGGCCGCTTCGGCGTGCTGGGAGTACCTCCAGAGCACGGAACTCGGGCGCCTGGCGGTCGACAACGCCGACGGCGCCCCCGACATCTTCCCGGTGAACTACATCGCCCACGAGGGCGCGCTGTACATCAGGACCGCGCGCGACGCCAAGCTCCTGCACATCGCGCAGCACCCGATGGTGGCGTTCGAGGTCGACGGCGAGACCGGCGACGAGCACTACTGGAGCGTCGTCGTCCGCGGCAGGGCCGAACGGGTCACCCGGGACGACGAGATCCGCGACAGCGGGATCCGCCGACTGGCCTCCTGGAGCCCGACGGCGAAGCACTTCGTGATCAAGGTCGTCGCGAACACCGTGACCGGCAGGCGGTTCCCGCAGCACGCGAGCAGCAGCGACCCGCTCCGGGCGTTCGAGGGCGATGCGACCCTCCCTGCGGCGCCCGAGCCGCCGGCTCCGGCGAGGGCGGACCGGCCCGCGCCCATCCCGCACTTCGGGCCGCGCACCGGCGCGACCCCGATCACCCCGCCGCCCGCCGCCGGCGACCGCTGAGCAACCCCGATCACCCCGCCGCCCGCCGCCGGCGACCGCTGAGCGGCCGGGTCCGAGCGCGGTCGGCGCCGACCCTCAGGCGGTGAAGACCGTGTGCACGTCGCCGACGACCTCGCGGCCGCCGAGCGCCGTGAGCTCCATCAGCACGGCCGTGCCGATGACCACGCCGCCGAGCGCCCCGACGAGCTCGTGCGCGGCCACGAGCGTGCCGCCGGTGGCCAGCACGTCGTCCACGAGCAGCACGCGGGTGCCGTCGGCGATGTCGTCGTGCGCCTCGATCGTGGCGGTGCCGTACTCGAGCGCGTAGGAGACGGATGCCGCGGGCAGAGGCAGCTTGCCCGCCTTGCGGATCGGGACCAGGCCCACCCCTGCCTCCATGGCGACGGCACCGGCCAGCAGGAATCCGCGCGCCTCGACCCCGGCGACGACGTCGAAGGACCCCTCGAACGGGGCGATCATCGCGTGGATGACGGTGCGCAGGGCCGAGGCATCCGCCAGCAGGGGTGTGATGTCGCGGAACATCACATCCGGCTCCGGGTAGTCGGGGATGGTGCGGATGAGGGACTCTGCGCGCGTGAGGGCTTCGGACAGCACCCGCCAACCCTACGCCCGGCCGCTGGACGCGCGTCGTGGCGCCCGGCCCGGACCTGACGGATGCCGCCGCCGAGACGTCGGCGGCGGCATCCGCTCTGCGTCCACGGCCGCTGAGCTCGTCAAGCGCCCTCCGACGAGCTCAGGGACCGAGACATAGGCGGATCAGGTGATCCCGAGCTGGAACCAGCCGGCCCAGCCGCCGGCCCCGTTCCACCAGGTGCTGTACGCCAGGCCGTCGCTGCCGGTGACGAACACGTCGATCTGCTCGGCGTGGCGGCTGATGGCCGCGACCTGACCGCCGGGCCTGCCGACGCCGCCCGACACGTTGAACCATCCGGCCCAGTTGCCCCCCTCGTGCCACCACGTGGAGTACACGCGGTTGTCGGTGCCGATGACGAACAGGTCGAGATGGCCGGTGTAGCGGGCGATCGCGGTGACGTCGGAGCCCGGGGACGCGACGCCGCCCGACACCTGGAACCACCCGTTCGCCCAGCCGCCCGTGACGTTCCACCAGGTCGACATGATGCGGCCCGCGCTGTCGGTCGTGAACAGGTCGAGCTGATCCGGATGCCGCGCCACGACCGTGACGGTCGAGTCGGGGCGGCACGTGATGCCTTTGATGGCAAACCACCCCGACCAGCCGGAGCGCTGGTCCCACCACGCCGAGTACACGCGGTTGTCGGTCCCGACGGTGAAGATGTCGAGGTGGTGCGGACGACGCGCGACCGCGGTGACGGGCGCCCCGTTCGCGGCGATCCCGCCGCCCAGGTGCACCCAGTCGCGGGCCCAGCCCCCGCCGCCGTTCCACCAGAGCGTCATCGTGCGACCGCTCTCGTCGGTCGTGAAGAGGTCGATCTGGTCGGTGTACCTCGACAGCGCCGTGACGACCGAGCCGGGACGGCACCGGATGCTGCCCAGGACGAACCAGCTCGACCAGCCCGAGGACGCGTCCCACCACGCCGAGTACACGCGGTTGTCGGTGCCCACGGTGAACAGGTCGAGGTGCCGGTCGTAGCGCGAGATCGCCGTGATCGGCGATCCGGCACCACCCGGGGCTGCGACCCCGCCCATCAGCGAGAACCAGCCGGCCCAGCCCGACCCCGCGTCCCACCAGTTCGAGACGCACCGCCCGTCCGGACCCACCGCGAACACGTCGAGGTGCTCCGGGTAGCGGGCGACGACCGACATGAGGGCGCTCGCGCGCACCTCCTGGGTCATCAGGGGACGGAACCTGTTCCAGATCACCGCCTTGCAGATCGCACAGAACTCCACTCCGAGGTTGCGCATCTTGCAGTTCCACTCGGGACGGTAGGCGCCCGCGTGGTAGTAGTGCGCACCCTCGAACGTTCCGACCGTCCCTGCAGGGACGGGGCTCGGCGAGTAGTCCTCGACCGCCGGGTTCGGGTTCGTCTGCGTCGGGATGGGTGTGGACGCCGCCACCGCCCACCGCCACTTGAGCGTGTTGCGGTTGGTGTTGATCGTGACGTTCGGCTCGCCCGGCTCGGTCGCCGGGTGGTGCTGCCGATCGGCCTCGTTGCCGCCCGCCCAGTAGGGGTACTCGTCGGCCAGGCCGAACGCGGTGTGCCCCGCCTCGTGGATCGCGATCTCGGTGGCGCCGCCCGCGAGCGAGTAGGTGCCGATGGAGCCGCCGGCCCCGCCGTAGACCGTGGAGTTCACCACGAGGAGTGCGAGCGTGAACTCCGGCACCTGCGCCGCCGCGGTCGTGAGGACCGTGGTGGTGTTCGCCAGGAGCAGTCGGCGGATGCCGCCACCGCCGAAGCTCGCGTCGAAATATGTGCGCGCCGTGGCGCCGGTTCCGCCCGCGGCGGCGGGATCGTCCGCGCCGCTGTCGGTCGAGCGCACGTTGACCCGGAAGACGTTGATCACCGGCCGCAGGTCGCCGAACGGGTTGGTGCCGAGCAGGGCGTTCACGAACGCGGTGGCGGCGGCGTCGAACGCGCCCTGCTGCGCGGCGGTGAAGCCGTCGCCCAGGAGGACGATGTTGAACGCCTTGTTCCGCGGCGCGTTGCCGTGGATCTGCGTGGTGCCGATGACCGCGCCGTCTGCGGTGGTCATCGCTGCGTCTCCTCGATCGCGTCGTCCGAGAGGACGACCGGCTCGACGGACTCGATCCCCCGCTCCCCGGGGGGAGCCTCGGGGCCCGGACGCTGGAGCACGACGCGCGCAGCGGCGCTCGGCGCCGGGACCACCACGGTGAAGGCGCCGCGCTGGACCGTGTCGGGCACGCGCGTGATCGCCTCGCCCGGCTCGCCGAACACCTCCAGCGACTGCGGCAGGGCGTCTCTCACGCGTACGCGCGACAGCGCGGCGCCGTCGATGTCGCGGACTTCGACGTGATCGGTCGTCGGCGCCTCCGTGAGGTCGAAGCCGGTCACTGCGACGTCGACCCTCTGCTGACTGACGAGGCGGACCTCGCCGTTCTCGTACTCGTAGATCAGGCGCAGGGCGGCGGGGCCGTCCGGCGTCTCTTCGCCGGGGCTGCCCGGCGTTTCGGGAGAGCTCATCGCTGCACCTCCGGATCGATGGATTCTGACCTTGGGGAGGAGTGGCCCGGCTCCGGGGCTGATACGCCCCGGCCGATGAGAAGGACACCGGCGCCCGGCACTGTAAGCGCTTGCAGTACACTGGCCGGATGACTTCCGCAGAGACCGTTGAGCGCACGGATGCGTTCCTCGCCCCCATCGGCGGCGAGTGGTGGCGCACCGCCGTCATCTACCAGATCTACCCCCGTTCGTTCGCCGACGCATCAGGTGACGGCATCGGCGACCTCCCCGGCATCACCGCGCACCTCGACGACCTCGCGCACCTCGGCATCGACGCCATCTGGCTGAGCCCTTTCCAGCGCTCGCCCCAGAAGGACGCCGGCTACGACGTCAGCGACTACTGCGACGTCGACCCGCTGTTCGGCACCCTGGCCGACTTCGACGACATGCTGGCCGCGGCGCATGACCGCGGCATCCGTGTCATCGTCGACCTCGTCCCGAATCACTCGTCCGACCAGCACGAATGGTTCCAGCAGGCGCTGGCCGCCGCGCCCGGCAGCACCGAGCGCGCGCGGTACATGTTCCGCGACGGCAAGGGCGCCCACGGCGAGCTCCCGCCGAACAACTGGGAGTCCGTCTTCGGCGGGCCGGCGTGGACGCGCGTGGTGGAGGCCGATGGCAAGCCGGGCCAGTGGTACCTGCACCTCTTCGACTCGTCGCAGCCCGACTTCGACTGGTCCAACGAGGAGGTCCGCGAGGAGTTCCGCCGCATCCTGCGCTTCTGGCTCGACCGCGGTGTCGACGGCTTCCGCGTCGACGTCGCCCACGGTCTCATGAAGGCCGAGGGGCTGCCCGACTACATCCCCGACCCCGAGGCCGGCTCGATGGGCGGCGAAGAGGAGAACGTGCCCTACTGGGGCCAGGACGCCGTGCACGAGGTGTACCGCGACTGGCGCAAGATCCTCGAGGAGTACGAGGGCGACCGCGCCCTCGCCGCCGAGGCGTGGCTGCCCACCGCGGCGCGCACCGCCGAGTGGGTGCGCTCCGACGAGATGCACCAGGCGTTCAACTTCCCGTACCTGCAGACCGAGTGGGACGCCGCCGAGCTCCGCGAGGTCATCGAGGTGTCGCTGCGCGAGTTCCCCGGCGTCGGCGCGCCGAGCACGTGGGTGCTGTCGAACCACGACGTGGTGCGCCACGCCTCGCGCCTCGCGCTGACGGCCGAGAACCCGCAGGGCCACGGCATCGGCCCGGACTCCCCGGGTCAGCCGATCCGCGAGGTCGGCCTCGCCCGCGCCCGCGCGGCCACGACCCTCATGCTCGCGCTCCCGGGCTCCGCCTACCTCTACCAGGGAGAGGAGCTCGGCCTGCCCGAGGTCATCGACATCCCCGGCGAGGCCCGGCAGGACCCGACGTGGTTCCGCACGAACGGCGAGCGGTACGGCCGCGACGGCTGCCGCGTCCCGATCCCGTGGAACGCGGATGCCCCGGCCTACGGCTTCAACCGAACCGGTGCCTCGTGGCTGCCCCAGCCCGCCGAATGGGCCGGGCTGGCGCGCGACGCGCAGACCGGTGTCGAAGGATCGACCCTCGAGCTGTACCGCACGCTCCTCGCCGAGCGCCGCGCACGGTCCCTCGGCGCGGGCTCGCTGGAGTGGCTCGACGGCTACGGGACGGATGCCCTGGCATTCCGCAACGGGAATGTCACCGTCATCGCGAACACCGGTTCCACGCCGATCGCCCTCCCGGGCGGTATCGTGATCGCGTCCAGCGGTCCGATCGCGGACGGGGAGCTCCCGGGCGACACCACGGTGTGGCTCGAGACGCTCTGACACCGGCGCTGCCCGAGCGCCGCGGCGCTCGGGCATCACGGCCCCAGACAGAAGGAACGTGACGACGTGGTCAGCATCGACGAGGTGGCCCGCGAGGCCGGGGTCTCCACGGCGACCGTCTCGCGCGCGCTGAGCGGCCGCGGCCACGTCTCGGCGGGCGCGAAGGCGAAGGTCGAGGCGGCCGCCAAGAGCCTTGGATACGTGGTCTCGGCATCGGCCTCGAGCCTCGCGTCGGGCCGCACGCGCAACATCGGCGTGCTGGTGCCGTTCCTCGACCGCTGGTTCTTCTCGACGGTGCTGAGCGGCATCGCGTCGGCGCTGATGCGCCGCGGTTACGACATCACGCTGTACAGCCTCACCGCCGACCGCGCCGAGCGGCACGATGTCTTCGACACCTTCCTGCGGCGCCAGCGGGTCGACGGCGTCATCGCGATCTCGCTCGAGCTCGGGCAGGAGGAGACCGAGCGGCTCGTCGAGCTCGACCTGCCGGTGATCGCGATCGGCGGCCCCAACCCCCTGCTGACGACCCTCACGGTCGACGATGTCGCCGTCGCGCGGCTGGCCACCGAGCACCTGCTCGCGCTCGGCCACCGTCAGATCGCCCACATCGGCGCGAGCCCCGAGTTCGACATCGACTTCCACATCCCGACGCAGCGCCGCCAGGGCTTCGAACAGGCGCTCGCCGACGCCGGCATCGAGGTCAGCCCGTCCCTCTTCGAACCCGCCGACTTCACGATCGAGGGCGGCTTCCGCGCCGCGAAGCAGCTGCTCGGCAAGCCCGGCGGTCGTCCGACGGCGATCTTCGCGGCATCCGACGAGATGGCGATCGGGGCGCTCCTGGCCGCACGCGAACTCGGCTACCGCGTACCCGAGGACCTGTCGGTGATCGGCATCGACGGCCACGAGCTCGGCGAGTTCTTCCGTCTCACCACCGTCGACCAGTTCCCCCTCGGCCAGGGCTAGCGCGCCGCCGACGCCATCCTCGAGGCGCTGGAGTCCTCCGACGCGGAGGTCCCCACGCACCGCCCCGGCGAGCTGCCCTTCGAGCTCATCGTCCGGGGCTCCACGGCCCGCCTCCCCCAATAGCCCGCCCGTCTCCCCCGGCGTCGTCGGTCCCGGACTCTCGGATCTGCCGAAACCACCCCTTCTCGCCGAATCCACCCGCGATTGCGCGCCCACGACGGGTGGGTTGGCCGAGAAGGGGTGGTTTGGGCGCCAGATGGAGACGCACTCCTCGAACGCGGCCCCCGGTTAGGCTCGACCGCATGACCCTCGACCTCGAAGCGCTCTACATCGATCTGCACCGGCATCCGGAGCTGTCCTTCCAGGAGACCCGCACGGCGGGGGTGATCACGCGGCACCTGACCGAGCTCGGCATCGAGTTCGAGGAGGGCATCGGCAAGACCGGCGTCGCCGGCGTCATCCGCAACGGCGAGGGCCCCGTCGTGTGGCTGCGGGCCGACATGGACGCGCTGCCCGTCCCCGAGCAGACCGGGCTCGAGTACGCCAGCACCGCGCGCGGCACCGACCCGGCGGGCAACGACGTGCCGGTGATGCACGCGTGCGGCCACGACATGCACGTGACGGCGCTCCTCGGCGCGCTCGAGCGCCTCGTGAGCTCGAAGGACGAGTGGTCGGGCACGATCGTCGCCGTGTTCCAGCCGGCCGAGGAGTACGGCGCCGGCTCGCAGGCGATGATCGCCGACGGCGTGCTCGACCGCTTCCCGAAGCCCGACATCGTGCTCGGCCAGCACGTCACCCCGCTGCCGGCGGGCACCATCGGCGTGCGCAGCGGCACGCAGATGGCGGCATCCGACGGCCTCACCGTCACCCTCCTCGGCCGCGGCGGCCACGGCTCCCGCCCGCAGGCGACCATCGACCCCGTGGTGATGGCGGCGGCCACCGTCATGCG
>Ga0160460_100830_pt1 | contig 13754 bp, 17 predicted proteins | sample HID1973M_E6MG_FD_108238 | JGI IMG/M metagenome (GOLD analysis project Ga0160460, IMG submission 108238) | Enriched mosquito-associated microbial communities from UW Madison campus, WI, USA - HID1973M_E6 MG | ecosystem: Host-associated > Arthropoda: Insects > Digestive system > Unclassified ... | reverse complement strand
TGCTGGCGCGCACCACGCCGCTGGCGGACGTCAAGCGCAAGTCCGAGGGCATGTCGATCTTCATGGTCGACCTGCGCGAGGCGGTCGGGCAGGGCCTGACGGTGCGGCCCATCCTGAACATGGTCAATCACGAGACCAACGAGCTGTTCTTCGACAACCTGGAGATCCCTGCCGACAGCCTGATCGGCGAAGAGGGCAAGGGTTTCAAGTACATCCTTGATGGCCTGAATGCCGAGCGCACGCTGATTGCCGCCGAATGCATCGGCGACGGTCGCTGGTTCATTGAAAAGGCCAGCGCCTATGCCCGCGACCGCGTGGTGTTCGGCCGGCCGATCGGGCAGAACCAGGGCGTGCAGTTCCCGATCGCCGAAGCCCATATCGAAATCGAAGCCGCTGACTTGATGCGCTGGCGTGCCTGCGAGGAATACGACAGCGGCGTCAATGCCGGGGCCAGCGCCAACATGGCCAAGTACCTGGCGGCCAAGGCGTCGTGGGAAGCGGCGAACGCCTGCCTGCAGACCCATGGCGGCTTCGGCTTTGCCTGCGAGTACGACGTGGAGCGCAAATTTCGCGAGACCCGCCTGTACCAGGTCGCGCCGATCTCCACTAATTTGATCCTGTCGTACGTGGCCGAGCACCTGCTTGACCTGCCACGTTCCTTCTAGGTAACGCTGTTGCCCGCTGCGCCAGATCAAACTGGCGCGCCCCGAGTGCCATGACAAGAGAGCGAAAAACATGCGCCAGTCACCGAGTATCCGCCCGTTAGATGGAATTACCGTCATCAGTCTGGAACACGCCATCGCAGCTCCATTTTGTACCCGCCAGCTCGCCGATTTGGGTGCACGCGTTATCAAGATCGAACGGCCAGGTGTCGGTGATTTTGCGAGGGGCTACGACCAGCGAGTCAATGGGTTAGCCTCGCATTTCGTTTGGGCCAATCGTTCAAAGGAAAGCCTCACCCTGGACTTAAAACAGGACTCGGCATCTGAAGTACTGGACAGCTTGTTGAACACGGCCGACGTGCTGGTCCAGAACCTTGCGCCGGGTGCTGCCTCCAGGTTGGGGCTTTCCTTTGATACATTGCACCAGCGCTTTCCCCAACTGATTGTCTGCGACATCTCGGGTTATGGCGTCGGTGGCCCCTATGAAAAAAAGAAAGCCTACGATTTGTTGATTCAGAGCGAGGGTGGATTTTTGTCAGTGACCGGAGGGCCTGGTGAAGAGGAAATGGCAAAGGCTGGTTGTTCGATCGCAGATATTGCGGCGGGCATGTACGCCTATACGGGTATCCTGTCTGCCCTGTTGTTACGCGGCAGGACTGGTGAAGGCAGCCACATCGATGTGTCGATGCTGGAAAGCCTTGTGGAGTGGATGAACTACCCACTGTATTACGCCTTCGAAGGTGCCATGCCGCCACCTCGAGCGGGGGCGGCCCACGCAACCATTTACCCCTATGGCCCTTTCCCAGTCGGCGACGGAAGTACGGTCATGCTTGGGTTGCAGAACGAACGTGAATGGCAGTTGTTCTGCGAGAAAGTACTGCAGCAGCCCGAGCTCGCCAAGGATGAACAGTACGGTTCGAACTTTAAACGGGTCGAGAACCGCAAGACACTTCGCGCGCTCATCGTTGAGTCATTCTCCGGACTCAATCTGGATGCGGTCATCGACAGGCTGGAAAGCGCGCAGATCGCCAATGCCCGGGTCAATGACATGCAAGGTGTCTGGGCTCATCCACAGCTTCAAGCACGTAATCGCTGGCGCGAAGTCGATACATCGGCCGGCCCGGTTCCGAGCCTTGTACCTCCTGGTACCAACAGCGCTTTTATACCTCGAATGGATGCGGTCCCGGCCCTTGGCGAACATACCGAAAGCGTATTGATGGCGCTGGGGTTTCCCGCGGGGCGTATCGCCCAGATGCGCGCCGATGGCGCTATTTGAATCGTCAAAAAAACTATTATTGCTCCCTGCATTTAAACCTTTTCCGGAGTCAAGATTGCCCATGAAAGTTTTGCTGGCGGTAAAACGCGTTGTGGACTACAACGTCAAAGTTCACGTCAAGTCGGACCAGTCCGGCGTTGATCTAGCCAACGTCAAGATGTCCATGAACCCCTTCTGCGAGATTGCTGTAGAAGAGGCGGTGCGACTCAAAGAGAAAAACCTGGCCACGGAGATCGTCGTCGTTTCTATCGGTCCCGGTGCCGCGCAGGAGCAACTGCGTTCCGCACTAGCGCTGGGTGCTGATCGTGCAGTCCTAGTCGAAGCCAATGAAGCGTTGAACGCCCTTGCCGTAGCCAAACTGCTCAAGGCGGTGGTCGACCAGGAGCAACCGCAACTGATTATCCTCGGCAAACAATCCATCGACAGCGACAACAATCAGACCGGCCAGATGCTCGCGGCTCTATGTGGGTACGCGCAAGGTACCTTTGCATCAAATATCGACATTGCCGGCGACAAAGTGATCGTCACCCGTGAGGTAGACAGCGGACTGCAGACGGTTGCCTTGAATTTGCCAGCGATTGTCACCACTGACCTGCGCCTGAATGAGCCACGCTACGCTTCGTTGCCGAACATCATGAAGGCCAAGAAGAAGCCACTACAAATTCTGACGCCTGAAGCGTTGGGTATTTCCACCAGTTCCACCAGCAAGACGCTCAAAGTTGAAGCGCCGGCAAGTCGCGGCGCAGGCATCAAGATCAAGACTGTCGCGGAGCTGATTGAAAAACTGAAGAACGAGGCGAAGGTAATCTGATGGCTATTCTGGTTATTGCTGAACATGCCCTGAGCGCTTTGGTCCCTGCCACACTCAATACGGTGGCAGCCGCAAAGAAGATTGGTGGTGACATTCATGTTCTAGTCGCAGGATTAAATGTTGGCGCCGTATCCGCCGCCGCTGCAAAAGTCGCTGGAGTCGCCAAGGTCCTGGTGGCTGACAACTCCGCCTATGCCCACCAGTTGCCAGAAAACGTGGCGCCCCTGATAGCTGATTTGATCATCGACCAACACGCGATATACAGCCATGTACTCGCGCCTGCTACATCTAATGGCAAGAACATCTTGCCTCGCGTGGCTGCACTGTTTGATGTGGATCCGATATCCGAGATCATCGCGGTGGAGTCGGCAGATACTTTCAAGCGTCCGATCTACGCAGGCAACGCCATCGCTACAGTGCAGTCTTCAGCGGCGTTGAAAGTGATCAGCGTGCGCAGCACCGGTTTCGACCCTGTGGCAGCCGAGGGTGGGGCGGCGACGGTAGAGATTATTGCAACTGTTCATGACGCTGGAAAATCGAGTTTCGTGGGGGAAGAACTGGCTAGGTCAGACCGCCCTGAGCTCGCCGCTGCCAGGATCGTCGTGTCCGGTGGGCGCGGCATGCAAAATGGTGACAACTTCAAACTACTGTATTCGTTGGCCGACAAGCTCGGCGCGAGTGTCGGCGCCTCGCGCGCGGCAGTGGATGCTGGCTTCGCTCCCAACGACATGCAGGTCGGCCAGACCGGCAAGATCGTTGCGCCACAACTCTACATCGCCGCCGGGATTTCGGGCGCCATCCAGCACTTGGCCGGCATGAAAGACTCCAAAGTGATTGTGGCCATCAACAAGGATGAGGAGGCGCCCATCTTCCAGGTGGCCGACTACGGGCTGGTGGCGGATTTATTCGAAGCGATCCCTGAATTGGCCGCTTTGGTGTAGTTACTTATCTATGGGAGCGATAAACATGAGCAGTGTCGACCTTTCAGTCTGGATTGGCCGTACTGAAGAAAGCCGGGACCAGATCAGTCTCAGTTTGGTCAAGCGCATCGCGGCCACCCTTGGCCAACTATCGCCTTTGGCTGGTGAGCCGTTACCACACCTGTGGCACTGGGCCTTTTTCCAGGACGCAGTTACCCAGGAAAGGCTCGGAAGGGACGGCCACCCGATTCGAGGTGATTTTTTGCCGCCGGCGGACAACCGTAATCGGATGTGGGCGGGCAGCCGTCTCGAGTTCTACCGGGATTTTTTGGTGGAGGCCTCTGTCTCCAGAGTTTCGACCATTCTAAGTATTGACGAAAAGCACGGAGGCACTGGCGCCCTGTTGTTTGTTACGGTTGGTCATGAGTACTTCCAGGACGGACAGCGCGTACTGCGGGAAGAGCAGGACATTGTCTATCGAGAGCCTACGCCGCCCAAACTCAGGGATACCGAAGCCCTCCCGGAGGGGCAATGGCAGGAAATGATCGAGCCAACCTCCACCTTGTTGTTTCGTTACTCGGCCGTCACCTTCAATGGTCACCGGATTCACTACGATTGGCCGTACGCCACCGAAGTCGAAGGCTATCCGGGGCTGGTAGTGCATGGACCATTGATTGCCACGCTGAATCTGCGCGCCTTCACTAAAGCCCATCCCAACGCTCATTTGCGGCGATTTTCCTTCCGGGGCGTCCGTCCGCTGATTTCCCCAAAATCGTTCGTAGTTAGTGGACTGCAGATCGAACATGGCAAGGCACAGCTCTGGGCCGGCAATGAAGCCGGCGTGGCCCAAGTCGGTCAGGTAGAGTTTAGCTACGGAGAGGTGCGATGACCCGGTCGATTATCCGGTCGGCTCTGTTCGTACCGGCGACCCGTCCCGAGCGCATTTATAAAGCCATTGCCTCTGGTGCCGATCGGGTCATTGTCGACCTTGAAGATTCCGTGCATGAAAACCTCAAGAACATGGCCAGGGAAAACCTCGAGCACTATCTAAGAGAAAATCCTGCTGTTCAGGTATTGGTGCGTGTCAACGCCCCGGAACATCGGGTTCATGCCGAAGATCTGGCGCTGTGCCAACGCCATGCCAGCGTCGCGGCCATCCTGCTGCCCAAAGCGCAGAGCCCAGCCCAGGTGCTGGCGGCAGGCCTAACCGGCAAGCCTATCTGGCCAATAATCGAAACCGCCCGTGGCCTGGTTGCACTGGAAAGCATTGCCCAGACCGAAGGTGTAGAACGGTTGTTGTTCGGCAGCCTCGACTTGGGGCTAGACCTTGGCTTGACCGCCGGCAGCCTTGGTGGAGAAGCGATCCTCGCTCATGCCCGATACGCCGTCTTGCTGAACACACGGCTGGCCGGGCTCGCTCCGGCACTGGATGGCGTGTATCCGCATATCGACGACAAAGCGGGGTTAATTCAGACCGTACAGTCTGCCCGCGATATGGGCTTTGGCGGAGCGCTTTGTATCCATCCTGGCCAAGTGGCGATTATCCACAAGGCGCTGAGGCCCAGCCCTGAGGAGCTACAATGGGCAAGGCGCATCTTGGAGCAGGCCAGTGGAGGGGAGGGTGTATTCGTACTGGAGGGACAGATGGTCGACGCTCCCGTGATCGGTCGCGCCCACGCCATCATCGCACGAGCCCGCTAAAGCCGTAACCGTCCGACCAATACACCTTCCTGATGCCATCGCTTAAGGCGATGGTGTCCACCTAAATTTAAGTGGACACCATTTTTAGCCTTTTTAAGCGGACGCCCATGCCACAAGAACGCCGTTCCTATTCCAAATCCTTTAAAGCCCAGGTGATTGCCGAGTGTGCGCAGGCTGACACCTCGATTGGCGGAGAATGGTGGGAAGGTGCCTGCAGATTTGCGGAATTAGGTTTGCCTTGTTGGCTAAACAGCTCCAGTGGGTGCGTATAGGTTTCTGCGGGCAGGGATTACTAAGGCCGACAGTACGCACCTATCAATGCTGTAGAGAGATGTACCAATCAGCGTAGGGTGTATTGATAACCTGACGTCTATTAAAGTCAGGGCTTCCATCATCCCACCAGACTGGCCCGCGCTCGCCGAGTGCTACCTTTGCCTTCTGCACCTTCGCTCTTGCCACCGACAATAGCCCATGATTACCGGAAGCCTTCGCTGCCTTTACCTCCCGACGTGCTGCCATTAAGTCGTGGAACAAGAGCTGTCGCACATCCTCATTTAGCGATGGATTCGCGGAACGCCACAGCTGGCCTTTGACAACGAAGTAGCGACCGTCAGGTGTCGTCGGGTTCATTTTTTCAAATTTCCACGATGCCTTGGCACGGCAGTCACGCTCTTAAATTCGGCAACAACAGTGTCTTGGTGTGGGGCTCGCAAGAGATGTCAGTTTGACGCTTGGTTGAACGCCATTGGCCGAGACGTTAGCAATCGATTTTGAATAGAGAGATCGGAGACTGTTCTGTCATGAGCATACGGTAGGTGCCGACGCGCAATTCTCAGCACTCCCACAACATAGCTATGGCAATCGCCATCCAAGCGGCGATCATGCTGAAGATGGTCAATACAAGGCTCATAAGTTTCTCCTCTGCCTCTCGTCTCTCTACTCCCTAGTAGGTGACCATGTACCACATGACGTAAGCGTGCAAAACGTCGCCGACGCTAAAAATGAAAAACCCACAGATGTGCTGGTTCGAATTACCACGACCAACATTTGCGGTTTGGATCTACACATGTATGAAGGCCGTACCTGAATGGAGACAGGCCGCGTTTATGGGCATGAGAACCTCGGTGAGGTCATCGAGGTGGGAGCCGGCGTAGATCGGGTAAAGGTGGGCGACCGCGTTTGCCTGCCGCGGCGTTTTTCAAGGTTGTGGCTTCTGCGAAAACTGCGGGAAGGGCCTGACCGGTTTTGCCTGACTGCAAACCCTGATAATCCAGGCGCTGCGTATGGATTTGCCGAGATGGGGCCGTATCAAGGCGGTCAGGCTGAATTGCTCCGCGTGCCTTACGCAGACTTCAACTGCCTGGTGCTGCCCGAGGACGCGCAAGAGCGTGAAGACGACTACGTCATGCTGTCCGACATCTTTCCAACGGGCTGGCATGCCACTGAGTTCGCCAGCCTTTTACTTGGATAGAGCATTGGCATTTACGGTGCCGGCCCGGTCGGTTTGATGGCCGCTCACTCTGCGATAATCAAAGGTGCATCGCAGGTATTTGTAGTCGACAACCATCCAGACCGATTGAAGCTGGCTGCTCAGATGGGCGCGACGCCAATCAACTCGCTGGAGAAAGAAGCAGTGGATCACATTCTCAATCTGACTCATGGCAAGGGGACTGATCGCGGGTGCGAATGTGTGGGCTATCAATGCTGCGACCGTCATGGTCACGAAGCCAATCACCTGACCAAGAACAACCTCGTCGCATCGACCAAGGCTACCGGTGTAATCGGTGTCGTCGGTGTGTTTGTGCCGGAAGATCCAGGCGCAAAGAATGACCTCGCTAAGCAAGGCAAGATGGCCTTCGACTTCGGTATTCTGGTTCAAAGGGCAGCAGATTCGAACAGGGCAAGCCAACGTCAAAGTCTACAACCGTCGGCTGGCTGAACTCATCCACCACGGTCATGCCAATCCGGCGCAGATCATTTCCCATCGGCTGAAACTCGCGGAAGGGCCTGACGCCTTCAAGCACTTCGATGCACGTGACAGTGGATAGACAAAAGTTGTGCTCACACCTGCGGCTTGAACCGGATGAGTGAATGGGCCTGATCAGAAGATCAGGTGCGTTCGCCCGCTACGTGACCAGGAGGTAGTGATGAAAAAATTCTACCTGTGCCTGAGCTTTTGCAGTTTGTCCATACTGCACGGTTGCTTCGATAATTCGCAGAACAACACCAAGGACAACACCGATGGCAGCAACCTCTGTTCAAATGCAGGAGGGAAAGACCGATGAGAGCAAGTAGCTGAATAAACGCCGCAGACAGCCTCAATATTCCGAACTTTCTTTCGTTCTCCAAAGTCGCAGCCTAATCACCGAAAATTGAGGATGTGCAAGCTCTGGCAAGCGGCTCGCGATGGATCCATTACAAATACTAAAAATGGTGATCGCGATGAATTGTCTTATTTGTGCCGGTGTCGCACAGCGCATTCATTGCCACGGCCCACAGGAAGAAAGAGACTGTCCGGACTGGAGTAATCTTGGCCAATCGTCCGATTTAGCAATTAAACTTTATGCAACGCGTCGCCACCGCGTATCTCTGCGCTATGGTAAGTTTTCCGGCGTATAAGACTAAAGTCGTAGGAGGGCATGGCATGCGTATTCGCGGGGATGTGTTTTGGCAATGGGCTGATCCGGCGCTTCACCATCGAACACACGACGAAACGTTAGAAGACGGAATCTTCATTGATGTCCAGGTGAGGCTGTCACCCACGGGAAACACGCAGATGTTCATTGGAGTGTATGCAGCGAGCGGCATGGCTTTACATGAAGAGGTGCTTGATTCCAGGCCAGGTGAATCAATGACTCGCGCGTTAGCATGGGGCGTGGGGTGTGCAAGGAGACGGGCGATAGGTCTAAAACCTACTGAAAGGCATGTTGCCTAGACCTATATCCGCAGCTTGGTAGCGGTGTGGACGCCATGTAAATTACGTGTCTACAAAAATCCGCCCACTGGTGAAGTCGTCGAGATCAAAAGCGGCAATCACAAACGTTGGGAGGAATGGAAAGCCGAGCATGGTTCCCCGACGATGAGTCGTGGTTGACCAAATAGTTATGGTTTGAGTCCAAAAGGGCCCCGAGAGGGCCCTTTTTACTGCTGTGCAATGGCAGTTAAAACGGCGAAATCTGCTTTGGTTTTTTTTTCAACGGAAATGGGGGCATTGCGAATCAAAGAGTTGGCTTGATTGGGTTGCGTAGGCAATGGCTCACCATTCGTCAGCAAGACTGCACGACCCTTCTTGACAGTCGAGCCATCCGGGGAAATACTCGACACAAGATTCATATAGATGACTATATAATATGGTGAATAAAGTCGATGAGTTCTCTCCCCAGTGATACTCGCCTACCCCTCTACCAACGCCTGCGTGATCAATTGGCTGAGCAGATCGCCAAAAATCGCTGGCGACCTGGCGAGGCGATTCCTACCGAGGCGGCGCTTTCAGCGGAGTACCAACTGTCTACCGGTACGGTGCGCAAAGCGATTGATGCGTTGGTCAGTGAGGGCATTCTGGAGCGCCAGCAGGGGCGAGGGACTTTCATTCGACGCCCTCAATTTCAATCCTCTCTGTTCCGCTTCTTTCGATTCCAGTCTGCTTCTGGTGAGCGCCAGGTACCGGAGAGCCGCATCCTGTCCATTGAGCCCGTGGGCGCGCCCTCGGCCGTCGCGCAAGCGCTGGGGCTGCCCGTTGATGCACCGGTGATTCGCATTGTTCGTTTGCGTCTGCTGGAGGTTCAGCCGGTACTGGCTGAAGAAATCTGGTTGCCGCGTAGCCGCTTCCAACCCTTGCTTGAGACCGACCTCAGTCTGAAAGGGCCACTGCTGTATCCGATCTACGAAGACCTCTGCGGTCAGGTTGTTGCCTCCGCAGAAGAGACGCTCACCGCCGAGTCGGTGAACGACGTGCACGCACGCCTGTTGCAAGTGCCAGTCAACAGCCCGGTGGTGGTGATCGAGCGGCTGGCCCGTGATTACGCCGGTACGCCACTTGAATGGCGTCGCTCTCGCGGACACGCGGAGCACTTCCGCTACAGCGTGGATATTCGCTAGCGCCTGCCCGTGTAGCGAGTAGTTCAGCGGCGAATAAGTCGTCGCTGGTTTCCTGTTTGTTTGCCAAAACTGGCCCTGAGCGGTGCGGTTCGCTCTCGGCTGCCTTACGTTCCACTTATAAGGATAAGAACCATGTTCAGCTGGTATCGCCAAATCACTCCTCGGGAGCGCAAAACGTTTTGGGCCTGCTTCGGCGGCTGGTCGCTTGATGCACTGGAAGTACAAATGTTTGGCCTGGCGATACCTGCATTGATCGCCGCGTTCGCCTTGACCAAGGGTGATGCAGGGCTGATCAGCGGCGTTACGCTCGTCACTTCGGCCATCGGCGGCTGGGTCGGCGGCACGTTGTCCGACCGCTATGGCCGTGTGCGCACCTTGCAGTGGATGATTTTGTGGTTCTCGTTCTTCACCTTTCTGTCGGCATTTGTCACCGGTTTCAATCAGCTGTTGATCGTCAAGGCACTGCAGGGTTTTGGCATCGGCGGGGAGTGGGCGGCCGGTGCGGTATTGATGGCCGAGACGATCAATCCGCAGTATCGCGGCAAGGTCATGGGCACGGTTCAAAGTGCCTGGGCAGTGGGTTGGGGACTGGCCGTCGGCGTGTTTACGCTGATCTACACTTTGGTTCCTCAAGATATCGCCTGGCGCGTGATGTTCCTTGTGGGCTTGCTGCCGTCGTTCCTGATCATCTGGGTGCGCCGTAATGTCGAGGAACCCGACAGCTTCCAGCGCCTGCAAAAAGAGAACGCCATCCCGCAAAGTTTCTTCAAGTCGCTGGCCGGTATTTTCCGCCCCGAACTGATTCGCGTGACCTTGTTTGGTGGCTTGTTGGGGCTGGGGGCGCACGGTGGCTATCACGCGGTGATGACCTGGCTGCCGACCTTTCTCAAGACCGAGCGTAACCTGTCCGTGCTGAACTCGGGTGGTTACCTGGCTGTGATCATCATTGCGTTCTGGTGTGGTTGCGTGGCCAGTGGTTATTTGATTGACCGCATTGGCCGTCGCAAAAACATCGTGCTGTTTGCCCTGTGCTGCGTCGTCACGGTGCAGTGTTACGTGTTCCTGCCGCTGACCAACACGCAGATGCTGTTTCTGGGCTTCCCCCTCGGCTTCTTCGCCGCCGGTATTCCGGCCAGCCTGGGAGCACTGTTCAACGAACTGTATCCGGCAGACGTGCGTGGCGCCGGCGTTGGTTTTTGCTACAACTTTGGCCGTGTGCTGTCCGCCGTGTTCCCGTTCCTGGTCGGCCACATGAGTGACTCCATGTCGTTGGGTTCGGCCATCGGTATCGATGCCGGGATTGCCTACGGCGTGGCAGTGATCGCTGCGCTTTGCCTGCCCGAAACCCGTGGCCGCAACCTTGAAGCCAGCGCCTCATCCGTACCGGCCAGCGTCAATAGCAATCAGCGCGCCCGGGCCTGATACCCCATACTTTTTTCGATAGATGAAACCCATGCAAGCGACCTGTTCCAAGCCGATCACCGGTATCGACTCCCATGCTCATGTGTTCAGCCGTGAGTTGAACCTGGTGACGGCACGACGCTACACCCCTGGGTACGATGCCACGCTCGCACAGTATCTGGAGCATTTGCGAACTCATGGCCTGAGCCATGGCGTACTGGTGCAACCCAGCTTTCTCGGCACCGACAACAGCTACCTGTTGGCCGCGTTGCAGCAGGCGCCGGGGCAGTTGCGAGGGGTTGTGGTGGTGGCGCGTGACGTCAGCCGTCGCGCGTTGAACGACATGGCTCGGCTGGGTGTGGTGGGCGTGCGCTTGAACCTGATGGGTAAAGCCTTGCCTGACTTTCATGACTCGGCCTGGAAAGACTTCTTCGGTCATATCGCTGAACTGGAATGGCACGTCGAGTTGCATCGTCAGGTCGACGATTTGCCGAAATTGATTCGGCAACTGCTGCCGTCCGGCGTCAACATCGTTCTCGATCATTTCGGTCGGCCGGATGCTCGCCAGGGCCTGGATCAAGCTGGGTTTCGCGAGATTCTGGAATTGGGGCATAGCGAGCAATTGTGGATGAAGCTTTCTGGCATCTATCGGTTGTCAGGTACCGCGCAACAGAACCTGCAATTCGCTCGAATGGCGTTACCACTGTTGGAGCAAAGTTTTGGTAAACGTCGATTGGTTTGGGGCAGCGATTGGCCACATACCCAGCATGAGGACAGCATTGGATTCGGGACGGTGGTGGAGCAATTTCATGCGCTGGAATGTTCGACTCAGCTGATGCAGTCTTTGCTGGTGGAAGCGCCTAGAGAGTTATTCGGATTTCAATCAGGCTGAAAACTGTTGGCTCCCGTCAGTTAGGGGGGTTACAAAACTCCGTCCTGTAGCGAAGTCGTCGAAACCAAATGCGGCAATCACAAAACTCTGAAGAGTGGAAGGCAGAGCACGGCTCCGCGACCGTCGAGTCTTGGCTAGTCAAGTGATTTTTGTTTGAGTACACAAGGGTCTTTAGCAGACGGTGTGAAAAAACACTGACGGCTAGCCCAACATACGCCCCGACTTGTTCGGGCGTTTGCTCTTGTGCGAGCGACAGACGAAAAAAGGCCTTTCAGCCTATTAACGTCATCAACTGGCGGGCTCCGAGCACGCTAATCGCACGCATTGGATTATAGGCATTCACTGCCAAGGCCACTTCCTCTAGCTACCTTCAGTTAGCGCAGCATTACCAAATGCCCATTGTTTCAGGCTTCCGAAGGGGGGCTCAACGATGATCTTCGGCTGGCGATTATCTGCGGATGAGCGGCCAGCATTCGCTCGAAGGCTTCTTCATGGGCATGGTGAGACACAGCGGCGTTGGGCACCAGTGCATTGGGATTTCAACGAGCAATCGGCGCAAACAACTGACATCTGCCTGATAGCGTTGCTTGAGCGTTAATCATTTACCCGCCGGCCACTGGTAGCGATCTTGTTGGGGGCGTACCAGATCGAAATTGGAGGCAAGGTTACGTGCCTAGAATTCTGGGTAAGTAAAAGTAAGCGAAACCAGATGGGTGGTGACTTCTGACCCCTTGGGTTGTTGCGCAGTGACTATGCTCAGGCTAATCGCCAGTAGCCACTCTTTGAAGGGAAGCGCCATGGGGTTTACGATTTGCTATACCTACCGGAATGAAAATAGGGTGTTGGAGCTTTCTGCCAGCAAGCTGATTCCGCACGATGCTGTGTGTTACGCACTGTTTGATTCGCCCGCTGATGTACTAGAAAGACCGGTAAGGTGGGAAGGTAGCTATTCAACAATAGTTGAATACGCAGAGCGATTAGGTGTCTCAAACGTAAGGTGGCATCAGTCAATATCTCATCCGCATCACCGGGAAAATAGCGAGGCTGTAGCAATGGATTGGCGCCTACTCGGTAGTCTGATGTCTATCAGCAATCGCTAACTAGATCTTCGATCTGAGCACAAACGATCGAAGGGTTTGAAGGATGGATGTAGGCCAGAAACGAAATGGCCCATACAGGAAGGCTGTTTTTCCACACAGAGCGCCGATCTTTCAACCGAGTTCGGTGTTGAAGGCGCATTCTGGTGTGCAAGATGTTGAGTCAAAAGCTCGCTCGGTTGGCCATTGCAGAGAGCGTTTGCTACATTCCATAGAGTTTCAGCCAGCGAGGGAGCCTCGCTTTATGCCATCTATCCGGGTAAGCGGTGGTGGAAAATGAACACGCGCCAACGGCGTCTACGGATCATTTTTTGGCGGGGTTCATTCCCCGTTTTATTTGGTTTTGTCGTGTTGGTTATTGCTTTAGTACTAGCTGACCGAATAGCACACGTAAGCCCTCAAGAGTTCGACGACGAAAATTTGAGCCCGCAGGAAGAGCTCTCGCGAGAATTGAGGAGTCAGGAAGCCGAGCTTATCGTGATCCCACCAGAACAATTTGATTCAATCACCACCCCATCCGCGAAAAGCGAAGATCTGACCGTAGAGGGATCGGCCCCCAGTTGAGTCGGCTCCAAGGCCGTCAATTCATCGAAGCCATGACACATGTTCGTGACACCAGCAGGGACAATCATCGAAACAACTGCCATAAGGTGAGTTGCAGCGTCTGCGGATCCAGCTTACCCGTCATACGAAGCTGGGCTTTTCCTATCCCAGCAGCGATCTCGGAGTAACACTCTACTTAAGGTTGGACGAGTTGCGGAATGAACGAGCCCCATGAAAGACAGGACACCGTTTCCCCCTTACGATAAGGGATAGGCAAACGGTTATGTTTATGACTAACAGCAACGATAAGAGTGGGGAGCTTTTGGGTCAGGAGCGGCGGCGCCGCTGGAGCC
>Ga0160460_100827_pt1 | contig 13860 bp, 8 predicted proteins | sample HID1973M_E6MG_FD_108238 | JGI IMG/M metagenome (GOLD analysis project Ga0160460, IMG submission 108238) | Enriched mosquito-associated microbial communities from UW Madison campus, WI, USA - HID1973M_E6 MG | ecosystem: Host-associated > Arthropoda: Insects > Digestive system > Unclassified ... | reverse complement strand
GATCGGGAACGTGACGTTCGGGCCGGGTTGCTGGTTGCAGCAGGTCTGGCCGGAGAAGATCATGTTCAGCGTCGGCGGCGTGGTGGTAGTGTCGATGGCCTGCGACGAGTACGAGCTTTCATCGAAATTGATGATGATCAGGCCGTCCTGCTGGTAGGCCGGCGAAGCCATGATGATCGGCACCCACTTCTGCAGGAAGGCATCGGCCGAGACCAGCCCGCCCGGCGCGCCGTCCACGCACGGCGAGTCGTGGCCGTCGTTGCAGAGGTTGGGCGTGATGAACGTGAAGTTCGGCGTGGTGGCCACGGTCTTCAGGTCGTCGGTCAGCTTGTTCAGGTTGACCACGCTGGTCGCGCAGTCCGGCGAGTCGGTGATCGAGTGGAAGTAGGCGAACGGGTTGTGGCGCGTGGCGTACTGGTCCGCCGGCAAGCCGCCGGCCGTGGCGGCCTGGGGCGACTGGGTGGCGTCCGTGGCGTTCAGCGCCGGGTGGCCGCACGTGGCGGATTCGCGGGCCGGGTCGTTGCCCATGTCCGCCATATAGCCCTTCCAGGTCAGGTTCACGGCCTTGAGCTGGTCAGGCAGCGTCTTGATCGAGGCCGGATAGACGCAGCCCGTGCCGATGGCCTGGCCGTGGTCGGCCATGCCGGTCAGCGCGAAGTCTTTGTAGACCATGCAGTCCATCTGGGTGTCGGCGGTGACCGACTGGCCGCTGATCATGGCGATGTAGTTGCCCAGGCTGACGTGGCTGGTGCCGAAGTACTGCTGGAGGTGCGCGCCCTGGGCAACCAGGGTCTTGGAGAGGTAGGGCGCCTTCGAGTCCGCCGCGAAGGTGGTGGCGTAGTTCTGGTTCTCGAGCGTGATCACGAACACGTGGCGCACCGACTGAATGGTCCTCGGCACGACCGGGGCCGGGACTTCGGCGGCAGGCGGCGTGGTGGTGGTGCTCTTGTTGTCGTCGGAACCGCAGGCGGAGATAGCCAACGCGGCCAGCGCGGCGCAGGCGGCGGCGGGCAAGGCGGCCAGCCAGCCGGCTCGGGGGAGCTTGATCATTCGGAATTTCCTTGTTGTCGTGGGTGCGCGCGCGGCCGGACCATGGGCTCTCTTGCCGCGCGCGGGCCAGATATAAACAAACTTGTATGTTTGTTTTGTGACAGTTGAGGAATCAATGGCGACGCAGGGCGATGTGGCTACAATCGCGGCCATGCCGACCCAAGCCGAGCGCAGCGCGTCCACCAGACAGGCGCTGATCGATGCCGCCACCCAGTTGTTGATCGAACAGGGCTATGCCGCCTTTGGGGAGGCGCGCGTCTGCGAAATGGCTGGCATCAGCCGCGGCTCGCTGCGGCATCAGTTCCCGGAAGGGCGCTACACGCTGCTGCCGGCGATGGTCGAGCAGCTGATCGATACCGAGGCCGCGCGCCTGGCCGCGCTCGGGCCGATGCCATCCCGCGTGCGCCTGCACCTGATGCTCCATGCGCTGGTGAACCGCCGCCAGCGCCACACCTCGCTGGCCATCCTAGAAGTCTGGATGGCCGCGCGTGGCGATACCCGGCTGGCCGAGGCCATCGGCCCGCTGCTGGCCACCGTGCCGGCGCGGCTGTTCGGGCAGGGCCCGAACGACCCGTCGCAGCCAGAGTTGCTCGCGCTCCGGCTGTTCCTCCACGGCGCGACCCTCCACAGCTTTTCCGCCGACTACGACGCCGACAAGGTCGCCGATGCCGTGCAGTGGCTGATCGGCCAGCTCACGCCGCCCCCCGAACTTCCCGCCGTGCTGGCGCGCATCGCCGCGCTACAGGCGCAGCAAGCTTCTCGCCAACCCGCCTGAAGATTTATTGCTAAAGTCCTTGCTTAACTATTTGCCGTCGCTATACTAAAGCACATGCTTAACCAATCCGATCCTCTCGATATGACGTTCCAGGCGCTGGCCGACACCACGCGCCGGACCCTGCTGGTGCAACTGTCACGCGGCCCCGCGTCCGTGACCGACCTTGCCCGGCCGCTGGCGATGTCCTTGCCGGCCGTCATGCAACACCTGGCCGTGCTGGAACAGGCCGGGCTGGTGCAGTCGCAGAAGGTCGGGCGGGTACGCACGTGCCGGATGGCGCCGAACGCGCTGAGTCAGGCCGAGCAGTGGATCAGCGCCCGGCGGGCCGAGTGGGAAGGCCACTTCGACCGCCTGGGCGAATACCTGGAAACCATGAAGAAGGAGGCAACCCCCGATGGCGACGGCAACTGAAGATACGGCAACCCAATTGGCGCAACCGCGCCCACTGACGGTCTCGCGCGCGTTCAACGCACCCAAGGAACTCGTGTTCCAGGCGTGGACGTCCGCCGAGCACGTCAAGCACTGGTTCTGCCCGCGAGGGTTCACGATTCCCGAGGCCGAGGTCGAGCCCCGCGTGGGCGGCAAGTTCGACTACTGCATGCGCGCGCCGGATGGGCAATCGCACTGGGTGCGCGGCCATTTTGTCGAAATCCTGCCGAACGCGCGGCTGGTGATCGACATGACCGTGGTCGACGGCGACGGCGCCGCACTGTTCAACGCCCTGACCACGGTGTCGTTCGAGAACGTCTGCGGCGGCACGCAGCTCGATGTCGAGCAGCGCTACACGCTGCTGGACCCGGTCGCCGGCAATTTCACGCGCGGCGCCGCGCAGGGCTGGGCCGAGACGCTGGACCGCCTGGAGGTGGAAGTGGCCCGTATGGCCGATGCGCCGCCCGCCGAGCGCTCGGTGGTGCACGGCATCTTCCGCATCGAGCGCACCTTCAAGGCCACGCCGGCGGAGGTCTTCCGCGCGCTGACCGACCCCAAGGCCAAGGCGCAATGGTTCCGGGGTGGCGATGGCTATCAGGAACTGGCGCGGACCATGGATGCCCGCCCCGGTGGCCGCGAGCACCTGAAGGGCAGCTGGGCCAACGGGCTGGTCTCGACCTTCGATGCCATTTATTACGATGTGGTGCCCGGCGAGCGTCTGGTCTACGCCTACGAGATGCATATGGGCGAGCGCAAGATTTCCGTCTCGCTGGCCACCTTCGAGATGAAGCCGGTCGACGATGGCACGCGGCTCGTCATGACGGAGCAGGGCGCTTTTCTCGATGGCTATGACGATGCGGGTTCGCGGGAGCATGGCTCAGGGCTGCTGCTCGACGCGCTGGCGCAGTATCTGGCGGGGGCGGTTGTGTGAAGGGGTTTTCTCTCGCACGCTTTCTCGATGCGATCACGCATCTTGAGCCGCCTGCCCTCTCCCCCGCCCCGCTCCCGGAGGGAGAGGGGAGCACCCCCTCGGCCCGTCAACGGACGGCGGTTTGCTCCCCTCGCCCGCTTGCGGGAGAGGGGCCGGGGGAGAGGGATTGCGCGGAATGCGCGATATCACCTCGTCCTCACCGTGGACAAGCGTCACGCGTAACACCACCAGCGCGCTGATTACGGCAGCGTTGTCACGTACATCCGCAACCGCGCCGAGGGCTTCCCTGATCCGAGCCGATAACTGCGCCGGCGCTGGCACCGCCTCGCCCGTCCGCAGCCGTCCGCGATAGTGCCGCGCCACCCCGCTCAACACGCGCCGCACGGGTTTGCGCGCGGCGGGCGGCAAGGTCGGCAGCGCCTGCTGCAGCGTCAGCGTGCAATAGCCCACCTGCAGTTCCGTGAAGCCGTCCGAGGCCAGCCGGTCCGCGCTGGCACCGAGGCGCGGCATCAGTTGCCCGAAGCGGTCCAGCATGCGCGCGCCCACCGGCGCGGGGTCGCCGCGCCACGTGGCGGCCTGCGCCAGATCCTGCCAGCTCGCGCGGATCAGCCGGTGCGCGGCCACATGCGCCCCGAACGGCCGCGCGAGCGTCGCCCAGAGCGGCGCGAACAGCATCGCCGCCGCGTTCGCCAGACTCGTGTTGAAGGCGCCGAGCAGGTTGGCATCGTAAATACTCTGGATATTGGCGAACGAGGCCGTGTTGACCGACAGCAGCATCGCAATCAACTGGACGCCGGGCCGCGCGATCAGCAGGCCGATGCCGAGGTAGGGCAGGGCGAGCATGCCGACCAGCGCCTCGAAGGTCTGCGCGTGCGGCACGACCAGAAACAGGTAGTACGACGCCACGCCCAGGCACGCCAGGCTCCAACGCGCGAACACCGGCGTCACGCGGCGCGGTTCGTCGAGGGTGGCGAAGAAGCAGCACGCGATGGCCGCCACCGCCACCGGTCCGCCCCCATCCTCCCATCCGGAAAACATCCAGATCAACCCCGCGCAGAACACGGCCAGACCCGTGGAGGCCGCGCCGAACAGCAGCATGCCGTGATCGTGATAGCGGCTTGCCGTGGGGCTTTCTGACGGGGCGATGCGCGCCGAGGCTGGCGGGACGGCTTGCGTGGGACGGTCGCCGATGCCGTGCTGGAGGGCGTCGCAGGTGGCTAGCAAGTCGTCCATCCGGCCGCGCAGGAAATCGGCCGTGTCTTGCAGGGCGCGGTTGGCGTGCGGCGCGCGCGGTTTGGCCCGTAGCACGCTGTCCAGCGCGGAGAGCGTGGGCATCAGCCGCGACATGGTCTCGCGCAGCGCCCGCGCGTGGTGCAGCGTGTGCCGGCTCTCGGTATCGAACGACAGGTGCGCGATCATCTGGTCCAGCGCGAGCATGTCCGCCGCCAGCCGGTGGCGGCTGGCGCTGGCGTGCGGGTCGGCAGCGAGGATGTCGGCCGACCAGGCCCGGGCATCGCGAATCCACTCCCCGGCGCGCTCGCGCAGCGCCGGCGCCACCTTGGCCGGCAGCACGATCGCCCCGACCAGCCCCGCGCAGACGATGCCGATGACAATCTCCTCGATGCGCGCCACCGCCACATCGAAAATCTCCCCCGGATGGCTCACGGCCGGCAGCGCCACGATGGGCAGCGTGTAGGCGGCCAGCAGGAACACATAGCTGCGCGGGCCGCGCTCCAGCAGCGAGAGGTAGACCAGCCCCGTGATCCACAGCGCAATGGCGCCCGTCAGCACAATCGGCATATTGACCAGCGCGGGCACCGTGACCACGGCGGCGGTGGCGCCCAGCACCGTACCGGTCACGCGATAGGCAGCCTTGGAGCGCGTGGCGCCCGTGAGCGGATGCGAGACGAAGTAGACCGTGGCCATGGCCCAGTAGGGGCGCGGCAGGCCGAAGGACAGGGCGATATAGAGCGCCAGCATCGCGGCCGCGAATGCCTTCAGCGAGAACAGCCACTGTCGGGCATGCGGCCAGCCAGCCATGATGGGAATCGTCCGGGGGCGGAAGTGTGTGGAAGCGTTGCGGGGCAGTGTAGCGAACTGGCGATCATTCCCTGCATGATTTAAAATTCGTCGATCCAGTCGGAATTTTCATATCAATCGATCCCGGGGAATGCCATGCCCATCGACATCCGCGCGCTGCGCTACTTCGTGGAAACCGCGCGGCTCAAGAGCTTCACGCAGGCGGCGGCGTCGCTGTACGTCACCCAGTCCACCATCAGCAAGATGGTGCGTCAGCTGGAGGACGAGGTGGGCCAGCCGCTGTTGATCCGCGAAGGCAAGTCCGTGCGGCTGACCGATGTGGGCCGGGTGGTCTACGACCGTGGGCAGGAGGCGCTTGGCGTGGTGCATCGGCTGACGCTGGAAGTGGCGGATCTGTCGTCACTCGGGCGCGGGCAGCTGACCGTGGGCCTGCCGCCGATGGTCAACCTGTTCTTCTCGCCTGCGGTCAGCGCGTTCCGTCAGCGGTATCCGAATCTCGAACTGACCTTGTCCGAGCATGGCGGGCAGGTGGTCGAGCAACAAGTGGCGAATGGCGAACTTGAAGTGGGCGCCACGGTGCTGCCCGGCGACAGCGGGCTGGATCTCGCCACGCGCGAGTTCGCGCGGTATCCGATCTGGGTGGTCGGCCCGCGCGGCGCGGCCTGGGCGGGCGGCCGGACGGTGAAGCTCGACGCGCTGCGCGAGACGCCGCTGGTGCTGCTGACCGACGAGTTCTCGCTGACCCGCAAGCTGCGCCAGGCGTTTGCCACGGCCCGCATGGCGCCGCGCGTGGTGGCGCAGAGCGGCCATTGGGACTTCCTGGTGTCGATGGCCGCCGCCGGCCTCGGCACCACCTTTCTGCCCGAACCGCTGCTGGCGCGGCTGGATGCCGCCGACACCCTCGCCATGGCCCGGCTGACCGAGCCGACCATGGACTGGGCGATGGCCCACGTCTGGCCGCCGGGCCGCTACCTGTCTCACGCGGCGCGCGCGTGGCTGGCGGTCTGCGAAGAGGTCATCGGGTAATCGGGTAAACGAAAAAAGGCCGGGCAAGGCGCCCGGCCGAAGTCACCGCATGGAGAGGCGGATTCGGATCCGTCTTAGAACTGCTTGACCACCTTGAACATCACGCCGTAGTCCTTCACGCCGTCCTGGTCGGCCGTGTAGCCGTTGGCGGACAGGTTGAGCAGGTTCTTGGCGTAGCCCACGCTGACCGTGCTGTTGTAGTTGAAGCGGCTGCGCTGGGTGGCATCCGGCAGCGCGAAGCGCGCATCCGGGGCACCAGCCAGGCTGGCCTGGCGCTGGCCGGCGCCGTAGAACAGGTTCGGCCCGCCCTGCAGGCGCACGCTGGCGTTCAGGCCGTTCGCGTGCTGATAGCCCAGCTTCACACCGCCGATGGCGTCCATCGCCGTGGTGGTGGCGCCCGAGACGTTGAGGTTGTAGGCCCCGGCGCCTTGCTCGTTCACCGCGTGGTCGCGGGTCTGGCGCATGTCCAGGCCCATCATCGGCGTGACGGTGAAGCCCTTCGCCACTTCCACCGGCTTGCCCACCACGAAGTTGGCGCGGTACTTGTCCTGGCCGTTCTTCGAGGAAGCGGTCTCGTTGACGCTGCCGTAGTTGAGCGAGCGGCTCGATTCCAGCCGATGTTGCTCGAACTGCAGGTCACCGGAGAGTTCCAGCCCGGCGGCGATCGGGTTGACGTACTGCACGCCGGCGAACTGGCTCACCCCCGAGAGGCCGTTGCTGGCGGCGGCGTTGGAGCCGGCGTCGATGCTGGCCAGGTTGGCCACGCCGTAGCGCACGGCCACCTTGCCCTGGTCGCCCACGCTGAAGCGCGAGGACAGCACGGCCATGTCGTACTCGGAGCCAGCCAGGCGGGCGCCGGGGGTGCCACGGGTGACCATGTTGAAGCCCAGGCCGCTCGGGGTTTCCTTGACGTTGTCGGCCAGCACGTTGAAGCGGTTGCTGAGCACCTTGGCCTGGTTCATGGCCTGGCCGAAGCCCTGGCCGGTGAGCTGGCTCACGCCCTTGGTGACTTCGGCGGCGGTGGCCAGGTTCAGGCTCTGGAACACGGCGTTGTTGGAGTAGGCGCCTTCGAGGGCGGTGGCGGCGTCCTTGAGCTTGGCGTCGGTCACCACGTCCTGGTAGGCGTTCTTGGTCATCGTCACGTCGATGCCCTTGGCGTCCTGGGCGGCGTTGGCGGTCCAGACGGCGCTGTCGGACTGAATGCTCTGGGCGCCGGTGATATCAGTGCCCTGGAACACGTTGTCGAAGGTGACCGCCTTGGCGGCGGTGCCGGCGGCGAAGGCGGTGTCGACCTTGACCTCGGAGACGTCCAGATGGCTGCCGCGCAGGGTGCCGGCCGTACCGTTGGCATTGGTGCCGACCTGGTAGCCGCGCAGCACCATGCGGGGCGCTTCGGCTGCCGGCGTGGGCACGGTGCCCTGCGAGGGCGCTGTGGTCTGGGCCACGATGGCCTTGTCGCTGCCAGTGATGGCCGCGGCGCTGCCCGGCGCAAAGATCGCACAGCCGGTGTCGCACTCGAGGTTCACGGTGCCGTTGTTGACGACCTTGCCATTGCCGCCGAAGGCGTACGAATTGTTGGCGTAGACGTTGATGACGCCCGTGGTGTTGTTGTAGATCTGGTTCGCGGTGTTGGTGCCCTTGATGCCGACCAGACCGGTGCCGTTCGTGCCGTCCGCCTTGCCGGCTTCGGTGCCGACGTTGAGGGTGCCGGCATTGATGATGTGGGTGGTGTAACCCGAATTGACGCCCAGGATGCCCACCGCCCCGTTGCCCTGCACATTGATCGTGCCTTCGTTGCCGAAACTGGTGGCGCGGCCCATGCTGATCAGTGCCTTCTCGGTGCCGTTCATCATGCCGTTGATCACGCCCGTCGAACGGTTGACCAGCCAGTTGTTCGGATTGGCGGTCGCGTCGCCATTGGCGGTCTTGAGGGCGCTGTAGCCGTCGGTGGCCGTGATCGTGCCGGCGTTGTTGAACGGCTGGCCGCCAGGCAGGGAGCTGATGTTGACCAGCGCGCCTGTGCCCGGCGCCGTATTGCGCAGCGTGCCGCCCTGTTGATTGAAGACGTTGAGGCGGCCCTGGATGGCATTGCCCGCGCTCACTGTCCAATCGCCGGTATTGACGATGTTGTTGGTATAGGACGCCGCCGTTGCGCTGCCGTGGAAGTTGCCTTCGTTAAAGAAGGTGGCGTTCGAAGCGAGCGTCAGCAGTTCCACATTCATCGTGGCACCGGCCCGGTTGTACCCCGTGCCGCTCCGCACCGCGCCGGCCGCCAGCGTGCCCTTGTTCTCGAAGGAAGCCAGCGTCAGCGAGTTCGACGGCGACGAGAAGCTGGCGCCTTGCTGGTTGAGCAGCCAACTGCTGCGCATGTCCAGCGTGGCGGCGTTGGTCACTGCGCCATAGTTGGTGAGATGGTTGGCGGCGACATAACCCAGGGGGTCATCCAGCGTAACCGACTGGCCTGTTCCGGCAATGACGCCGGCAAGTGGCGTGGCCGTGTTCGGCGTCGCCCCCATATGCGAGTCGCTCGGGTCCATGGTCTGGCCGTTGAAGTTCACGCTGCCCCGATTGACGATCAGGCTGGTGCCGTCAACGTCGAAGGCCCGGCCCGCACCGGTCTCGATGTTGATGACGCCCGTGGTGTCGTTGATGGCGGTGCCACCGTTGTAGGCGGCCATGCCGATCAACTGTCCATCGCGCGCCGTTGCGCCCTCGTCGGCGACGAGGTTGATGGCGCCTTGGTTGACAACAGTCGCACCTTTCTGGGCAACCATGCCGATGCCAGCGTTATGCATGGTGATGGTGCCTCCGGGCGCATTGGTGGCCGTGCCCAGACTGACGCGGTCGGTGCCTGCGTACATGCCGGCGCCGTAGTCGTCGGCGCGAGCAAAGGCGATATCCGACTTCGGCTGGAGGTCGATCTTGCCCTCGTTGCGCACGGCGCCCTCGATGGCACCCATGCCGTAGAGCCGGTAGCCATGGCCGGTGATCGTGCCGGTGTTGACGGCGGTGCTGCCCGCATTGCTCGCGATCATCCCCATCATGCCGCTCTGAACGGCATGATAGTTGACCCACTCCCAGTCGCCGTTGCCTTCGAGGACGGCTTCGGCATCATCGCTGTTGAGCGAGATCGTGCCGCTATTTGTTGCGCTGGCGCCTTCATAAGCGAAGAGGGCGACCGTGGAGACGTGGGTACCTGTGCCCGTGACAGGGGCATCCTCGTTCACCTTCGTCAGGTCGATCGTACCTTCGTTGTTGACCCGGCTGCCCGTGCCCCGTGCCTCGATGAAGTGGGTCTGGGTGCCAGCCTGGACATGGGCTGAATCCTTGATGTCCAGGCTGGCGCCGCTGCGGACATCGATCAGGGCCGTGCCGCCGTTGTCATACATCTCGTGGGTGCTGTACCGGCTGGTATCGGCGTTAAGGTCGCCGTTCTCCCAGATGATGCGGGCGCCGTTGCTGGCCGTGATCAGTTTCGGGGAGAACGTGCCGCTGCCCTCGATGCTGGAGTGACCCGAGATGTGCAGTTCGCTGTTGCCGTCGACGGTAACGAGCGGCGCGTAGATGCTGCTGCCTGCGGACTGCGCACTGCCGGCTGCCCCGGTCAAGGCATTTTTTTCGCCCGTCAAGGACACGCCACCATTCAGGAACACCTTGTTGGTGTTTTCTGCGCCGGCCACGTCTCCGGACACGATCACCCCGTTGAGCGACTCCGCCGCGCCACTTCCACCACGGGCAACGAAGGCTTCAATCTCTTCGCCATCGGCCACGACGTGCAATTGCCCGTTCAGAATCACGGTGTTGCTGCTCCCGGTGACGGCCAGGCCCGTGGCGGTTTCCGCAAACCGCTCGGCCGCATCGGGGGCGCTCTGGTCCTTGTCTACGGTGATGCCGCCGTGCAGCGTGATCGTATTACCGGTGCCGGCCACCTTGACGCCGGTGGCGTTACCGCCGACTACCGTGACGTTTGTCGTAGCCGCGCCCTGACCGGCGCTGCCGATGACGATATGGCCCTCGTTGCCGTTCAGCTGCGCGCCGGTAGCATCGTTGCCCACCGTCATCTGTCCAATCAGGTTGACCTCGGCACGGTCGCCGTTCACGGAGACGCCCGTGGCGCCGTCCGTGATGGTGTTCTGTCCGGCGTCGGTGACGATGGCGTCGTCGCCATTGACAAGCGTCCCGATCGAACCGGTACCCGCGGTGTAAACGTTGCCGGTATTGGTAATCGTGGCGTTCGAGCCGTCGACGCGAGTCCCGGTGCCGCCTTCGGCGACCGTCACGCTGCCTTCGTTGACCACCGTTGCGCCGTCGCCGGTCACCGATGTCCCGACGGCGCCCTCGCCGGTGGCCGATACCTGGCCGCCGTTGATGATCGTGGCGTTGTCGCTCTTGACTTCCGTGCCGATCTGGCCGGCCAAGACCTGGGTGTCTGTGGCATTGACGATGCGAACGCCGGGAAGCGGGGCAGGGCTGGGTGCGGGCTCGGCGTCGGGGGCGACGACCGGAGCGATCACCGGGGCGAAGTCGGGAGCGATCGCCGGGGCCGGTGCGCTGGCGTGGCTGCCGCCACCGCCATTGAGCAGGGCCGCGAGGCCGCCGAGGCCGGCGACAACGCCAGCGCCGATGACGAGCTTCTGATCGCCAGACGTCGCAGTTTCCTTGCAAGTATCGACAATCGGCAGGCCGGCGGCGTCGAGTTCGGGCTCGCAGGCGGCCGCGTCGGCCGACTGGATGTCTTGGGAAGTCGTGGGCTGGGCGAGCACGGCCGCTTCCGCGTCAATCTCGCCGGCATTGGCCATGCCTTGCATGCCCATCAGGCTTGCCGCCACGGCCAAGGCAGTCAGTGCCTTGCGCACGCTGCTGCGCTTGCCGTGGGACTTGGCGATTTCGGAAACGGCAACCCAGGTGCCAAGGGATTCGTTAAAGACTGCGCGATAGGTGGTGTTCATTTCTGCTCTCCATGAGTGTGCATGGAGGGTAGAAATGAAGCGGTCTGCGCTGAATGGTAGAAACTTTAGAAACCGGGAGACGCCGGGGGGCCCCCCCCGACCCGGTTTCGATCCGGATCTATCCGATCACCCGAACGGGTTTCCGATCAACGCGCGCGCAGCGCATCCACGATATTCAGGCGCGACGCGCGCAGCGCTGGCAGGAATCCGCCGATGAAGCCCATCGCCATCGAGAACAGCAGCGTCTTGACGACGATGCCCGGCGTGAGCAGGAAACGGAACGACAGGTCGGCGAAGGTCTGGAAGTTCGTCGTCGAAAATGACGCAAACTGCATCAGCGCCGCGCAGGCCAGCCCGGCCACGCCGCCGACAAAGCCCAGCAGCACCGCCTCGATAAGAAACGCCGCGAGCACATTGGTGCGCTGGAAGCCCAGCGCGCGCAGCGTGCCGATCTCGCCCACGCGATTGGCCACCGAGGCGTACATCGTGATCATGGCGCCGATCATCGCCGCCACGGAGAAGATCGTGGTCAGCGTCAGCCCAAGGATGTTGATGAAGGTGGAGAGCGCGCGCGACTGATCGCTGTAGAACTGCTGCTCGCGCTTGGCCTCGTTGGCGAGGCGGGGGTCCACGTCGATGTCGGCCCGGAACTTGTCGAAGCCGTCCGCCTGGCCCAGCCGCACCACCATCGACGAATAGCTGGTGCGCCGGAACGACTGCATGAGCTGGTCTACATCGCCCCAGATCTCGGAGTCGAAGCCGCTGCCGCCGGCGTCGAAATGGCCCACCACGGTCCAGTCGCGCTGGGCAAAGCGCAGGTGGTCGCCAATGCGCACGTTGCCGAAGCCCTTGGCGATGCTGCTGCCGACGATGATCTCCGACGAACCCGGCCGGAACACGCGCCCGGCCGTGATACGTACCTGCGGGCGCAGCGTCACGCCGTGCGGCGATATCCCCCGGATCACCACATTGGCCGGGGAGGCCGCGCCACTCTTGGTCAGCGAAATGAGCACCACGGCCTCGCGCGAGGCCATCGGCCGACCCTCCTTGTTCATCGCCACGGCCGGGTGCATCTCCATGGCCGCCGCCTGGTCGCGGGTGATCGCGCTCTGGATCTCGGTTTCGGCGCCCTTGCGGATCAGCACCACGTTGTCCGCCTCGCCGGTGGTCACCAGCGTCTGCTTGAGGCCGGCGTCGAGCATCAGCATCGCCGCGAAGACGAAGACCACCAGCGCCAGCCCGCCCGCCGTGAGCGCGGTGGTGAGCCGCCGGGCCCAGACGTTGCGTGCGATGTAGTGGAGTGGGATGACCATGTGGGGGAGGGGGCCGGGCCGGTCAGCCGATGGCCCGCAGGCCCTCGACGATGCGCACGCGCGCCGCCTGCACGGCCGGCACGATGGCCGCCGCCACGCCGCAGACGAGTGCGCAGGCCGCCTGCATCGCGGCGGTTTCGTGCGACACCGTGAACACCGGGAACACATTGCCGACCGTCGACTTGAACAGATTGGCGGCCGGTGGGGTCAGTAATATGCCGATGGCGCCGCCGATCATGCACAGCACCATCGACTCCCCGAACACCAGCATCGCCAGGAAGCCCGGCCCGAAGCCAAGTGCCTTTAGCGTCGCATATTCGGTGGTCCGCTCGCGGGCGCTCATCGCCATGGCATTCGCCATCACGGCCATCACGATCACGATCACCACGTACGACACCACGCGGATGGCCGCGATGATCTGGTTGGACATCGCCACGAAACCGAGCTGGAACGCCTGCTCCGTCTCGGTCATGGTCTCGGCCAGCGAGTTGCGGAAGACGTCGTCCACGCGGCGGGAGACGGCGGCGGCATTGTCCGGGTTGTCGATGCCGAGGATGAACACGCCCACCTGATCCGGCTTGCCGACGGCCTTCTTGCGGATGCTTTCGTTCAGGTACTCGTAGTGGAACAGCATCTGCCGCGTGATGGTGGACTCATCGCGGCCTTCCATGATGCCGCGCACGACGAAGTCCCACGTGCCGGGGTAGATCGTGCCCTTGAGCGGGATGACATCGCCGATCTTGAAGCCGTACTGGTCGGCCAATTGCCGGCCCACCAGCGCGCCCCGGCGGTCGCGCCGGTAGTCCGCGCGCTGTTCGGGCGGCAGGATCAGTTCGGGATACAGATCGATGTAGTTGTCCGAGACGGCGAACTGGGCGAAGAAGTTCTTGGGGTCGCGATAGGTGCCCGCGAACCAGCTTGAGCGGGCGACTTGCGTCACGCCCTCCACGCCACGGATGCGATTTTCGTAGCTCAGCGGCAGCGGAAACACCAGCGAGATCGAGTTGCGCGTGACCAGCCGCGCGTTGGACGCCGCCGCCGCGCCGGCGTACCAGGCATCCACCACGGTCTGGAGCAGCCCGTAGGCCAGCACGGCGATCACCAGCCCGAGCACGGTCAGCGCCGTGCGCAGCTTGTGGCGCATGGCGTTGCGGGCGATCAGCCGGGGCAGGTACATGGCGATGGGGTCCTGATGTCCTGGAATGCTGAAACTAGCGCCGGCCGGCCAGCAGTTCGCCCTTTTCCAGATGGACGAGCGAGCGCGCCGCCTCGGCCGCGTGGGCGTCGTGGGTGACCATGATGATGGTCTTGCCGGCGTCGGCATTGAGCCGTTGCAGCATGGCCAGG
>Ga0160460_100824_pt1 | contig 13890 bp, 13 predicted proteins | sample HID1973M_E6MG_FD_108238 | JGI IMG/M metagenome (GOLD analysis project Ga0160460, IMG submission 108238) | Enriched mosquito-associated microbial communities from UW Madison campus, WI, USA - HID1973M_E6 MG | ecosystem: Host-associated > Arthropoda: Insects > Digestive system > Unclassified ... | reverse complement strand
GGCTTCGGCGGGAGCCGCGGCAGTGCGGGGGTATGGCGCATCGGCTGGCTCCGACGTCCTGTCTCCGACAGCCGACCGCAGCACATCCCTGTGCTGCTTGCGCCATACCCCCGCACTGCCGCGTCTTTCCGCGTGTTGAGGTGCATTGCTTCGTTCGAACTGCTCAACCCGCTCAACCGTCCGCCCCCGCGAACGGGGACCCGGACGATCGGGACCGGATCGAGCAGACCTACAGCCGGCGTCCCCGCGCAGGCGGGAACCCAGCGACTTTGCCTCCGGATCCGACCGTCCCCTGTAAACGGAAAGGGCTGCGTGCAAGTCACGGGGCCCCCGCCTGCGCGGGGACGACGGTGATTGGTGGTGGCCAGCGATGCGGAAGGTGAGTTGCCGCCTCCGCCTCCGCCTCCGCCTCCGCCTCCGCTGTTGCCGTTGTTGTTGCCGTTGTTGTTGCCGTTGCCGTTGCCGTTGCTGCTGCTTTCGCTGATCGAAGCCACGACCCCAACGCCACCCGAGGACGTCGTGCCCTGGGGGTCTGGCGCAAGCAGGCCAGGGATGGCCTGCGCTCGCTCGTCGGAGCCATGGACGGCGGAGCCGAGCGATGCGCCAGACCCCCAGGGCACGACGGCCCCGTCCGGAGCCGACGCTCTTGCCTTCAAGCCCATAGGCATGGCGGCCCCGTCCGGAGCCGACGCTCTTGCCTTCAAGCCCATAGGCACGGCGGCCCCGTCCGGAGCCGACGCTCTTGCCTTCAAGCCCATAGGCATGGCGGCCCCGTCCGGAGCCGACGCTCTTGCCTTCAAGCCCATAGGCATGGCGGCCCCGTCCGGAGCCGACGCTCTTGCCTTCAAGCCCATAGGCATGGCGGCCCCGTCCGGAGCCAGCGCTTTCGCTCTAAACCCCAGCCAGTGCAACAGCGTTTGTGGTGCGGATCGCTGCTCGGCGTGCGGTACTTCGTAGTCGGCCGGGTGTGAAGCGGTCGGGCGTGCTCAGTCTTCCGCCGTTTCGAACAGCAGCACGTCCTCGTCGCGTCCGGGCAGCCGGACCGTGCCGGCGTCGCGCAGGCCCAGCTTGCGCAGCAGCGCGATCGAACGGTCGTTGCCCGGCGAGACGATCGCCAGCACCCGCGCCAGCCCCAGGCGTTCGCGCGCATCGTCCAGCACCGCGCGTGCCGCCTCCAGGGCGTAACCCCGGCCGCAGAAGGCGGGCAGGAAAGCGAAACCGATGTCCGGCGCGGGCAGGCCCTCGCGCGCCACCAGCCCGCACAGGCCGATGGGCCGTCCGTCCTCGCGCCGCTCGACCGCGTACAGGCCGTGGCCATGCATTGCGTAACTGGCGACCGGTCCGTCGCGCAGGTAGGTGCGGGCCTGGTCTTCGTCGCGGATGCCGCGGTCCCCGATGTAGCGCAGGAAGTCGGGCCGGTTGAGCAGGTCGAGGACGAAACCGGCGTCGGCATCATCCAGTTCGCGCAGGCGCAGGCGTGCGGTTTCGAGGATCGGCATGGCGGCAGGCTTCAGAACAGGACGACCAGGGCGAAGGCCAGGGCGGCGTAGATCGCGAAGGTGATCCAGAAGCCGCGCGGCGACTCGTCACGGCGGATCCGACGCGCGCCCGGGCCGGCCTTGGCCACTACTTCCCCGCGCGCCAGCGCATACGCCAGGTACAGCGCCAGCAGCACGCCGAGCAGGTCGAACACGGTCATGCCCCATTCTCCGGTTTGCCCTGCGGCAGCCTAGCGCAGGGACGGGGCGCACCGGACGGGCCGGCGCCCGGCCCTAATCGCCCAGCAGTGCCTGGATCGCGGCGAAGCTGGCCTGGGCACGCTCCTTCTTCGCCGCCGCGTCGGCGACCGGGTCGGCACCGTCGCGCTGCAGCTCGGCGGCGGGAAGTTCGTCGAGGAAGCGGCTGGGCTTGAGCCGCAGCTTCTCGCGGAAACGCCGCGTCTCGCGGCTGTGGCTGAGCCACAACCGGGTCTTGGCCCGGGTGATGCCGACGTACATCAGCCGCCGCTCCTCCTCCAGCGAGCCTTCCTCCAGCGCGGCCTCGTGCGGCAGCGTGCCGTCCTCGCAGCCGACGATGAACACGTAGCCGAATTCCAAACCTTTTGCAGCGTGCAGGCTCATCAGCCGCACCTGGTTGCCGCCGTCGTCCTTGTCGTTGCGCGACAGCAGCGCCAGCTGCGCGGCCAGGTCGCCGGCGCTGGCGCCGCGCGGGCCGCCTTCGAACCATTCGGCCAGTTCGTCCAGGTTGGCCTTGCGCCGCTGGAACGAGGCCTCGTCCTTGCATTGCGCGCGCAGGTCCGCGAGCAGGCCGGACTTCTCCGCCAGGCGCCGCACCAGGTCGGCGGCGCTGAGCCGGGTGGCGTGGTCGCGCAGGTCGGCGATGGCGTCGTTGAACGCGCCCAGGCCATTGGCCGCGCGCGGCGGCAGCTGCTGCAGCGCGCCCATCGACTGCGCCGCGCGCGACAGCGGCAGGTGCCTGCTGCCGGCCAGCTCGGCCAGTTTCGCCAGCGAGGTGGCGCCGACTTCGCGCTTGGGCGACTGCACCGCGCGCAGGAACGCGGCGTCGTCCTCCGGATTGGCGATCACCCGCAGCCAGGACAGCGCATCCTTCACTTCCTGGCGCTCCAGGAACGCGGTGCCGCCGGTCAGGTGGTAGGGCACGCGCAGCAGCTGCAGCGCCTTCTCCAGCGGCCGCGACTGGTGGTTGCCGCGGAACAGGATGCAGAACTCGCTCCACGGGACCTGCTGGGAGGTGTTGAGGAAGGCGATCTCGGCGGCGACCTTCTCGGCTTCGTGCTCGTTGTCGCGGCATTCCCATACGCGGATGCGCTCGCCGTCGGCCTGCTCGCTCCACAGCGTCTTCAGGTGCTGGTGCGGGTTGCGCGCGATCAGCGCGTTGGCCGCGCGCAGCACCCGGTTGGAGCAGCGGTAGTTCTGCTCCAGCTTGACCACCCGCAGTGCCGGATAGTCGCGTTCCATCTGCTGCAGGTTTTCCGGGTTGGCGCCGCGCCAGGCGTAGATGCTCTGGTCGTCGTCGCCCACGCAGGTGAAGTTGCCCTTCGGTCCGGCAATGGCCTTGAGCAGCCGGTACTGGGCATCGTTGGTGTCCTGGCACTCGTCCACCAGCAGGTAGCCGATGCGCTCGCGCCAGGCGGCGGTGATCTCTTCGTCGCCTTCAAGGATCTGCACCGGCAGCCGGATCAGGTCGTCGAAGTCGACCGCATTGAACGCGGCCAGCCGCGCCTGGTAGCGGGCGTACAGCCTGGCCGCCTCCATCTCGCGGGTGGAGCGTGCGGCGGCCAGCGCCTGCTCCGGCGACAGGCCGGCGTTCTTGGCCCGCGAAACCAGGTTCTTCGCGTCGTCCACTGCGTCGGGCTTGGCGCCGGGCATCAGGTCCTTGAACTGCGCGGCGCTGTCGTCGGCGTCGAAGATCGAAAAGCCGCGCTTGAGCCCGGCGGCGGCGTGCTCGATCTGCAGGAACTTCAGCCCCAGCGCATGGAAGGTGCAGATGGTCAGGCCTTCGCCGGCATCGCCCCTGATCCGCCGGGCCACGCGCTCGCGCATCTCCCTGGCGGACTTGTTGGTGAAGGTGATCGCGGCGATGCGCCGCGCCGGATAGCGGCCACTGGCCACCAGGTGGGCGATCTTCTCGACGATGACCCGGGTCTTGCCGCTGCCGGCGCCGGCCAGCACCAGCAGCGGGCCTTCGTCGTGCAGGACCGCGGCGCGTTGGGGGGGATTGAGCAAGGTGGCGGAACGCGGTGGAACGGGTCGGGCATTCTACCCGTGCGGGGGTACGGCCCGGAGACCGGCCGGTCCAGGGCGGTCCGTGACCTGCGTCGCAGTGACCAAGGGGATGCGACGCTGAAGCCGGGAGCCGCGTACCTTCATCGGCAACCCGTCCCAGGGAATGGAGAAACGCCGTGACCCGGAGCCCGTCCGCACAGCCCGTCCGCACCCGCCCGCCGCGCGCGCCGGGGCCGCGCGGTGCACGGGCGTGGATGCTGGCCTGCCTGCTTCCACTGGCTGCGCCGGCGTTCGACGCCAGCGCGCAGGCCGCGCCGGCGCGGCTGTTGCAGTGGGAGGGGCCGGTCGAGCGTCCGACCTTCGGCGATTACGTGGGCGAGCCGGACATCGCCCCGGAACTGCTGACCGAGGGTTTCCTGGCCGCCCATCCGGACATCCGCTGGCGCCGCGAAGGCCTGCACGCTTTCCACAACGAGAACTACAGCGAGGCGTACGAATACTTCCGCCGTGCCGCTTCGTATGCCGACAAGGCCTCGATGGCGATGCTGGCGGAGATGTACTGGAAGGGCCTGGGCGTGGCCCAGGACCGTCCCATCGCCTACGCCTGGATGGACCTGGCCGCCGAGCGCATGTATCCGAACTTCACCATCCTGCGCGAGCGCTACTGGCGTGGGTTGGGCAAGGCCGAGCAGGACGCGGCGATCGAACGCGGCCAGGCGCTGCTGGCCGAATTCGGCGACGACGCAGCCAAGCCCAGGCTGGAGAAGGTGCTGCGCAAGGAGGGCCGGCAGGTGACCGGCAGCCGCACCGGGTCGGTCGGCTTCGTCCGCATCATTCCGATGACCGGGCCGATGGCCGGCAAGGGCCAGGTGATGCGCGCCGAGGACTACTATCGCAAGGACTACTGGGATCCGGCGCGCTACTGGGCCTGGCAGGACGAGGTCTGGAAGGCGCCGCAGAAGGAGAACGTGGACGTGGGCGACGTGGAGCAGGTGAAGCCGCGTGACTGAGCAGGGCCGGGCGATGGAGCGCGACGCGACGCGCAGGACGCCCCGTCGGGGCGTCCGCGCCGCCTTGCTGGCGTTGGTACTGGCATGGTTGCCCATCGCGGCCCAGTCGCAGGTGCGGGCATTCACGGCCAGCCCGGTGGCCGGGAACGTGAGGCCGCAGGCGCCGGGCGAACATGGGCAGGCGCCCATCGAACTGCAGGGCGACGAGCCGCTGGCCCAGTACCTGATCCTGCGCTTCATGCAGGGTCACCCGGACCTGTTCTGGCGCGTCCGCGGCCGCGCGTTCTACGCCCTGGGCGAGTACGAACGCGCCCGCGAATGCTTCGAGCGCGCGGCGCGCTTCGCCGACAAGCCTTCGCAGGCGATGCTGGGCGAGATGCACTGGCAGGGCCTGGGTGGCCCGCGCGATCGGGCGCTGGGATACGCCTGGATGGACCTGGCCGCCGAGCGCCTGTACGAGGACTTCTACATCCTGCGTGAACGCTACTGGGCGCAGCTGGACGCGGCCGGGCGCGAACAGGCGTTGCGCCGCGGCCAGAAGCTGTTGCGCAAGTACGGCGACGAGAAGGCCAAGCCGCGGCTGGCCAAGGTCCTTGTCCGCGAGCGGCCGGACGGGATCGCCGCGGGCGGCTTCTTCGGCAACCTGCCGATCATCCCGCCCTCGGGCGCCGGCCGCGATTCGATCACCCTGCGCGGCAGCGAATACTTCGACGACACCTTCTGGGAACCGGACGCCTATTTCGCCTGGCAGGACACGATCTGGAAGACGCTGCATTCGACCGGCCAGGTCGAGGTGGGCGAGCCGCGCAGGCTGGTGCCGGCCAGAGCCGAGTAGGCGCGACCGCGACGGCGGCCAGCCGGGCGGCGGGCAACCCGGCATCGGCCTTAGAATCGGCCCATGGCCAAGCTCTATTTCTACTACTCGGCGATGAACGCCGGGAAGACCACCACCCTGCTGCAGTCGGCGTACAACTACCGCGAACGCGGCATGCGCACGCTGATCCTGACCCCGCGCCTGGACGACCGCGGCGGCCGCGGCGGCGTGGTCGCCTCGCGCATCGGGCTGCGCGCCGAGGGCACCGGCTTCGAGCGCGACACCGACCTGGAGCGGCTGGTCGAGGCCGACCTGCTGGCGCATGGTCCGCTGGGCTGCGTGCTGGTCGACGAGGCGCAGTTCCTCAGCCGCGCGCAGGTGTGGCAGCTGAGCGAGGTGGTCGACCGCCTGCGCGTCCCGGTGCTGTGCTACGGCCTGCGCACCGATTTCCGCGGCGAACTGTTCGAAGGCAGCCAGTACCTGCTGGCCTGGGCCGACGAGCTGGAGGAGATCAAGACCATCTGCCACAGCGGCAGGAAGGCGACCATGAACGTGCGCGTGGACGAGCAGGGCCGCGCCGTGCAGGAAGGCCCGCAGGTGGAGATCGGCGGCAACGAACGCTACGTCTCGGTCAGCCGCCCGGAGTTCAAGAAGGTGATGCGCGGCGAGGGCGCGATCGAGCCGCTGCAGGCGCCGCTGTTGTAACCGGCAACGCCGACGACAGGTCCAGCCGCGCGGAGCTTGATAACCGCCGCTCCGCGGATGATGGCGAGCCACAAGCGCTTGTCCCGTGCCGGATACACGGTTGCAGCCGCCCACTTCCCGGCGGGCAGCAATCAGCTGCGGCAACCGGGGCCTGCCGGAAGAGTCCATGCATGGCCGTCAGGCGCGCGGTCTACCGCGCCGCCTGTCTGTATACGGAAGCACGAACAGATATACGCCGGTGAGCAATTGAAGGAAGAGCGGCGGCAATGGCGAGTAGGTCAGCCAGGGCGGAGGCTCGCCGGGTTCCAGCGCTCTGGCCACGAAGTTGGCGATCACGGTCGCCGTAAAAAGAACAGACAGCCAGCGATGGCTCTGCCGAATCCAGAGATCCCGGTTCATTGCGGCCTCCGCGTATGCGGTTCGGCGGAGGCCTCGATCAATTTCCATCCATTGCCGGAGGGATCCCGAAAGCCGGCATCCACGGTGCCGTAGCGATCCACGGGCTCCTGCGTGAACTCGACACCGCACGCGCTCAGGCGTTCATAGGCGGCCCGGCAGTCATCCACCACGAGCACCAGGGGCGGCATGGCGCCCTTGGCTACGACCTCGCACAGCATCCTGGCGGTCGCCGCGTCATGTATCGGCGGTCCCGGCTTGAACAGACCGAGCTGGAACGATGGCTGTTCCGGGTACTGCACCGTGAGCCACCGATAGTCGCCGTTGCAAACGTCCGTGTGGACGCGAAAGCCCAGCTTCCCGACGTAGAACGCAATGGCTTCTTCCTGGTCCCGGACGTACAGTCCGGCCACATTTACACCCTGGGTCATAGAGCCTCCGCTGGTCAGGGCCCCAATTTGCCGGCTGCCTTCTCCCGCCGCTTCTCCGAAACTGCGGTCTTGAGGAGCGGACGGCGGGTGGCGCGCACGATGCACTCGGGCGCTTGCTGCCGCCCATGCGGGGCCAGCCGCTCGCGTGTCCGAAGTGCCCCCGGGCTCTCGCCGGTGATATCGCGGAAGATGCGTCCAAATGTACCCAGGCTGTTCCAGCCGGTCTGGAGCGCGATCTCGGTAACGGGCAGGGTGGTGTCGCGCAGCAGCGCTATGGCCCGCTCGATGCGGCGTGCAAGAAGGTAGCGATGCGGAGGCACGCCGAAGGCCGCCCTGAACTGGCGTGCGAAGTATGCTTCCGAGACCGCGCTCACCTGCGCCAGACGGTGGATCGTCCACTCCTCGTGGGGGGCTCCGTCCATCCGGTCTTTCGCACGCAACAATCGCCGCAACAGTTCCGGACTCTGGCTCGCCTTGTCCATGTGCCGGCGCGTGAATCAAGCCGACCCGCGAAACGGGTCCGGCCTGAGCGGGCCGTCAGGTGCCGCTGGCAGTTGTTTCATCGCCGCTCCTCCAACAGGCCGACCAGATTTCCATCCGGATCACGCAGGAATCCGATCCATAACTCATGGTCAGGCATTTTTGCGGTGAGCTGGGGCTCCCGCTCGTTTGCGGCGCCACGCGCGACCAGCGCCGAATGCGTTGCGCCAATGTCGGAGACCTTGAAGTAGAGGATGGAATTGGCCCCCACGGAGCCATGGCCCCGGGGCGTGGTCAGCATGATGCGAATATCCCCGGCACCCAGGAAAGCGAGATCGGGCCCGGCACTGAACAGGAACGTGAGGCCCAGGATGTCGCGGTAGAAAACAAGCGCGGCGTCGACGTTGCCGACTGCGACGGCAATCTGCCGGATCTCGGAGAGTTTGGGATCTGCGCTCATGGTTGCACCCTGTTGGTTGTGGCGGCCGACGCTGGAACGAGCCGGCCCGCGAAGCGGCATCGATGGAACTTGATGCTCCGTTCGACGTCGGCGACATGGGCAAAAGCGACGAGCGATTCTGTCTGGGCTGCCATTTGATCTCCAAGGCCATCCAGGGAGCCGTAGCGGCCCTTGCCCAATGCGGCCGAGGTCCGCGCCGGATCGCTGGCCGACCGTGCCGCAATCAATACAGCTTCCGCTCCGCAGGCGGCGGCGGATTCCACTGGTACAGCCAGGTCTCGCTGAGCGCACGGCCTTCGTGGCGCAGGTACAGGCGCAGGTCGATCTGGGCGGTGGAATCGTCCGGCGGGTAGACGTCGAACATCGCGCGGTAGCCTTCGATGGCATGCAGCGGGCGCGCGGAGACGGTGTCGATGCGGCCGCGGCTGGTCTCGACCACCGCTTCGACGGTCGCGTTCCGCGCGGCCAGCGCGGCCAGTCCGCCGCCGGCGAAATCGACCGCGAAGCGCTGCGAGAAGTGGTCGCGCTTGAAGCCGATCACCCCGCCCAGGCCGGTGCGCGTGGCCACCGTGCGCGCCAGTGGCGGCTGCACCGGCGGCTGGTCGCCCCAGTACAGGCGGTAGCCGTACAGCAGTTCCTGGCCCGGCTGCGGCTTGGCTTCCGGATTCCAGAACGCGACGATGTTGTCGAAGGTCTCGTCGATGGTGGAGATCTCCACCAGCTGCACCGAGCCCTTGCCCCAGCCGTGCTTGGGTTCGACCCACAGGCTCGGGCGCTTCTCGTAGAACACGCCGTCGTCCTGGTAGTGGTCGAAGTCGCGGTCGCGCTGCAGCAGGCCGAAGCCGCGCGGGTCGGCGTCGGCGAAGGCGTTGAAGCGCAGGTGCGCCGGGTTGCCGATCGGGCGCCAGATCCATTCGCCATTGCCGCTGTGCATGGCCAGGCCGTCGCTGTCGTGGATCTCGGCGCGCCAGTCCCAGTCCATGCGCCGGTCGTTCTCGCCGACCTGGTACATGCTGGTCGCCGGCGCGATGCCGATGCGTTCGATTTCCCTGCGCGGGTACAGCGCCGCGTCGATGTCCATCACCAGCGGCTCGCCCCGGGTGATGGCGAAGCGGTAGGCGCCGGCGACGCTGGGCGAATCCAGCAGCGCGTAGACCACCACCGTGTCCGAACCCGGCGCCGGGCGCTCGAGCCAGAACGCGGTGAAGTCGGGGAACTCCTCTGGCCGCGGCATGCCGGTGTCGATCGCCAGGCCGCGCGCGGACAGGCCGTACTGCAGGCTCGAACCGACCGCGCGGAAGTAGCTGGCGCCAAGGAAGGCGGCCCAGTCGCGGCGGATGTCGTCGGGCGAATTGAGGCGGAAGCCGGCGAAGCCCAGGTCCCTGGGCAGCTTGCGCCCGTCGACGCCGCTGCGGCCGAAATCGAACATCGCCGGGTCGTATGCCAGCTCCTGCGCCTGGCCGCCGGCGACCTCGAACATGCGCACCGGACGCTTGAAGTACAGGCCCAGGTGGAAGAATTTGGCCTGGAACTTCGCGCCGGGCAGGTCGCCCCACAACGCGTGGTCCTGGCGGAAGCCGATCGCCTGGTACTGGTCCCAGGTCAGGTGGGCCACCGGTGCGGGCAGCACGTCGCTGCGCGGTTCGAAGGAACGCCCGGCCAAGGCGCGCGCGTGGCCCTTGAGCCAGGCGTAGTCGAACGCATGGCGTCCGCCCAGGGGCACGGGCGCGGCGACCGCTTCCAGGAGCGGCAGCGGCAGGCCGGCGGCGGCGAATGCGGCGGCGGCGCGGGTCAGGAACTGGCGTCGTTGCATGGCGCAGCGGGGGATGTGGGCGGGCGCGTCATCTTACGCACAGCGGTCAGCGGTCAGCGCGCGGCCGTGGTCCGGCGGGCGCCGTTCAGCGGCGCGCACGCGGCGGCCAGCCGGGCGACTTCGCGTGGCTGGCTGCCGCCCTCGGGTCGTGCGCTGCGCAGTTCCACGCCCAGCGCATCCAGGCGTTCGCGGCCGGCGACGGTGTCGCCCGCACGGCAACGGGCCTGCGCGGCGTAGGCCTGGGCTTCCCAGCGCAGCGGCAGCAGCGCCGGCTCGGCCGGCAGGCCGGCGGCGAAATGTTCCAGGCCCGCGCCGCCGTCGCCGTCCAGCGCGCGCCAGCGCTGCAGCGCGAGCCGGGCCTGCAGCGTGCGCCGGTCGTCGGGCCCGTAGCCGGTTTCGGTCAGCTGGCCGCCGCGCTCGAGCCAGGGCAGCGCGGCAGCGGTCTGGCCGGCATCGAGCAGCAGTTCGCCGGCCATCCGGTCCAGGTCGCCCACGGCCGGATGACTGCCGCCCAGGCGCGCGGCGCGCACGCTGCGCGCCTGGGCGAGCATGGCCAGCGCCGCCTCGTCGTCGCCGGCCGCATGCAGGGCCAGGGCCAGGTCGGCCAGGCCGTAGTCGAGCAGGTAGTGTCCGTCGGGCTGGCGCCAGATGGCCACTGCGCGCTGGAACGCGGAGATCGCCGCCCCGGTGTCGCCGCGTTCCAGCGCCAGGCGGCCGAGGGCGTCCAGGCTCAGCGCCGTTTCCCGGTGCTGCGGGCCCAGCATGGCTTCGGTCGGTCCGTGCTGGGCGCGCAGGGTCTTCTCGGCCTCGGCCAGCCGGCCCAGCTGCAGGTAGGCCAGTCCCAGTTGCCGCCGCACCGCCAGGGTGGAGGGATGGTCCGGGCCATGCAGTTCCAGCGCCAGCGCCAGCCCGGAGCGCAGCGCCTGCTCGGCCTCGGTGGCCTGGCCGCGGTCCAGGTAGAGCACGCCCAGGCTGCGCTGGATGTCGACCAGCAGCGGGTGGCGGTCGCCCAGCCGTGCGCGCAGTTGCCGCTGCACGGCGAGGAACTGCTCGATCGCCTCGTCGGTGCGCGCCGCGTCGCTTTTCAGCGCGGCCAGGTCGATCATGCCCTCGGCCACGCCGGGATCGTCGTGCAGCCGGTCGCGGCGCAGGGCGATGGCGCGCTCGTACCACTGCCGCGCCGCGTACGCCTGGCCGAGCATCCACTGGCAGCGGCCGTACTGGATGTAGAAGTCCGCCGCCTGCTGCGGCAGGTCGTCCTGCTGCCGCTGCGCGGTGTCGGCCAGCGGCTGCATCCGCTCCACGCAGTCGCGCGAGCGGCTCGACAGGCGCAGCACGCGCCCGTGCTGGCTGGCCGCGTCCAGGCGCAGGCCGTCGGGGGCGCCGTCGTCGGCCGCCAGCAGCCGCTGCTGGCGCTCGGACAGGGACAGCGCCTCGCGGTAGTCGCCGATGCCGATGTACAGGCGGGCGATCACCCCCAGCAGTTCGGCGCGCGCGCGCGGCTGCTCTTCCAGCTCGCTCTCGCCGCGACGGGCGCCGGCCGAGAGCAGTTCGCGCAGGGCCATGCCCTGGCTGCGCTGGGCGCCGCCGGCGTGGTCGAACAGGCCCAGCACGAAGCGCTGCAGCGCCTGCGCCCGCGCGGCCTCGTGGCGGGCCTCGTGCGCATGCCACAGCGCCAGGCCCAGCGCGGCCAGCAGCGCAAGCACGGCCAGCGAACCGAGTGCCACGCCCCAGCGGTGCCGCTGCAGGTATTTCTGCAGCTGGTAGCCGATCCGCGGCGGCCGCGCTTCCACCGGCCGGCCACCCAGGTGGCGTTCGATGTCGCGGGCGAACGCCTCGACCGAGCCGTAGCGCCGCGCCGGATTCTTGTTGAGCGCCTTGAGCGCGATGTTGTCCAGGTCGCCGCGCAGGCGCCGCGCGCGCCGCCGCGCCTGCGCCGGCTCCAGCTGCCCGGCCTCGGCCAGCCGCTGCACCGTCACCGACGGTCGCGGTGGCGAGACCTCGAGGATGGCCCGCTCCCACTCGGCGTCGCTCTGCCGCCGCAACCGGTAGGGCTTGTCGCCGGCGAGCAGTTCGTACAGGACCACGCCCAGCGAATAGACGTCGGTCAGGGTGCTGACCGGTTCGCCGCGGACCTGCTCGGGCGCGGCGTAGTGCAGGGTGAAGGCGCGCACTTCGGTGCGGGCCAGGGCCGCGCTGTTGGCGTCGCGGTCCAGCAGCTTGGCGATGCCGAAGTCCAGCAGCCGCACTTCGCCGGCGGCGGTGACCAGCATGTTCGACGGCTTCAGGTCGCGGTGCACGATCAGGTTGGCGTGGGCGTGGCTGACCGCGGCGCAGACCTGCAGGAACAGCGCCAGGCACGCTTCCACCGGCAGCGCGTGCTCGCGGCAGTAGTCGGTCAGCGGCACGCCTTCGACGTATTCGAGCACCAGGTACGGCTGGTCGCCCTCGCCGATGCCGGCATCGAGCAGGCGCGCGATGTTGGGATGCTGCAGGCGCGCCAGGATCTCGCGCTCGCGGGAGAAGCGCAGGCGCAGGTTGGGATCGGCGTAGCCGGGGCGCAGCAGCTTCAGCGCCAGGCGGCGCTGGTACAGGCCATCGGCGCGTTCGGCCAGCCAGACCTGGCCCATTCCGCCTTCGCCGAGCAGGCGATCGAGCCGGTAGGGGCCGAGCCGGCTGCCTTCGCGCGAGGCCGGGCGGGTGCCGGGCAGCGGGTCGTGCAGGAAATCGCCATCGCCCTCGCCAGCCAGCAGTGCTTCCAGTTCCGCGGCCAGCGCCGGCTCGGCGGCGCGCAGCCGGTCCAGTTCTTCGATGCGCCCGGCGGGCGGCAGGTCGAGCAGGGCGTCGAGCAGCGGCGACAGGCGCTGCCAGCGTTCGGCATCCATGGTTCCCCCGTGCCCCGGGCCGCCTCAGTCCTCGCGCATGGCGGCGAGCAGGAACAGCCGCGCCTTCTGCCAGTCGCGGCGCACGCTGCGTTCGGAGCGCTGCAGCAGGTCGGCGATCTCCTGTTCGGACAGGCCGGCGAAATAGCGCAGTTCCACCACCTTGCCCAGTTTCGGGTCCACCGCCACCAGCCGCTCCAGCGCGGTGTCCAGGGCCAGCAGGTTCTCGTCCAGGCGCAGGCTGCTTTCGGCTTCCTCGGGGATCTCGGCCACGCGCTTGAGGTCGCCGCCGCGCTTGCGCGCCATGCGGTTGCGCGCGTAGTCGACCACCACGCTGCGCATGGCCGAGGCGGCATAGGCGAAGAAGTGGGCGCGGTCCTCGAAGCGGGCGCCGTTGCTGGCGCCGACCAGTTTCAGGTAGGACTCGTGGACCAGCGAGGTCGGGTCCAGGGTGTTGTTCTGCTGGCCGGACAGTTGCCGTCGGGCCAGGGTGTGCAGTTCCTGGTACAGGGTGCCCAGGACGCGGTCGAGCGCCTCGCGGTCTCCGCCGCGCGCGGCATCCAGCCACATGGTGATCTCGGGGGAACTCTCGGAAGAGTCGGCCATCGTCGTCTCCACGACTGCGCCAAGGGGCCGAATATAACGGCTTTTCGGCGTCTTCGCGGCCGCGCTGGCACGGGATGGGATTGGCACGATGCATGCCCGGCGGGTATGGGGCGTTGGAGTGGTGTGGCTTTGTAATGGCTGGGGCTCCCGTTGCGATGTTCCTTGGCGCGGATGTCCCCCGGCGCCCGCGTGCGGTCGCGACCTCCTGTTCTCCGATCTGGGGGAAGGCGCGCGCGCAGAACCGCAGGGCCAGAAGCAGGAGCAAAGGCGTTGGGTAGTGTCGGCTTCGGACGGAGCCGCGGCAGTGCGGGGGTATGGCGCATCGGCCGGCTCCGGCGTCCTGCCTCCGAGGGCCGAGCGCAGGCCATCCATGGCCTGCTTGCGCCATACCCCCGCACTACCGCGTCTTTCGTCGCGTTGGGGTGCGTTGCTCCGTTCACCCGCTCAACCGTCGTCCCCCGCGGGTGGGACCCGGACGATCGAGAACCGGATCGATGACCTGCAGCCATCGTCCTTGTAGGAGCCCGTCTTGCGGGCGACGCGACGC
>Ga0160460_100823_pt1 | contig 13919 bp, 12 predicted proteins | sample HID1973M_E6MG_FD_108238 | JGI IMG/M metagenome (GOLD analysis project Ga0160460, IMG submission 108238) | Enriched mosquito-associated microbial communities from UW Madison campus, WI, USA - HID1973M_E6 MG | ecosystem: Host-associated > Arthropoda: Insects > Digestive system > Unclassified ... | reverse complement strand
ATGTGCTGGCCACGGCTGATGACTTCGCTGGCGTTGCCCGGCAAGGTCAACGCCTTGAGCTTGAACACCTTCGCCGAGGTGCTGCCGTTGGCCTTGACGTAATCGATGGCGTAGTCGATCACCAGGCGCTGGCTGTCGGCGACGGTGGATTTGATCGCAAACGACAGGGTGATTTTCTCGCCCAGGCCAATCACCGGCGGTTCGACCTTCACCGCGGACAACTCGACCTCCGGCTTGCCGCCCGCGCCGATAATCGCCAGGGCCCGGGCATTACCCTGCTTGATCAGGCTGCGCAGGGCGTGCCTGGCGATCCAGGCCGTGTGGCGGTTGTCCAGCGACCAGCCTTCAATCAGATCCAGCACCCAGTCGGGGTGGTCCTTGGTGATGTCATTGAGGTGATTGGCCACGGATTTGCGCACATAAAGGCTGTTGTCGGCCTTGAGGTTGTCGAGGATTCTCGCGGCGAGGGTCGGGTCGGCCTGAATCGGTTCCAGGCGAAATGACCAGGGCAGGCGCGGGCGGCTGCCTTCGCTGGCCAGGCGCCGTACGTGTTCGTTGTCGTCCAGGGACCAGTCGTGCATCAGGGCGAGTGAGCGTTCGAGGTCGCTGCGCAGAAAGTGGCGAATCGCGAACTCCGAAGAGCCGAAGGCGGTGAAGTATTTGAGCGCCTGCATGGACAGCTCGAACTGGTGAGCACCGTAGGTCGCTACATAGTGCGGCACAAACATGCTGACAAAGGCGCTGTTGAGGCGCGGGGCGAGGGCGCGCAGAACCTGCAGCGATGCCGGGTAGTCCAGCGGCAGTACGGCATGCAGGCACTCGCTGACGCGGGCCATGCGTTGCATGACGCTGAGGTCGGCCAGGCCGGTTTGCGCCAGTTTGAGGAATTTTCTACCGTCGAAACCGGGGTAGACCGCAGTCATTTCGGTGGCGATGTGCTGGAGGCGCTCGGCGTTGAAGATTTCCTTGAGGGCGGGGTTGGGTTGGTCAGCCATTGTGGATTCCATTGGTTAATTCGCAGTGTTCGGGTAAACCAACACCTGTAGGAGCTGCCGAAGGCTGTGATCTTTTGATCTTGTTTTTTAAGATCAAGATCAAGAGATCGCAGCCTTCGGCAGCTCCTACAGGTATCGCATGAGCCGCTTTGCCTAATTCTTGGCCGACTGCTCTTCCAACTGGTCCGCCTCAAACAGTTTCGCCAGTTCCGCCCGCGCATCCTGGGCCGTCTGCATGACCTTCACCGCATCGTCGTACACCGCATGCTGGGCTTCGAGCACCTGTTCGTCGTGATGCTTGAAACGCTTGATCCGCGCATCCGCCTGGGCGTGGGTCAGGCCCAGGCCGATCAGGGTCAGGCGGCTCATTTCCAGGCTGGAGTAAAAGGTTTCGCGCACGGCGTGGGCGTCCAGGTCCATCAAACGGTGGACGTGCTGGCGGTTACGGGCGCGGGCGATGATTTTCATCTCGGGGTAGAGCTTGCGCACCAGTTCCGCGGTCTTGATGTTGGTGTCCGGATCGTCGGTGGCGATGATGAAATATTCAGCCTGCCCGACCTTGGCCGCGCTGAGGATTTCCGGGCGCATCGGGTCGCCGTAGAACACCGGCACGCCACCGAAACTGCGGGACAGTTCGATGGTTTCCACCGAGGTGTCGAGGGCGACGAACTTGATGTTCTGCGCGCGCAGGATCCGCGCAACGATCTGGCCCATGCGACCCATGCCGGCAATCACCACCCGCGGTGAATCGGTTTCGATTTCGCGGAATTTTTCCGGCACCACCACCGGCTGCACTTTCGGGCTGACCAGGCGTGCGCACACCAGCAGCAACAGCGGCGTCAGCGCCATGGACAGGGTGATGGTCAGCACCAGCAAGTCATACAGATCGGCGGCGAACAGCCCGTGATCGCGGCCGATCTTGAACACCACAAAGGCGAACTCACCACCGGCGGCCAGCACGATGCCGAGGCGGATCGCACTGACCTTGCCCAGGCCACCGGCCAGTCGACCGACGAGGTACAACAGCGGCAACTTGAGGGCGATCAGCAGCAAGGTCAGGCCCAGCACGGCGAGGGGATCGATTAACAAAAGGCTCAGGTTGGCGCCCATGCCGACGCTGATGAAAAAAAGCCCCAGCAACAGGCCCTTGAACGGTTCGATCTGCGCTTCCATTTCGTGACGGTATTCGGAGTCCGCCAGCAGCAGGCCGGCGAGGAACGCGCCGAGGGCCATGGAGATGCCGGCCAGGTCCATCAGCCAGGCGGTGCCGATCACCACCAGCAGCGCGGTGGCCGTGGATACTTCGGGCAAACTCGACTTGGCCACCACCCGGAAGATCGGTCGCAGCAGATAACGTCCGCCAATCACCACCACCGCGATGCTGCCCAGCACCCGCAGGCCCTGGTTCAGATCTTCGCCGGCGCTGGTGCTGTGGTCGCCGCCGGCCAGCAGCGGCACCATGGCGATCAGCGGGATCGCGGCGATGTCCTGGAACAACAGGATGGCAAACGCCAGGCGCCCGTGGGGGCTGGTCAGTTCCTTGCGCTCGGCCAGGCTTTGCAGGCCGAAGGCGGTGGATGACAGCGCCAGGCCGAAACCCAGTACGATCGCGCTGTTCAACGGCTGGCCGAAGACCACCAAAGCCAGTCCGCCAATCACCACGCCGGTGAGCAACACCTGCGCCAGGCCGACGCCGAACACCGATTTGCGCATCACCCACAGGCGTCGTGGCGACAACTCCAGGCCAATGATGAACAGCAGCAGGACCACGCCCAGCTCAGAAATATGCGCGATGTTTTCCGGGTTGCCGGCCACCCCCAGCACCGACGGCCCGATGAGCACGCCGGCGAACAGATAACCGAGCACGGCCCCCAGTTGCAGGCGCTTGGCCAGGGGGACGATCAGCACCGCCGCGAGCAGAAAAACGACAATGGCTTGCAGCAGGTTGCCTTCATGGGGCATCGGTAAAACTCCAGGGCTTCGGACAGCGGTGTGGGTGACAAGGATAAGGGCAGGGCTTGCCGAAGATCCACCGTTGACTTGCGCACGAGCCTTATAGGCCAAGGCGCTGGGAATGGTTGCCAAGCGCGTTGAAATCTGGGAAAACGGCGCCCATCGGGCCTTTTCGGGCGAGTGAACAATTGAGTGAAATCAAATGAATGAAGAACTTCATGTCATCGATCTTCAGCCGGGTGACGGAAAATCCGCGGTCAAGGGCGCCCTGATCACCACCCAGTACCGTGGCTGGCTGGAAGACGGTACCGAATTCGATTCTTCCTATAGCCGGGGCAAACCCTTCCAGTGCGTGATCGGCACGGGTCGGGTAATCAAAGGCTGGGACCAGGGAATCATGGGCATGCAGGTCGGTGGCAAACGCAAGCTGCTGGTGCCGGCGCACCTGGGTTATGGCGAACGGACCATGGGCAAGATCCCGCCGAACGCCAACCTGATTTTCGAGATTGAATTGCTGGAAGTGCTGACGCGGGATGATTGATGGCAAAAGATCGCAGCCTGCGGCAGCTCCTGCGGGGTGGACGCAACGCGTAGGAGCTGCCGAAGGCTGCGATCTTTTCATTCGTCCATGAAAAAGCCCCCCAGCGGTCAGCCGATGGGGGGCTTTTTGTGCTGCAGGCGTCAGGTCAGACCTTGACGATCCAGCCCGCTGGCGCTTCGACGTCGCCGGTTTGCACGCCGGTCAGCTCTTTGTAGAGCTTCTGGGTGATCGGGCCGACTTCGGTTTCGCTGTGGAACACGTGCAGGTGGTCGTTGTAGTTGATCCCGCCGATCGGCGTGATCACCGCAGCGGTGCCACAAGCGCCGGCTTCCTTGAAGTCGGACAGCTTGTCAATGAACACGTCACCTTCGATCACTTCCAGGCCCAGACGCGACTTGGCCAGCTCGATCAGCGACAGGCGGGTGATGCCTGGCAGGACCGATGGCGAGTTCGGGGTGACGAACTTGTTGTCGTGGGTGATACCGAAGAAGTTGGCCGAACCGACTTCCTCGATTTTCGAGTGGGTCATCGGATCCAGATAGATGCAGTCGGCAAAATTGGCTTTCTTCGCCTGGGAGCCCGGCATCAGGCTGGCGGCGTAGTTGCCACCGACCTTGGCCGCACCGGTGCCTTGTGGGGCGGCGCGGTCGTAGCTGGAGATCAGGAAGTTGTGCGGGGTCAGGCCACCCTTGAAGTAGGCGCCGACCGGGATGCAGAAGATCGAGAAGATGAACTCGGGAGCGGTACGCACGCCGATGTTGTCACCCACGCCGATCACGAACGGACGCAGGTACAGCGCGCCGCCGGTGCCGTAGGGCGGGATGAAGCGCTCGTTGGCGCGCACGACTTCCTTGCACGCTTCTACGAACTGCTCGGTGGACACCTGTGGCATCAGCAGGCGGGCGCAGCTACGTTGCATGCGCGCGGCGTTCTGGTCCGGGCGGAACAGGTTGATCGAGCCGTCCTTGCAGCGGTAGGCCTTCAGGCCTTCGAAGCACTGCTGGCCATAGTGAAGGGCAGTGGAGCCTTCGCTGATGTGCAGCACGTTGTCTTCGGTCAGGGAGCCAGCGTCCCACTCGCCATTGCGCCAGTGCGACAGGTAGCGCTTGTCCGTCTTGATGTAGTCAAAACCCAGCTTGTCCCAATTGATGCTTTCGTTACCCATGACACCCTCTATCACTGAACAACCGCCGAAACGGTTCAAGGCTTCTGACGTTTTTTTCGATGGGGACAACAATACTTCATTCTTGGGCTAAATCGCAGCCCAGACGATAGGGGGAGAAGCAGATTTATTAGGCTGCTTATTAAACTTCCCGGCTCACCGTCGAAAAGATCGCAGCCTGCGGCAGCTCCTACGGGATCGGCAGCTACCTGTAGGAGCTGCCGAAGGCTGCGATCTTTTGCTCTCTACAGATGCAACGCATGCCCCAACGCCCGCAGCGCCGCTTCCTGCACCGCCTCACCCAAGGTCGGATGCGCATGGATGGTGCCGCCGATGTCTTCGAGCCGCGCGCCCATCTCCAGGCTTTGCGCAAACGCGGTGGACAGCTCGGACACCCCGACGCCCACTGCCTGCCAGCCGACAATCAGATGATTGTCGCGACGGGCGACCACGCGCACGAAGCCGCTTTTCGACTCCAGCGTCATCGCCCGGCCGTTGGCGGCGAACGGGAAGCTCGAGACGATGCAGTCCAGGCCGGCCGCCTTGGCGTCGTCCGGGGTCTGGCCGACGACCACCAGTTCCGGGTCGGTGAAGCACACCGCGGCAATGGCGGTGGGGTTGAGCTCGCGGGACTTGCCGCTGATCAGCTCGGCGACCATCTCGCCCTGGGCCATGGCCCGGTGCGCCAGCATCGGTTCGCCGCTGAGATCGCCAATGGCGTAGACGTTGCGCATGCTGGTTTGGCAACGGTTGTCGATCTTGATCGAGGCGCCGTTCATCTGCAGGTTCAGCGCTTCGAGGTTCCAGCCCCGGGTGTTCGGCTTGCGCCCGACGGCTACCAATACCTGATCGGTCTCAAGGTTGAGGGTGTCGCCATTCGGCTCCAGAACCTGCAAGGTATTTTCTGTTGAATCAAAGCCTTGCACGCTATGTTTCAAGTAAAGCTTTATGCCAAGTTTTTTCAGTTCATCGTGGACCGGCTGGGTCAGTTCGGCGTCGTAGGCCGGCAGGATGCGCTCCTGAGCCTCGACCACGCTGACCTCGGCGCCCAGCTTGCGATAGGCAATGCCCAGTTCCAGACCGATATAACCCCCGCCAACCACGATCAGGCGCTTGGGTACCGAGGTGGGTGCCAGGGCTTCAGTGGACGAGATGATCGGCCCGCCAATCGGCAGCATCGGCAGGTTTACGCTCTTCGAGCCGGTGGCCAGTACCAGATGTTCGCACTGGATGCGCGTGTCGCCGACTTCAACGGTCTTGCCGTCGATGACCTTGGCCCAGCCCTGAATGACCTGCACCTTGTTCTTTTTCAGCAGTGCTGCGACGCCGGTGGTCAGGCGGTCGACGATGCCGTCTTTCCATTCGACGCTTTTGCCGATATCCAGGCTCGGCGCCGAGACGCTGATACCCAGGGCCGAATGCTGGCTGTGGTGCTGCGTCTGGTGAAACTGCTCGGCAACGTGAATCAGCGCCTTGGACGGAATGCAGCCGATGTTCAGGCAGGTGCCGCCCAGGGATTGCCCTTCCACCAGGATGGTCGGGATGCCCAGCTGGCCGGCGCGGATAGCCGTGACATAGCCGCCGGGACCGCCGCCGATGATCAGCAGCGTGGTGTTCAGAGTCTGCATGCCGCTCTCCAATAAAAATCAGTCCACAAACAAGGTGGCGGGTTGTTCGAGCAAGCCACGGATGGCCTGGATGAATTGCGCCGCGTCCATGCCATCGACCACGCGGTGATCGAAGGAACTGGAGAGGTTCATCATCTTGCGAATCACGATCTGGCCCTTGATCACCATGGGCCGCTCGACGATCTTGTTGACGCCGACGATAGCCACTTCCGGCAGGTTCAGCACCGGCGTGCTGACGATGCCGCCCAAGGCGCCGAGGCTGGTCAGGGTGATGGTCGAGCCGGACAACTCGTCGCGACTGGCCTTGCCATTGCGCGCGGCGGTGGCCAGGCGAGAGATTTCCGCGGCACTGTCCCACAGGCTGCGGGCCTCGGCGTGACGCACCACGGGCACCATCAGGCCGACGTCACTCTGGGTGGCGACGCCGACATGCACGGCGCCCGGGCGGTGAATGACCTGGGCTTCGTCGTCATAACGGGCATTCATCTGCGGGAAGTCACGCAGGGCGACGACCAGGGCGCGCACCAGGAACGGCAGCAAAGTCAGCTTGCCGCGGCTGGCGCCGTGTTTTTCGTTAAGGTGCGCGCGCAGTTCTTCCACCGCCGTCACGTCGATTTCCTCGACGTAGCTGAAATGGGCGGCGCGCTGGGTCGCGTCCTGCATGCGCTGCGCAATCTTGCGGCGCATGCCGATCACCGGGATCTGCTCTTCATCATTGCGCTGGGCATAAGCGGCCGGCGTTGGTGCTTGAGCGTTCGATTGGCCCTCGGCCAAATAGGCGTCGAGGTCTTCGTGCAGCACGCGACCGGCCGGGCCGCTGCCACGGACCAGGCGCAGCTGGATGCCGAGGTCGAGCGCATGCTTGCGCACGGCCGGGGAGGCTAGCGGACGCTCATTGGCCTCGCGCGCCACCATCGGACCCTGGCACACGGCCGCCGGGCGCGGGGCCGCAACCGGCTTGCTGGCGACGGGAGCAGGTGTTGCAACCGGTGCAGGTGCCGCTGGCGCTTCCTTGGCGACAGCCGGTTGCGCCGACTCCTTGAGGTTGCCCGCGCCTTCAACTTCGATGCTGATCAGCACACTGCCGACCGCCATCACTTCGCCCGGCTGGCCGCCCAGGGCAATCACCTTGCCATGCACCGGCGACGGGATATCCACCATCGCCTTGTCGGTCATCACATCGGCCAGGACCTGGTCTTCGACGACCATGTCGCCAACCTTGACGTGCCACACCGACAGTTCAACTTCCGCGATGCCTTCGCCAATGTCCGGCATCTTGATAACGTGAGTACCCATTCAGACCTCCATGACCCGTTTCAAAGCCGCGCCCACTCGGGACGGACCAGGGAAATACGCCCATTCCTGCGCATGCGGGTAGGGGGTGTCCCACCCGGTGACACGCTCGATTGGCGCTTCCAGGTGGTGGAAGCAGTGCTCCTGCACCAGCGCCGCCAGTTCCGCGCCGAAACCGCAGGTGCGGGTGGCTTCGTGGACGATCACACAGCGCCCGGTCTTCTTCACTGACTTGGTGATGGTTTCCAGGTCCAGCGGCCACAGGCTGCGCAGGTCGATCACTTCGGCGTCGATGCCGATTTCTTCGGCGGCGACCTGCGAGACGTACACCGTGGTGCCGTAGGTCAGGATGGTCACGTCCTTGCCTGGACGGGTAATGGCGGCAACGTCCAGCGGCACCGTGTAGTAACCGTCCGGCACTTGCGCGGCAGGGTGCTTGGACCAAGGGGTTACCGGACGATCGTGGTGACCGTCGAACGGGCCGTTGTACAGGCGCTTGGGCTCGAGAAAGATCACCGGGTCATCGTTTTCGATGGAGGCGATCAACAAGCCCTTGGCGTCATAGGGGTTGGACGGCATGACCGTGCGCAGGCCGCAGACCTGGGTGAACATCGCCTCGATGCTCTGGCTGTGGGTCTGGCCGCCATAGATGCCGCCGCCGCAAGGCATGCGCAGGGTCATCGGTGCGGTGAACTCGCCGGCCGAGCGATAACGCAGGCGGGCGGCTTCGGAAATGATCTGGTCCGACGCCGGATACACGTAATCGGCGAACTGGATTTCGGCCACCGGGCGCAGGCCGTAGGCGCCCATGCCCACCGCCACGCCGACGATGCCGCTTTCGGAGATCGGCGCGTCGAACACCCGGGAGGTGCCGTACTTGTTCTGCAAGCCTTCGGTGCAACGGAACACGCCACCGAAGTAGCCCACGTCCTGGCCGAACACAACGACGTTGTCATCGCGCTCAAGCATCACATCCATGGCCGAGCGCAGGGCCTGGATCATGGTCATGGTGGTCGTGGTCATGGCGGTTTCCAGCTGGATATTGTTGTTGTGATCGTTCATGTCAGATCCCCAACTCCTGACGCTGGCGCTTCAAGTGCTCCGGCATCTCTTTATAGACGTCTTCGAACATGGTCGCGGCGCTCGGAATCTGGCCACCGGCGAGGGTGCCGTACTGCTCGGCTTCTTTCTGCGCGGCGATTACTTGGGCTTCCAGTTCGGCGCTGACGGCGCTGTGTTCCTCTTCCGACCATTGGCCGATCTTGATCAGGTGCTGCTTGAGACGCACGATCGGATCGCCCAGGGGGAAGTAGCTCCAGTCGTCGGCGGGGCGGTATTTCGACGGATCGTCGGAGGTTGAGTGCGGACCGGCGCGGTAGGTGACCCATTCGATCATGGTCGGGCCGAGGTTGCGACGCGCACGTTCGGCAGCCCAGGCCGAGGCTGCATAGACCGCGACGAAATCGTTGCCATCGACCCGCAGGGAGGCAATGCCGCAGCCGACGCCACGGCCGGCGAAGGTGGTGGCTTCACCGCCGGCGATGGCCTGGAAGGTCGAAATCGCCCATTGATTGTTGACCACGTTGAGAATTACCGGGGCCCGGTAGACGTGGGCGAAGGTGAGGGCGGTGTGGAAGTCGGACTCGGCGGTGGCGCCGTCGCCGATCCAGGCGGAGGCGATTTTGGTGTCGCCCTTGATCGCCGAAGCCATGGCCCAGCCGACGGCCTGGACGAACTGGGTGGCGAGGTTGCCGGAAATGGTGAAGAAACCGGCTTCTTTTACCGAGTACATGATCGGCAACTGGCGGCCCTTGAGCGGATCGCGCTCGTTGGACAGCAGTTGGCAGATCAGGTCGACCAGCGGCACATCGCGAGCCATGAGGATGCTTTGCTGGCGGTAGGTCGGGAAGCACATGTCGTCGATGTTCAACGCCAGCGCCTGGGCAGTGCCGATGGCTTCTTCGCCGAGGCTCTGCATGTAGAAGGACATTTTCTTCTGACGCTGGGCGACCACCATGCGGTTGTCGTAGATGCGCGTCTTGAGCATGGCACGCATGCCCTTGCGCAGGATCTCCACCGGCACGCCTTCGGCCCATGGACCCAGGGCATTGCCCTGGTCGTCGAGCACGCGAATCAGGCCCTTGGCCAGATCGGCGGTGTCGGCGGGTTCAACGTCAATGGAGGGTTTGCGCACCGTACCGGCGTCGGTCAGACGCAGGTAGGAAAAGTCGGTTTTACAGCCGGGACGACCCGAAGGCTCGGGAACGTGCAGACGCAGCGGTTCATACGCTTGGTTCATGGCTTCTACGCTCGATCTTGTGAATTTCTTGTAGTGAGCTGACCGTCATTCCCTGTTTGAGAAATCTTGTCCTACAACAATCATAGGCCCGGCCAAGAAGAATATTTCTCTCTGTTTTATTGCGCTAAAGATCATTTGCAGATAAAAAATCTCTATAAACATAAAAAACAGGTGGTTTTATCTCATGCGCAAACTGGACCGTACCGACATCGGCATTCTCAACAGCCTTCAGGAGAATGCGCGCATCACCAACGCCGACCTCGCGCGTTCGGTGAACCTGTCGCCGACGCCGTGCTTCAACCGGGTCAAGGCCATGGAGGAGTTGGGGCTGATCCGCGAGCAAGTGACCCTGCTGGATGCTGATCTGCTGGGCTTGCACGTCAACGTGTTCATCCACGTCAGTCTGGAGAAGCAGGTGGAAGAGGCGCTGCAGCATTTCGAAGAGGCGATTTCCGATCGTCCGGAAGTCATGGAGTGCTACCTGATGGCCGGCGACCCGGACTACCTCATCCGGGTGCTGGTGCCGACCATTCAGTCCCTGGAGCGGTTCATGATGGACTTTCTGACCAAGGTTCCAGGGGTGGCGAACATCCGCTCAAGCTTTGCCCTCAAGCAGGTGCGCTACAAGACGGCGCTGCCGTTGCCGGCGAATGGGTTGATGTTGGGGAGTTGAAGTCCCCGGAACCTGGAATCTGGAACCTGGAATCTGGAATCTGGAATCTGTAGGAGCGAGCATGCTCGCGATGGTCGTCAACGATGACGCTGGATGTCTGATACCCCGCAGCGCCCTCAGGTTTTTCGCGAGCGTGCTCGCTCCTACAGGTCAGAGTCAGAGTCAGAGTCAGAGTCAGAGTCAGGGTCAGAGTTTGTTGAGGGGGATTTTCAGGTACGTCACACCATTCTCTTCGGCCGGCGGCAAATCCCCCGCCCGTACATTGACCTGAATCGCCGGCAGCAACAGCGTCGGCATACCCAGTCCGGCATCCCGGCGGGTACGCATGTCGACGAAAGTCTCTTCGTCGATACCGTCACGCACATGGATATTGCTTTTGCGCTGCTCGCCCACGGTGGTCATGCATTGGGGCGCGCGACCCGGCGGCGGGTAGTCGTGGCAGACATACAGGCGCACGCTGGCAGGGAAGGCCAGCAGTCTTTGGATCGAGCGGAACATCTGGTGGGCGTTGCCGCCGGGGAAGTCACAACGGGCGGTGCCGACGTCGGGCATGAACAGGGTATCGCCGACCAGGATCAGGTCATTGCCGATCAGGTACGCCATGTCCGCCGGGGTATGGCCGGGGACGTGCAGCGCGGTGGCCTTGAGGTTGCCGATGCTGAAGGATTCATCCGGGGCGAACAGGTGGTCGAACTGCGAGCCGTCGCTGCGAAACTGCGGTTCCAGGTTGAACAGCGCCTTGAACACGTCCTGGACCTTGCAGATCGACTCGCCAATGGCGATCTGGCCCCCCAGTTCCCGCCGCAGGTAAGGCGCGGCGGACAGGTGATCGGCATGGGCGTGGGTTTCCAGCAACCATTGCACTTGCAGGCGGTGTTCGCGCACGAAGGCGATGATCCGGTCGGCCTGGGTGGTGCCGGTGCGTCCGGCAGCCGGGTCGTAGTCGAGCACCGGGTCGACGATTGCGCATGGACTGCCAGCGCATTCGTAGATCACATAACTGTAGGTCGACGAGGCATCGTCAAAAAACGCTTCAATCAGGGCAGGCATGGCGGCTGCTTCTTTCGGGACAGGCATTGAGGGTAGATATATTTCCTGCAGATTGATCGATCTTCGGTAATACCTTGCAAAAAATCAATGAAGGAACGAAGCCCGGGCTCTATCCTGTCCTTCATCGATACCGGGCGTTCCCGGATTTGGGGTTTTATGTTGCTGGCAAGCCTGTTTGGTGTGGTGATGGGGTTGGTGCTGGGGCTGACCGGGGCCGGTGGCGGGATTCTTGCGGTGCCGGCGCTGGTGCTCGGGTTGGGCTGGAGCATGACCCAGGCCGCGCCGGTGGCGCTGTTTGCCGTCGGCAGTGCGGCGGCGGTCGGCGCCGTCGATGGCTTGCGCCATGGCCTGGTGCGGTATCGCGCGGCCATGCTGATCGCGGCGCTGGGGGCGGTGTTTTCGCCGGTGGGCATCTACTTCGCCCATCAGCTGCCGGAAAAAATCCTGATGATCCTGTTCAGCCTGCTGATGGTCATGGTGGCCTGGCGCATGCTGCGGCGCGAGCGCAAGGAGGAGGGGCCGAGCGACCACGGCCATGCCAACTGGGGTCAGAAGAACTGCATGCTCGATCAGCAGACCGGGCGTTTTTCCTGGACCGCCAAATGCACCGCAACCCTCGCCGCCCTCGGCGCGGTGACCGGCGTGGTCTCGGGTTTGCTGGGGGTGGGCGGCGGCTTCCTGATCGTGCCTGCGTTCAAGCAACTGACCGATGTACAAATGCGCGGAATCGTCGCCACTTCCTTGATGGTGATCAGCCTGATTTCGGCCATCGGTGTGATCGGCGCGTTTCATGCCGGCGTGCGCATCGACGGAGTCGGCGCCACCTTCATCGGCGCCAGCATCGTCGGCATGATCCTTGGTCGCAGGCTTTGCGCCCGGGTGCCGGCGCGGGCCTTGCAGATCGGGTTCGCCAGTACCTGCCTGGTCGTCTCGGCCTACATGCTGTTGCGGGCGGGTCTCTGAACCGTAGGAGCCGGCTCGCTGGCGAAGGCGTCCTCCAGTGCGCCTTCGCCAGCAAGCCGGCTCCTACAGTGGTCGATATTGCAGACTGAAGCCCATCTCGGCAGATTGCCCCTGTTCCAGTAAACGCAATCCGGGCCGACCGGGCAGGTGATGGGCGTTGACCGGATGGCTCACCGGTTCGATGCAGAAAAACTCCAGGCCAACCGGGCAATAAAGCAGGTAGTAATCGCAGCCGGTGGCCTGGCACTCCAGCTCGTACCCGAGGTCAGGTTGCTGGATCAGGCAGTGGCCATCCCATTCGCAGAAACCGTTGTCGACCAGTGTCTGCGGGAGCGGCTTGAGCGCCTGGAAATCCCAATCGGCAGGCAGGTTGTCGAGCTGTGTCGGCAGTTTGCTGCTGTCGCACAGCCAGACCTGACGGGCTGGCGCCTGTAACCGGGTACTGGCGGTGCGTGGCAGATACGGATGCAGACCCAAGCCATGCCAGGCCGCTTTTTCCGCCTGATGCGTCACGCTCAGTTCGATGCTCAGTTTGCCCTGGCTCAGGTGGAAGCGTTGGCGCGCGCAGTAGGCAAAGGGTGTGACGCTGTCGAGTTGCAGCACCACTTCATCCGCCGTGGTGCACACCACTTGCCAGGGTTGCTGCCAGGCGCTGCCGTGAATCGGCAGAGGATCGGTCAGGCTGTTGGGGGGCAGGGCCAGCCAGCCATCGGGGCAATCGAAACCGCCTTCGGCAATCCGGTTGGACCAGGGCACCAGCGGGAAGCAACCGAGCTTGCCCGGCAGGCCGGTGTTGAGGGCCTGGGCATCGGCGTGCCGCAGCAAGGGTTGGCCGGTGCTGCGCACGGTCCAGTTGACGATGCTGGCGCCCAGTTCCGGGGCGAGGGTGAGGCGGGTGAATTCGTCTTCGAGTTCGACAAGGGTCATGATTTTTTTGCTTTGTGGTGAATGGAGGAAAGATCGCAGCCTGCGGCAGCTCCTACGGGGAACTACGCGTTTCCCTGTAGGAGCTGCCGCAGGCTGCGATCTTTTTTTAATGAATCACAACACCAGGTGCGGCAACCACAGCGACAGCGCCGGAATGTAGGTCACGGCCATCAGCACCAGGAACAGCACACCGTAGAACGGCAGCAGGGCTTTCACGGTTTTTTCGATACTGACTTTACCCACGGCCGACCCCACGAACAGTACCGCGCCCACCGGCGGTGTGATCAAACCGATCCCCAGGTTCACCAGCATGATCATGCCGAACTGCACCGGGTCGACGCCAATGCCGAGGATCACCGGCATCAGGATCGGCGTGAGGATCAGGATCAGCGGCGCCATGTCCATCACGGTGCCGAGCAACAGCAGCATGACGTT